>Ga0065721_10048740_pt1 | contig 102857 bp, 83 predicted proteins | sample Mesricmetagenome_FD_59108 | JGI IMG/M metagenome (GOLD analysis project Ga0065721, IMG submission 59108) | Mesophilic microbial community from rice straw/compost enrichment Sample: eDNA_1 v2 (version 2) | ecosystem: Engineered > Solid waste > Grass > Composting > Bioreactor | place: USA... | reverse complement strand
CAAGGCACGCCAGTCCTCAAAGCCGCCCTGTTTCAGGTCCGCTACCTTCTCGTAAGGCTGCGCCGGTAAGCATCCGCAAGGGCCCGGCTTGGCTGCCTGTTGCTTCTTCCGCAGCAAAGGCCGGCGCCTCCCCGGCTGGGCCTCGTTGGAGCGAAGGAGGCTAAGTTTGAGGTCGTTGGGAGCCGGACGAAGCGCTGAGCAGCAAAGCCATAGCAGAAACTCCGTACCAGCAGGAACAAGCGGATCCCGAAGCGGAGCGCCTTGGATCCGCGCATAGAAAAGGCTTTGCAATCAAGCGCAAGGAAGCTCCCAGACCGAACGCTTACCTCCGAAGCACCATACCTTGGATCCGCGCATAAAAAAGCTGTACAATCAAGCGCAAGGAAGCTCCCAGACCGAAAGCTTACCTCTGAAGCACCTGCTGCGTCCCTGTTGTATGTCAAAAAAACTTTGTCGAAGTTTGTAATAATGAGCAATCGCTGGGAAGAAGAACTCGCTATCCTGCATACCATCCTTCAAAGGACGGCGCTGAAGCAGACGACCAAATGGGGTATGCCCGTTTACACTTTCGAGGGACGGAATGTAGTGGGCGTGGTCGGTTTCAAAACCCATTTCACCCTATGGTTTTATAACGGAGCCTTCCTCAGTGATCCGCAGGGCGTACTGGTCAATGCTCAGGAAGGAAAAACAAAATCGATGCGGCAGTGGCGGTTCACTTCACGGGAACAGATCGACGAATCCTTGATCCTTGCCTATATCGAGGAAGCGATTGCAAACGAAAAAGCCGGCAAGCAATTGAAATCCCAGCCCAAGGGTAAGCTGGCTGTTCCCCCGATCCTGGCTGATGCGCTGACGGAAGCGACACTGAAGGAACGTTTTGAACAGTTAACGCCCTATAAGCAGAACGAGTATATCGAATACATCAGTGAGGCCAAACAGGAAGCCACTAAGCTAAAACGACTCGATAAGATCAAGCCCCTCATCCTACAAGGCATAGGATTGTACGAAAAATACAAGAAATAACAACAAGTGCAGATGAACCATGAGCCAGTCAAACAAAACGCGGCAAACCGACGAATCGGTCACCGCATTCATCGACTCGGTTGCCGATGAGGGCCGCAGGGACGATGCGCGCCGTCTCCTTTCCATCATGGAGGAAGTCACAGGTTACCCGGCCCGGATGTGGGGCAGCAGCATTGTGGGTTTTGGATCCTATCATTACCGCTATGAAAGTGGCCACGAAGGGGATGCTCCCCTCGTGGGCTTTTCCCCACGCAAAACAGAGATTTCCATTTATCTTGCTTCCGATTTCGAAGGCAGGGAAACATTGCTAAACGGCCTGGGAAAACACAGAACGGGAAAGGCCTGTATTTACACTAAGCGGCTGAAGGATGTTGACGAGACGGCATTACGGCAGATGATAGCTGCTTCAGTACAGTCCACCTTGGAGAGATATCCAGGAGGCCAGTAAAAAAAGAGCCCCTGGAGAGGGGGCTCTTCAAAAAAGGGATATTGCTATTATTGTCCGATAATCGCATTCAGCGTTTCGCTGGGGCGCATGGCCCGGCCTGCCAGCTCATCATCTGGGAAGTAGTAACCACCGATGTCCTGAGGTTTCCCCTGAGCGGCAATCAACTCTTCGTTGATTTTGGTCTCGTTCGCCAGCAACTGTTCTGCGATCAATCCGAAATGGGCCTTCAGGTCGGCATCGGTCCCCTGGGCTGCCAGTGCCTCCGCCCAATATAACGCAAGATAAAAATGCGACCCACGGTTGTCAATCTGGCCCACCTTGCGCGCCGGTGATTTATCATTCTCCAGAAATTTCTCAGTAGCGGCATCCAACGCCTCTGCGAGTACCAGCGCTTTTGCATTACCCTGGGTCTGTCCGAGATGTTCCAGCGAGACGGCCAGTGCGAGAAACTCACCCAAGGAATCCCAGCGCAGGTATCCTTCCTGGATGAATTGCTCCACGTGTTTCGGTGCTGAACCGCCCGCGCCTGTTTCGAAAAGGCCGCCACCGTTCATGAGCGGCACAATTGAGAGCATTTTGGCTGAGGTACCCAGCTCCAGGATCGGGAATAAGTCGGTAAGGTAATCCCGCAATACGTTACCGGTCACGGAAATGGTATCTTCCCCCTTGCGGATACGGGCAAGCGAAAACTTAATTGCCTCAACAGGGCTCAGGATACGGATATCCAAGCCGGTCACATCGTGTTCCTTGAGATAGGTATTCACTTTCTCGATGAGCTGCCGGTCATGTGCACGGCTCTCATCGAGCCAGAACACCGCCGGTGTATCGGATAAGCGTGCGCGGTTGACCGCTAATTTCACCCAGTCACGGATAGCTGCGTCCTTAGTCTGGCACATCCGGAAAATATCGCCAGCTTCGACATCCTGCTGCATCAGTACTTTGCCTGATGCGTCGACAACCTGAACGCTGCCTTTTCCGGGAGCCTGGAACGTCTTGTCATGTGACCCGTATTCTTCTGCTTTCTGCGCCATTAACCCTACATTGGAAACTGATCCCATGGTAGCGGGATCAAAAGCGCCATGTTCCTTACAGTCGTCAATCGTGGCTGCATAGATGCCGGAATAGCTGCGGTCCGGGATGATAGCGATGGTGTCCTGCAGCTGTCCCTGCTTATTCCACATCTTTCCCGAACTCCGGATCATTGCTGGCATAGAGGCGTCAACAATTACATCTGAGGGGACGTGCAGATTGGTAATCCCTTTATCGGAGTTAACCATAGCTAAGTCCGGGCCGTTTTCAATCGCTTTCGCGAGTGCGTCTTTGATCTCCGCTTCCTGCTGGTGACCGGCGATCTTCGCATATACGTCGCCCAGACCGTTGCGTGTGTCCACACCAAGCTCGTCAAACAGATTTGCATATTTGGCAAAAACGTCCGCGAAGTAAACCTCAACGATGGCCCCGAAGATAATAGGATCGGACACTTTCATCATCGTTGCCTTCAAATGTGCTGATAGCAACACACCGGCTTCCTTCGCCGCTTGTACCTCTTTGGCGACGAATGTTTTCAGCGCATTTAAGCTCATCCGCGCAGTATCAATCACTTCCCCTGCTTGCAGGGCGGCTGAAGCCCGTAGTTGGCTTTTTTCTCCATTATCGGCAACGAATTCAATTGTGAAGTTGGTGGCAGCCGGGACGGTAAGCGATTGTTCACTGCCATAGAAATCTCCATCACTCATGGATGCGACACGGGTTTTCGAATCTGTGGTCCAGGCCCCCATGGAGTGCGGGTGCTGCTTTGCATAGTTCTTCACTGCACGGGGTGCGCGCCGATCCGAATTTCCCTCACGCAAAACAGGATTAACGGCCGATCCCAGCACTTTTGCATATTTAGCTTTGATGGCCTTCTCTTCGTCATTCCTGGGTTCCTCCGGAAAGTCCGGCACGGCATAGCCTTTGGCCTTTAATTCGGCAATAGCGGCCTTGAGTTGGGGTACGGACGCAGATATATTGGGTAACTTAATGATATTGGCCTCCGGCGTGGTGGCCAGCTGGCCGAGCTCAGCAAGTGCGTCTCCGATTTTTTGATCGTCTGTCAGGTACTCAGGGAAATTGGCGAGTATCCGGCCGGCTAACGAAATATCTTTTTCCACGACCGATATACCGGCCGGAGCTGTGAAGGCTTTAACGATGGGCAAAAACGAATACGTCGCCAGCAATGGCGCTTCGTCTGTCTTAGTGTAATGGATTTTTGCGTTTTCAGACATGGTTATGTGTATATTAAAGGAATCGTGGCTTCATGCCATTGAGCGGTCACAAACTTAGTTAAATTGGTGTGCATATGCAAACAGCAAAGCTTCACCCCAAGTAATATTTGTCTCCGTTTACCTTTACCTTCCCCTCGTCCAGCCGCTCACGGATAAATGCCAAACGGGCAGCTTCATCGCCGGAACGCAGGCGTACCATCAGTTGATCAATTGTCAAAGGCCCGTCAGCCAATGCGTCCCTCAGCTCGGTCATTAACCGCTCATCCAGATCGGCCGTCTTTTTCGTTTTCAGGCATAGGTCGCATAACCCGCAACGGCTTGACGTCACTTCACCAAAGTAAGCCAGCAACAACGTGCTGCGACATGAACGTCCATCGAGATAATTAAATACTGCTTCAAGCTGTTCCGCCATCGTATGCCGCCGCTCGCGTATGTACTGCGCATCGACGTATAAACGTTGGCTGTCCACCCGCGGACGAAGAAATTGAATCTGCGGGCTATCGGCATGGGCCAGATAGGTCAGTATTTCCAATTTCTGAAGGTGATCCAGCATACTGATGACCGTTGCGCGGTCCTTACCGATTTTCCGTGCGAGTTCATACTCGCGGACCGGAACGAAATGATCAAATGCGCCGCCATGGCTCCGCAGGATAGTCTTAATCAGGCCGTCATAGGCGGCATGCTCCACCTGAAATTTATATACATCCGGCGGACTAGCTTCAAACTTAATCCTTGACGGTAGGTAGACCGTTTCCGTTACGGCGATCCAGCCATCGCGCTCCAGAAACTTCAATGCACTGAGTGTCATAATCACGTCCAGTTTATATCGTGTGCAGAAGTCTGCTACATCAAAGTTCAACGTAAGCCCCTCTCCTGCTCCGTAAGCAAGCTGATAATAGTTGCCCAGCCGTTGGTATACCTGTTTGATAAACTCAATGGCCGGGAACCCAAGTTCCATGTTTTTGCGCAGACGCTGGCGGTCACTGGAATGATGCAAAAGGACCGCATAGGCTTTCTTCCCATCCCGGCCAGCGCGGCCGGCTTCCTGATAATATGCCTCCAGCGAATCCGGTAAATCCAAATGGATCACGAAACGTACGTCCGGTTTATCGATGCCCATTCCAAAGGCGTTGGTGGCCACCATGACGCGGACGATGTCCGATTTCCACGCATCCTGCCTGCGGGCGCGTTCAGGCGTATCCAGCCCTGCATGGTAGAAATCGGCAGAAATCCCTTGGTTTAATAAGATCCGCGTCACCTCCTGGGTTTCCCGCCGGTTACGCACATAGACGATTCCGCTTCCGCCCAGACTTCGGATGATACGGACCATCCTACCCGTTTTGTCTTCTTCTTCCAATGCCATATATGCCAGATTCCCACGGAAGAAACTCTTCCGCAGAACATTTGAACGGGCAAAGGCCAACTTGGCCTGAATGTCATCAACTACCCTTGCGGTAGCGGTAGCTGTCAGCGCCAGAAAGGGTACCTGTGGATGCAAGCCGCGGAGCAATGCTATATTTAGATACGCAGGGCGGAAATCATAGCCCCACTGGGAAATGCAGTGGGCCTCATCCACCGCAAAGAGATTGACCTTCATGTGCCGGATACGCTCCTGCACCAACTCGCTGGCCAATCGTTCAGGCGACAGGTACAGGAATTTAACAGGTCCGTAAATGCAATTGTCCAAGGCTATATCGACTTCCCTTTTGGTCATCCCTGAAAAGATGGCGACCGCCTGGATACCTTTATTCCGGAGATTTTCCACTTGATCCTTCATCAGGGCAATCAGAGGCGTAATCACAATGCAGAGGCCGTCCATCATCAATGCCGGCACCTGAAAACAGATGGATTTCCCGCCTCCTGTGGGCATCAAGACCAATGTGTCCTGCTTTTCCATCACGGACCGGATCACCTCCTCCTGGAGCGGGCGGAACGATTCATGTTTCCAATATTTACGGAGAACTTCTACACTATTCATGACGTTCGGGCTTCCTCTGTCCAAACATACGCAAAATTGTCCTTCAACACGTAGAGCGGAATACCCGCTTCTGCAGCTTCAGCCGTTAAGCGGTTGACCACCTGGTCGCTATTGGATCCGTCAATGACTAACATGCGGCAATGGATGTTTTCGGTTAACTCACGGAGCGATAGCCGCGGGTTATTACGTAACAGCAAGATATCCACTTTCAAATGGCCGCCGTAGCGGATCTTGCCTTCTGAGATCAGGATCCTGCTATTGCCGAACTGCAGGACGCCGGCATTGGCGTATACCATCGGATCCCGGAATGTGCTGTCATATGGAATCCGTCGGATCGCATCTGCATCCACCTTTGCTTCCAATTCGGGTAACACCGAATACCGCAATGTCCCATCATCAGGCGAAGCAAGATTGCTGTAGAGCCAGGCCTGCCGCTCACCGACGAGGCCGATGGCCAGATTCCGCCGAACGTTGAAAATCACGACTTCATGTCGGCCGACGGCCTTAACCGACCTGGAAAATGAGGAAATCGCCAACGAAGTGGCACACACCAGTGCACAATGCAGCCAACGCTTTTCTTTTGTGGCAAAAGTGAACCCTATGGCCGCGAGCAATAGATAAATGAACACTTCGTCCCACCACGTTAACCATATACCGCGTACGGTGGCCAAGGGTAATTGTTCGATATGCCCAAGTACCTTAACGGTCCAGGAAATCAACTGGTTCAAAAGCTGTCCGACCCAGGTGGCAAGCTGCCCTCCGGGCAACAATAGCAGGCCGAACCCAAGATACATAATCAAACTTGCGGGCAACACGACAACCAAATTGGCCGGCAGGAAATAGAGCGGAAACTGATGAAAGTAATATGCTGCCAACGGTCCCGCGCCGACCTGCGCGGCGACAGAAAGTAAAAGGTAGTCTACAATGGGTCCGGCAAAGCGCTTCTTTACCGGCAAAGCGCGCTTCAACATGGGGTGCAGCAGGACGATGCCTGAAACCGCCAGATAGGAGAGCTGGAAACCGATGTCAGCAATATATTTGGGATCGTACATCAACAGGAAAAAGGCTGAGGCCGCAATGCTGTTGAAGGTCCGGCTTTGTTGACGGAAAACCGGAGCCGCCATCACAAAAGTAATCATGATCGACGCCCGTAGCACCGGCGGGGAAAAACCGGTAAGCAGCGCGTATCCCCAAATTCCCAGCAAAAGGATCATGAGCCTCATGGTGCGGAGCAACCGGTTGCGATCCATCCACCAAAGCGTTCTCGACAGTAGCCAGCTTACGATTACGACATGCATACCCGATACGCTCAGCACGTGTATGGTACCCGTCGCTGAGAATGTCCGGAGCGTCTCTTCACTCAGCACGCTCCGGTCACCCAAGATCAACGTAGATGAAATCGCCTGAGCCTCCCTGTCGGGAAGATACCGCGAAAATATTGCGGTCATTTGGTGCCGGATAGCAAGTGCGCGTGCCTTGATTATATTGCCTTTACCCTGGCTGATCGTTTTGACTTGGTCAGCGTACAGGTATGCCTGATGCCACATGTCGTTATTGGCCAGGTAGGCCCGGTAGTCCATCTCTTTTGGATTAAAAGGAGGCGGTACTATTTGGTAGCGGGCGGGCAAGATCAGCTCATCTCCGTAACTGAACAGCCGGGAAGATGCAAGAACGCTGTCACCCGCATTTATCGTCAACATCAGCTTCCCTTCCCTGAACACTGCGCCGCCTTCCCCATAGCTATGGGTGATCACAAGCGGAAACCGCACGTGGTAACCGCTGACCGTAGGTTCATCGGCAATGTAGCCGACTAATGCCTTTGCATCACCATGGCTGAAGTGGTTCTGGTCGATGGCCGGGTGTGAAGACCAGGTACGCAAAAAACCTGCCACCGCCAACGCCAAAAAGACAAACAATCCCAATATGCCGTAAAGGTGGTGCTCCCGGAATCTGGTATACCAACTGATCAAGGCAAATACGGACAACGTGAGCCCGAAAACAACCCAAGCAGTGACGTAAACAGAACGACTGGCCTCGATGGCATACGCGAGGCCTATGCCGGCTGCAAATGCCAGCACGAATCGCACAAAAGGAATATGACCACGGTATATGGTTGCCATATTACCGGAAACGATGCAGCATGTTGCCAAGCTGTACGGCGGTACGCTGTAGATTATCAGCAGTTTCCGCTAATGCCTCTTCCAATGATGCAGGACGGTTCCCGATAGCAAGCAACACATCAAAATAATGATTGAGCGTCTCATCAACAGTCAATGGTATACTTCCTGCCAGGCAGATAACCGGAATTCCGCGGGATTGCGCCCGTTTAGCCACACCCAATGGCCCCTTGCCACGCAGCGTCTGCTCCTCTATGCTGCCTTCCGCCGTAATCACCAGATCGGATCTGGACAAAGATCTATCGAAGCCGGTCATCTGAAGGAAATAGTCAATACCGCTAACGAGTTCTGCACCGATGATCGCGTGCAGTCCGGCACTTACACCTCCGGCAGCGCCGCCCGAAGCGAGATCTCCCAGGCGTATTTCCGTTTCGTTTTGCACAACCGTTGAGAAATGCGTCAAAATAGCCTCCAGGCGTTTAACCGTATCCGGCGTAGCGCCCTTCTGCGGCCCAAACACATGGGCAGCACCCTGTTCTCCCAAAAGAGGATTAATCACATCACATAACACCGTGACTCTACAGTCAGCCATTCGGCTATCCAATCCGGATGTATCGACATCATACAGCTTTTCCAGTCCTTGCGGCAAATCTATGATCTCATTACCCTGCGCATCCAGGAAGCGTACACCGAGGGCGGTTAATATCCCACATCCGGCGTCAACCGTCGCAGATCCACCCACCGCAAGGATAAGCTGCCGGGGCCGAAGGTCCAACGCCGCCTTCATGAGTTGCCCCGTTCCGTAAGAACTGCTATGCAGAGGATCTAATTCGCGGGGTGCCAGCAAGTGCAACCCTGAAGCAGAAGCCATTTCGATAACCGCTGTCTGGCTGTCTTCCACCCAGCCAAAAGATGCGGTCACCGGCCGGCCCAATGGATCCGTGGCAGAAGCGCTGATCATTTTTCCGTCCAGGTGACGGGTGAGAAGTTCTCCTGTTCCGTTTCCACCATCTCCGATGGGGAAACACTCGCATGTACAAGACAACCTGCTTGTCAGGAAACCTCTTTCGAGCGCCTTTGCCGCGTCCGTTGCGTCAAGGGCTTGCTTAAATGCATTAGGGGCGATAAGGATATGCATACACAAACATAATGTAAAATTGCTGTCCGGTCACGTTAAAACTGCCATCTTATCTGAATCCGCACGTCCGAGCGCTGATTACCCGCAATGGCATCCAGGCCGCTGCCCACCTCATCCACACCGCGGTAAAGAAACGTCGCGTACCGCGCCCAAACATCCATCCTCCTACCGAAGCGGCGGCGGAGATTGACATAGGTCCGGATACCGTGGTTATGGTACATTGGAAATGAGCCTGCGTACAGTACATTATTCTCGTAAGCGTAGATCCGCGAATTGTAACCAGGCGTTCCGAACACTGCTACCCGGATATTTCCGCTCAGACGCAAAGCCATGGGTTTATAGATAACATCCTGATATGTCATCCAGCCCCACTCGGCCGGGACACCTTCCTTCTGATAAAAAGAGACCTCCGCCCGATTTCGCATGGTCCACCGATCACCGAATTTATATTCGCCGCCAATACGGAATTGCTGGCGCACAACATCAACTATAGGCACGAACGGCACGTCCTCAACGGCGGCATTTTCCTGCTTCAGCCTATACCGGTAGCGAATGCTCAGGGACGCTTTTTTATACCAGGTATAAGTAAATTGCGAAAGCAGATCTATGCCCTGTGAAGGCGCGTTCACCCGATACCGCAACCAGGGAAAGTGGAAAATATCCGTGTATAGCACCCATTCCACCCTTCTGCTTGGGTGATAAACAATCCCTGAATAAAATCCGCGTTCATTAACGGCCTGGCTGCCTTCCGCAAATCCCTGATTGAAGTACGAGTGATAATCCGGCCCATAATGTCTGTGTAAAAGAGCCAGGGACAGTTTTGGGCTCAGCCCCGCGACCAGCCCATTAAGAATCGCAAAGCCTGCTCCCAGGCGATGCGCGGCTTCCCCGAACACATAGACGCCGCGCCATGAATAGTGGTAGTATAAACTGGCGTTCCATAACGCATCGCCACGGAAGGCGTACCGGTTGCGCGGCAGGTCCGGGGGCGATATAGCAACGTCAAATTGTGTGCGGAGGGCCGCAGCACCTAACCGTAAGCCTTTCTGATCGTATTGGAGATTCATGCCATATACCCACTGTCGCAACGCGCCCCGGTTGGCCACTTCCGTGGGCGTCCGGTGCAAGCCGGTCTGGCCAAGTGAACCGGCCTGGGCCGTACCGTCGTCAGCTTCGCTCACGGTCCCGTCCAGCCGCCGCAAAGACGCAAAGGGGGTCCATGAAAATGGGCCGAGGCCAAGCGTTGCCGACGCGCCGCGGAGGAAAAGCACTTCATTTGAAGAGGTATACGGACGTAGGCCGGTGGCATGTTTGGCGATATGGTGCACCATGGTACCTTTGCCGAACCCAAGGCCGGACCAAACGGCCAAGCCCTGCCCGAACTGCAGCGCATAATCGCCGATAACCAGGTTTTTCAGCTTGCCCTGATTCCGTAGGTAAATGCTTCCTGAGTAAAAATCAAAACCATAAGGCTGCGCGCCGGAAAAGAACGCTTCCCCCGCGTCCTTCTTCATATTTACCGCGACCTGAAGATCGTTACCGAAATTATACCTGTAGCGGACAAAGAGCTGGTCTGGCGTACCGAGGTAACGGGAACGCGTGGTGTCTTTAATGCGGTAGCCCTGCCGTTGCTGTAATGTGCGCCCGTACCGGATCATAACATCGTGCCGGCCTTCGCGCAGCAAATGCCGCGGGCGGAGCCCCTGAAGCGAAGGCGGTACTCCTACCGTTACAAAAGGCAATAATAACCGCAGCAGCTCCTGATCCATGCCCGGTATCGCCTGCAGTTCGTATACAGAAACGAAGTCGCCGGATTGGGCCCGGTGCTTCAGTAAATTTTCGATAAACGGTTCCGGGACAAACACCAGGTCGCGCAATTCCCCGCCTGTCGTCTTGTTGAGATCGACGGGATGGTCCCTATAGAAGGCCAAGCGTTCCGCCAACTCGGAAAAATCAAAGTCTTCAGAGAGGTTTTCCGCCATAAGTTCGCCAAGTCGTTCCACCAACTCATCCGTTTCCGTTTGAGCAAACGCCATTGAGAGGCCACAGAACAACGCCGCCAAGCAGCTTCTGCCGTAGAATCTAAAAAGCATAACACAACCCAATTTGAGGTGACGCACCTAACCACGGATGAAAGGTCGCAGCCACGTCCAGTATGAATCCGCCCCAACGCACCCCGAAGCCTGCGTGCTGTTGCAAGGGATTGACAGACAATCCGCCACGTAGCGCGAGCCACTCCCCGGGAAGGTATTCAAATCCGAAATGTCCACCAAGACGCTCCCCCGGGTGATACACGGCATCGGCTGTCACCACCACTTTGTCCAACCCGTGAATGGCTCCTGCGCGCAAGTAGGATGGCACCTCGCTGTAAACATCCCGGTAAGCTGATTCACCCACATTGGCATAGTAAGCACCAAGCACTGTTTGTGCGCCGATCCGATACTGGACGCCTACATCAACCGAGAAGCCACTGCTGTTAAGGTAGCTGGGAACCGTCAACTGATGGCGGTTGGCGGTCAATCCCAACGAGAAATGCGGGCCGAATGCCTTGGCATACGCAACCGCCATGCGGAGTTCCTGGTAAGCACCCTGCAGTCCATAGTGACTGACAGCGAAGCCTGCTGTTCCAAGCCGCGTGGGAATACCTATTAGCCCAGCCTGGGTGGTGATGTCTGACGCGAAAAAGTGGTGTTGGTGCGCCACGCTTATAACCGGTTGTACAAGTCCCGTCACGCCTGCCGGATTTGCCGTCAGGCTGTAAATCCCCTGTAGGGCAGCACCCGTACAGCCCATTGCCTGGTGCCTGGGGCCTAGGTAGGTTTGGGCAGTACATTCAAAGGAGATCAGGAGGAGTATGGGCCACCTTCCAATCATGGAGGTGAATTTAAGAATCCTGCAAAAAAATAAAAAAGCATGCATTCAACTTGAACAAAGTGAACACATGCTTCATGACAGGCACCGGTCACCGGTCACCGATCATCGGCCACCGCCTACACCCGGTAATACTGTTCCCACCCTTTGCGTGGCGGAGGACCGACCAGGAGGTCGTTCGCGAGTTTATTGTTGGTAATGACCTTCTTTTTCCGGTCAAATTCGATTTTGGTATTAAGCTGCTGAGCCAGTACGCCAAGACAAAACACCTGGCTCAACGGACCTGATATCTCAAAAGGTGAACGGGTCTTCTCTTCACCCTTGCATGCTTTCAGAAAGTTCGCGAAATGGTTCGACGGGCTTGCAGGTACCTCCGGCAGTTTAGCAGCCATGTCTTTGGCTTTGTCCTCCGGGATAATGGAAAGTGTGCTGCCATGGGAACCGCCCTTAAACGTCAATTCCTTGCTGTAGATAATCTTACCCGGGTTTAGCTTCACAGGTTCGAGCTCGCCCGTGCTGGGGGGCGGAATATTCGGATCCAGGCCGGATACGCCGTAGCCCTCCGGTATAGGAGGCAGGTTATCGAGTCCATCGTACCAGGTGATATCCAGTGCAGGCATCCGCCTGCGTTCCGGGAATCTAAAGACAATGGTGGACGACATGGGGAAGAAGAACTTGTTATGCCCCGTGGCCTTGGTACATTCCACCTCGTAAGGCAATCCCAGATCAAGGAATTCATGTGCGGTGTCAATGATATGCGCACCCCAGTCACCAAGCGCACCCATGCCAAAATCATACCAGCAGCGCCATTGTCCGTTGATGTAGTCTTTATTAAAGTCGTGCTGCTGTGCGACCGCCGAATGCCACAGTTCCCAGTCAAGGGTATCGGGGATCGGCTCCGCGGAGGGATAAGACTTGATGTTAGGATCCCAACCGTGCCAGCGCCGCGGCGAGTTCATATGTGCCGTAATAGCGGTCACGTCTTTAATGATGCCTGCGTCGACCCACGTTTTGAACTGGAAATAATTGGCGTCAGAGTGCCCTTGATTACCCATCTGGGTTACCACTTTCTTATATTTATCAGCGGCTTTCATGAGTAATTCACATTCCTGAAAGGTCCGGGCCAGGGGTTTTTCCACGTACACGTGCTTTCCCAACCCCATGGCATGCATCGTGATTGGAAAATGGGAGTGATCCGGAACGCCTATGGATACGGCGTCGATCTGATTTCCCATTTTATCGAACATCTGCCTGAAATCCTGAAACCGGGGTACGTCCGGGAATTTCTCCAGCGTCTTTAAAGTATGCGGTGCACCCATATCCACGTCGCACAACGCAACGATATTGGCAAGCCCCGTTGCGTACAGGTCCCGGATGATTTCACCGCCCCTATTCCCTATCCCTATACAAGCCAGGTTCACCCGTTCGTTCGGTGCTGCCAATCTCGGTTTAGCCGTAAGCAGCGAGGGTGCCACAGCCGCGGCGGCGGAAGCCATCATGGCTTGTTTAAGGAAAATCCTCCTCGAATATTCACTATTCTTCATTTATAACTGATTTTTGGTTCCAAATTAACTATCTATATGGTCATCAATCATGCCTAAGCATCCAGTACTCCGCGGAAATATCCAGTGCATTCCGCAAGTCCGGCTAACGGATCTTTCATATCTTTTTCAAACTCAAGACTGCATTTACCGTCATATCCCGTTTTCCGGAGCGTTTTCACAAATTTCGGAATATCGATCACTCCTCTGCCTAACTCACATGTCTTACCATCCTTGGTGGCTGCGGTCACATTTTTTAGGTGAATATCAAATATGCGATCGCGGTAGCGTTCCAGATCCCGGATGGGATCCTGACCGTCCCGCATGTTATGCCCCATATCAAAGCAAAGTCCCATGCGCGGATCGAGTCCTTTGACCAAATCGTAGATGCTGCTGGCGTTGGGGTATAGTTTATCTTCCGGTCCATGGTTATGAATCGCATAGCGGATATCATATTCCTTGGTCTTATCAGAAATGTAGGCTAAATCTTCTTTATTCGGAATTCCTATGATCAGTTTGACGCCCACCCGCCTGGCGTACTCAAACGCGTTGTCGATTTCCTGCCTGGATTTTGTCATATAGATCGGGCCGACGGCATAACCTGTCACTCCTGCCGCGGCGAGCTTTTCATGAAAAGCCGACACTTCCGCTTCGGTACTGCTGAGGGGCAGGTGAAAATCCTTTATGCAGAGGTAGTGCACGTCCATCCGCTTCATCATGGCCAGAGCCTCATCCAGCTTGAAGTGCACGAAACTGTATCCGGCAATCCCGAGGCTAAACCGGTCCTTTTTCTTATTGTTACCCGTGCCGGGGCCCGCCGCGGTGACGCTGTGCATTCCGCCCGCCACGGTAGCCGCGGCCGCTGCCACCAAGCTTTTGTGTAAAAATCTCCTTCTGGTATCCATCAATTTCAACGTAAGTTTATATATGCTACTTTTTGGTTATTTATTTTATTATACCGTTTTTCCCAGACTTCCCTTCTTGCATAGTTTTACCTATCTTAGCCCAATGGACCACAAGCGTGCTACCATCAAGGACATAGCGTCCGAATTAAAACTTTCGCCATCTACCGTGTCAAAGGCTTTGCGGGACCATCCGAACATCGGTGTGGTCACGAAAGAACGTGTCAAGAAGCTGGCCAAGCAACTTCATTTCGTCCCTAACCAGACTGCCATCCGGTTCAAGCAACAAAAGTCCTTCACGCTCGGCATCCTGATTCCCAGCATGCTTGACCACTTCTATGTAGCCGCGGTGGAGGGTTTCGAAAAGTTTGCCTATGACAACGGTTACAATGTCCTCATCGGTCAAAGTCATGAAAGTCTTCAACGCGAAAAGGAATTGCTGCTCACCATGCAAAGCAACCGGGTTGACGGTCTGATCATTGCTATTTCCCGCGAGACTATTGACACGTCCCACATTACCGAATGCGTCCATGCGGGTATTCCTATCGTCTACTTTATGCGCAAACCCATCAATGAGGAATACCATTGCGTCTGCAGCGACGTTTACACCGGCGCTATCGATGCCATCGCTTACTTCGTATCCCGGGGGCATAAGCGCATCGGATTCATCAATGCCTCCTCGTTCTGGACAACCAGCCGTGACCGCTTCCTCGGTTATCGCGATGGCTTGATCCAGCATCAAATACCGTTTGATAAGTCGCTGGTACAGGAAAGCGATTTTACCCAGGAAAGCAATTTCCAGGCGATGCGCCGCCTGATGCTGTTGGAATCGCCACCAACAGCCGTTCTGGGATTCAAAGACCAGGTCACGCTGGATGCCCTGTGCTGCCTGCGCCGGGAGTTTCCGCACCTTTCCCAGACAGTAGAACTGATCGGCTATGGCGCCAACCCCATTATCCAGTATCTGGAAAGACCTCCACTAGCTTCTCTCAAAGAACAACCCTATGAAATCGGGCAAAAAGCAGGTTCATTACTTTTGGACTTGGTTAACCATCCACAGGCGGGATACCAGCCTCAACTCGTTAAACTGCCATGTGAATTACAGGTTTTCCCCACGTACAAGCAAAGGTAAAGAATGCGTGTTTCAATAGTGAGGCATGCATGTAACTTTGTCGATGAACAGCCGCTTCTCGCTTAAAAAAAGCGGTAATTTGAAGCAATTCAAACGATGTACTTGATTATTGCCCGAGTAATGCAAACGCACACCAGATCACTGGAGCCTGCCCATGTAAATCGCCCGTAATGCGCTTTCGCTCCAGGTAATACCCGCGGTCGCTTTTGGCGTTGGTTCCTTCGCACACTGCCGTCACTTCTCCTTCGTCATTAATATAGGACACCAGTTGCAGCCAAGCATCCCGTGCCACCGGTCCATATTCATCCGGCTGGAGCCAGCCGTTTTTAACGCCCATGATCATGGCGTAGGTAAACATCGCGGTACCCGAGGTTTCATTCCAGGCAGCAGAATCATCAATCAATTGACGCCACATACCGTCCGGCGCCTGATACTTTTTCAACGTACCCATCATCTGCCGGTACGCCTCAAGGATACGGGACCGCGCAGGATGGTTTTCCTCAAGCGCCCGAAGCAATTCAGTCATCCCCACCGCCATCCATCCGTTTCCGCGCGCCCAGAAATAGGGAACCTCAGGCGCATGGAAAAACAGCCCGTTAGGCTGTTGTATCCGGTCCAGGTACAGCAACATTTCCGTAGCCGCACGGTCGATGTACGCTGCGTTTTCCGTGGCAAGATAAGCCCTGGACTGCAATGCCGTGATCATGAACATATCATCAATCCAGATACGGGTTTGCCAGGAGTAACCCTTTTCCGCCCATATCTTTTCTTCCGGTTTGGCCTTATCGGGCAGCCGCCACTGGGCATCGGCATAAGCCAGTCCCAAATCCCGGTATTCAGGCTTGACAGTAAGCCGGTACAGCTCAAGCGGAATGGCGCCGAAAACATTGTTGTCCACATGGTTTTCGGCCGGTTGCAGGTGCTTGTCCGCAGACATTAGGGGCAGAAACCGTTTTTCCAACCCATCCAGAAGCCGCTGATCGTTATTTGCCTTTGCGAACCAAAGGCCACCCAGCCAGGCACACACGTCCGGATAAGTAATCTGCACCGGAGGTTTTGCGGGCCTGGGATTGCCGTATTGGGAATGGCTTCCCGCGATAAAACGTTTCACAAGTAATGTGCCCACCATCTCCGGGTCCGCAAACGGAGGGAATCCGGTGAGGTGATCCGCCTTGTTTTCACGCTGCTGTAAAGGTTTTGGTTCGGCTTCGTCGGTATCAAACCGGTATGGAAGCTTGAAAACGCGGCCCTCCTCGTTAAGAAAGTATAGATTGGACGGCGACGGCTTGCGTCCGTGACCGTCGGCCCAGATGCCGTAAAATCCAGGTTGGTGGTTCCTGGGCCGCCGCACATAGTTATGGTTAAAATTGCTGTTTTGCGTAAGTTGCTGGATTTTCGTCCACGGTTTGCCCCGTCCGGCAGATTCCCAAACGGCAACTTCACCGCCCGGATTGTAAGCCTGTGGACCGGCCTCAGTAGGCCCCACAACACGTATTTTTCCGCTTTCACCCAGGTAGACGGAACCCATGTCATAATTGCTGTCAGAGGACGTGACCACTTCATTTGCCCATTGTTCACCATCAAAAGAAGAGATCGTCCACGTCCTGGGATCGTTATCCGGTCCAGCCTGATATCCCTTACTGACAATCGTGAGGATAAACGGACGGCCATCATCATCCAGCGCAATGTCCAGCAGGTAACTGTTGGATCCACGGTCACTGTAGTCGTTCACCAGCGCTGCATTGCGCTTATCAGTAAGTGGTAAAGCGACTTGTTCGCCGGAGGCCGTCCGCCACGTTTCCCCAAAATCAACGGTTTCCAGATAGTAAAGATTTGTGCGATAGTTCAGCCCTTTTCCCTTAGGGTGATAATCAAATGCCACGGCAATTTTCCCGTTCCTTTCCGCACTAACTTGATAATGCCCCTCCTCGATATGTGCTAGCACCTGCCATTCGTTCCAGGTTTCCCCGTCAGCACTGGTGTTGAATCCGATAACCCGCTGTCCATTCTTGTATTTGGTAAACAAGGCAATGAACCCTTGATCTGCCAGATGATACACCTGAAAATAGGAGAAATTGTCAAACGGCTTGCGCACACCATTCTCTAATTCAGTGGACCGTACCTGTTCGAACTTGTCTATGCTATAAGGCTCGCTTGACCGGGAGATATAGGAAGGCCTGCTGGTTCCGTGTGATGTGGAGAAAAGCCAGATGTACCCTTCGTTATCTATGGAAATCACCGGGTTATCATGTGCGTCTGTGGTACGTTTGTCCAGCACGATGGTGGGATTTGCCACCCGCCCCGTACGGTGGTCATAATAAGACACATTATGCAATAGCGTACTGTTCTGGCTATCGGTACCCCCAAAACAAAAGAACGTTTTATCAACGGCCGCCGCATAAATCGCAAAAGGGCGATGGTTCGCAGGATATGTCCCCATGCCACCACTGTATTTGTACACGTATTTATCATTGGAAGGCTGATTCATGTACCAAATGCCTTTGAAGCCATTGGCTTTTTTTAGTAGGTACTGCGCTTCAGCGTAGCGCACATCAGGATGTATTTCGCTTTCCTGTGGTTCCTTTTGTTGTGAAAATGCCGCGGCGATGAAAATCATCGCGGTTGTGATACTTAAAAAAAATCTAATCATTGGTATCCAGGGTTTTGCTTTAAGACATTCGGGTTAATATCGATTTGATTCTGCGGGATGGGAAACACGAGCCGGTACGGCTCAATAGCCTCCCCTTTGGCCCGCAACACGTCGACGGCACGGCCAGTCCGCACCAAGTCGAACCAACGGTGATTTTCGAAGGCCAGTTCCATGCGCCTTTCGTGTTCGATGGCTAACCGGAAAGCCTGCTGATCGGGAAGCGTTCCGCTGTACTTAGGTGCTAGCCCGGCACGGATCCGGATTGCGTTAAGCAAATCGAACGCTTCTCCATCAGCTACATACCCCTGCTCGTTCAACGCCTCTGCGCGCGTCAGCAAAATATCGGCATACCGCAGTACCGGCCAATTATTATCGGCATCATTGGCCGCAAATAGATTTGGATCCAAATACTTGGTGATATAACGGTCCGGCACAAATGCATCTCCGTTCATATAGCCCTCGGCAAGCGAAACGGCTTTCCTTTTGTCGGCGGACTCATAAGCATCCGCTATATCTGCTGTAGGCTGGTTCTGTCCTTGACCGGCACCGATGGTGGAAACCAGGGCTCCGGAGCCCCGCGGTGCAAACCGGTTGTTGAACGGTGATCCCGTACCGAACCCTCCTTTTTTATACTGGATTTCAAACAGGGATTCTGCATGGTTCTTATTTCCGATATTGAAGATGGCCGCGTAATCATCTAAGAGTATATACTGCCCCCCATTGATAATTTCCCCTGCTTTTGCGGCAGCCTCTTCCCACTGCTGGAGTGTGAGATATACTTTGGCCAACAGCCCCGTGGCCGCTCCTGATGTTGCCCTTCCCATGTCAGCGGCCCCGTACGCCTGCGGAAGTGTTGCTTCCGCATCGGTCAGGTCAGAAATGATTTGTGTATATATCTCCGCTACGGGCCTACGGTCATAACTATATCCTTCCTGCACATCAGTGATTTCATGGGTCACCAGCGGTATGTCGCCGAACGTACGCACTAGGTTAAAATACTGTAGCGCACGCAGGAACTTTACCTCGCCCACAAAACGGGCTTTCAACGCTTCATCCATGGCAACTGCGCCGATCCGATCAATTACAGCATTGCAGGCAAGTATTCCCTTATAGTGCGCATTCCACATTGAACTTATAATTCCGTTGTTTGTCAACGTGGTAAAGTCATCGATTTGGGTAATGTCAATACCCGACTGCGCATCCAGAATTTCAGTATTGTCAGACGCCACCTCTCCTACAGCGAACATTGCCATCCCATATTGTCCATCTGACCGCAACGAGACATAGGCCGCATTGACAGCATTCAACAGGTCTTCCTGCGTTTTATAGAAAATCGCGCTGTTCGTCTCCGAAATAGGCGCCAGATCCAGAAAGCCGCTTTTGCAGGCTCCCAAAAACAACAGGCTCAAGGCGATTAATATGATCAATCTTGATTTCATGATTTCCCGATTTAAAATCCGACATTTATGCCAAACGTAAACACTTTGGCGATAGGATAACCTCCGTAATCGACTCCAGGTGTAAGCGGGTCGATGCCGGTCACGCTTGCCTCTGGGTTATACCCTGAATAATCCGAGATGGTGAGCAGATTCTGCGCGTTTACGTAAACCCTTGCTCTGGTCATGTTCCACCGGCTGATGAGACCGGCCGGCAATTCATACCCCAGCGAGATGTTTTTCAGGCGTATGAAGGAGCCGTCCTCAATATGCGTTGAGGAGATGTTCGCGCTTGCATTGCTCGTACTGTAGCGGGACAGGTCCCGGTTAGCCCGGGGCGTCCTGCCGTCACCGGGGTCTTCCGGTGAGCGCCAACGATTGTTTAACTCCCGCAGCGCGTTGGCAGTTCCCGCGAAGTTCGCATAGAAACGTCGTCCCAGGTTCATGATTTCATTTCCCTGTACCCCCTGGATAAGGAAGCTCACCGTTATTCCTTTATAAGAAAAGTTGTTGTTGATACCATAAATAAAGTCCGGTTGGGTATTACCAAGAATGGTCCGATCGTCTACGCTGAGCTGTCCATCCCTGTTGATGTCTTCAAAGCGGAATTGTCCCGGCGCTGAATTTGAGAAGCTGGGATATTGGTCTACCTCTTCCGGCGTCTGGAAGATCCCGGCAACCTTGTAACCGTAAAAGCTCCCAAGCGGTTGGCCAATCTCCGTGATGTGGCTGTTTGAAAGTTGATAGTTTCCAAAAATCGGCTCCCTGCTGGGGCCAAGTGCCAAGACAGTATTGCGGTTCAGTGAAAAATTGACATCTGTATCCCAATTGAATGTACCTGTCAGATTCTTGGAATGGACTCCGAATTCCCAACCGCGGTTCCGCACCCGGCCGATATTCTGCCGGGCTGACGTATATCCGGTCAGCGAGGGTACCGGTACGTTCAGCAAGAGATCCGACGTGATCTTGTCATAATAATCAGCGGTTAGAAAGAACCGGCCCCGCCACAATCCAAACTCAAGACCGGCATCGAACTGCCTGTTCCGCTCCCAACCCAGTTCATCGTTGCCGATCGTACTTGGAGCGATGGCATTTACCAGGCTACCGCCGTTGCTGCCGAACACGTAATTGTCGATGGATAACCGGCCGATGTGATCGTAGTTGCCTATGAAATTATTGCCGGTATAGCCGAAACTGGCCCTTACTTTAAGCTCGTGAATTCCGGTTTCCTGCATGAAGGGCTCCTGCGAAATGCGCCAGCCACCGGAAACGGACGGAAATACCCCCCATTTCCGGTTGGCCCCGAAGCGCGAGGAACCGTCCTGCCGGATGGTTGCAGTGAGCAGGTATTTGTCAGCATAGCTGTAATTCACCCGGCCTATCAGCGACAGCAAGGACCACTCCAGGGCCGATGTGGATGCCGATGTCACCACTCCGGCGTTCAAGGTCCGGATCAGATCGTTGGGAAAATTGGTGGCAGCAATTGAAGCCATATCTGATCGCACCTTCTGAGCCGTGAAACCACCCAGCGCGTCCATATGGTGCTTTCCGAAATCACCCGTGTAGTTTAGCGTATGCTCTATCAGCCAGTTATAGGACTCCTGTGAACTATAACTGGCGCTAGGGATGACCGGCGGCGGGTTCCCGTCCGATCCGACGATGGACGGGTTGAAAGAGTTGCCCTTTTCATTCTGAAGGTCCGTACCCACCAGTAATTTGTATTTCAGATTATCAAGAAAAGCATACTCGGCAAATGTAGTTCCCAACAGCCTGAACTCCGTACCCTTCTGATCCCGTTCCCGCGCCACCTTAACCGGGTTTTCCAGACTGCTGAATCCATTACCGAGGCTGAGGGCAGTGGTATAGCTACCATCTTCATTGTAGACCGGCATAAAGGGCGGCATCATCAGCGCGGTCAGCACAACGGCTCCTCCACTGAAATGTCCTTCAGCGGTTACCGGATTCCTGACAGCATAGGCCGGTGACAGATTCAATCCCACCCGGAACCGGTCAGAGGCCTTTGCTTCCAGATTGACCCGGAAAGCGTACCTGCTGAAATCTGAATTGATAATAATCCCGTCCTGCCGGTAATAACCGGCGCTGGTCATGTAGTTGATCCGGTCATTTCCCCCTGAAAAAGTAAGTTGGAGATTATGCGTGGGGGCGGTGCGGAAAATCTCGCGCTGCCAATCCGTGCTGCGGGCCAACGCCGCTTCATCCTGCAGGACCGGCAAAATCTGGTAAATCGCTCCACGTTCCGAGTTCGGGGCGCTTGGATCTCCTCCGATATCTATCCACGCATTGTTGCGGGAATCGATGATGTAACTGGCATATTCCCCGGCATCCATAACATCCATGTACTTGGTGGTTTGCTGGAAACCGGTATACATATCCAGATCGATTTTCATCTTACCGGCACGTCCGCTTTTCGTCGTGACAATGACCACACCATTGCTGCCCCGAGAACCGTAAATCGCCGTAGCCGACGCATCTTTCAGCACTTCGATTGACGCGATATCGTTTGTATTTATGGAGTTCAGCGGATTGTTACCCTGGCTGTAATTGGCCGTTATGGGGAACCCGTCAATCACGTAAAGTGGCTCGTTGCCCGCACCGATTGATCCGGTTCCCCGGACCTTCACGGAGATGCCGCCGCCTGGGGTTCCGGTCGTTTGCGACACCTGTACACCAGGCATCCGGGCGGTCAACGCTCCGTCCAGGCTGGGCGTTGGCACATCCTGTATTTCCTGGGCGCTCACAGAAGATATCGCGCCGGTAAGATCCCTCCTGCGCTGGGTCCCGTATCCTACCACGACCACTTCATCAAGGTCACTTACCGAGGCCCTCATCGTGGCATCAACCCTTCCGTCCGGACCTATTGGAAGGTTTACAGGCTCATACCCGACCATGGTAAATACTAATGTTTCCGATTCAGGCGGCACATGAAGGGAATACTGGCCTTCGTTGTTGGTAGTGGCTTTGGCGTTGGTTCCCCTTGCTGAAACGGTCACGCCTTCCAGGGGCTCGCCTGCATCATCGGTCACACGTCCTTCAATGCGCCGCGGCTGAGCGGCGTCAACCGGTGGGATCTTTTTTGATGATTCGGGCCGGATAATGATAATATTGTCCTTTAATCTCCATTGCAGGGGCAGATCGCTGAGCAGGGACGCCATCGCCTCGTCGAGTGTAGCTTTCACAACATTCACATTCAGCCTTATCTTCGCCTGTTCATTGGCCGTGAAAAACACTTCGTAGCCACTTTGCTCATGTACCTGTTCCAGCGCTTTGGAAAGTGTAATTCCGCGCGCCTTAATGGTAATGTATTGTGCGTAACCCGCCGCTGCCGCATTCAGCACGGTCACAACGGTCAGTAAAATAGCTAATTTCATGATTCGGATGTACGCTCCTTTAACACATGCTTGAAAATCCATATGTTTGTATTGTTTGGGTTTATCCTTTGGTTACACTAACTGCATTTGCAGTACCGTACAGGAGTTGCCTAAATATCTGCCGGGTAGTGTGGGCGCACTATCCGGCCTTTTGGGACAACCCGTTTGCGTGTGGATCAGTTGGGCGGCTTCATGAGTTTTTAACGTTTAAAAGGTTTCACAATTGGTTAATTGGTTAGTCGGGCAATACAACCATTTTAGGCCGGTCTCCGGTTTGATCGATCTCCACCTTTATTCCCCCTTCCTCCAGTAAAGCCAGTACAGCCGACAATGTACGGTCCCGCTTAATGATGCCGTAGACATACTTTTCCGGTATCGCACCGCGGTACTCCACCTCCACATCATACCAGCGGCCCAGCTGCTTCATCACTTCTTTGACGCCTGTTTCCTCAAACCGGAAATTCCCTGATTTCCATGCAACAGCCAGATCTGCATCCACCTCCCGCTTCTCTATGCGATCCGGAGAGACCGCGGCCTCCTCGCCCACCGTCAACATTACTTCCTGACCGCTTGTATGTCCGCGTACCTTTACTTTTCCCTCTATCAAGGTCGTTCGGCCTACCGGTTCGTCCCCATAGGCGGAGACGTTGAATACCGTACCCAATACTGTGACATCCTGTGCAGTGGTCCTGACAATGAACGGGGTCTGTCCTTTGGTCACCTCAAAGAAAGCCTCGCCGTCTAAAGTAACCACACGCCTGCCCTCATCGAAACGCGCCGGATAGTTCAGCGTGCTCGCAGCGTTAAGCCAGACTCGCGTTCCATCGGAAAGCGTAACCTGATAGATTCCGCCTTTCGGCGTGGTGAGTTGGAGCGCTTCCGTTGGCGCAGCACCGGTCAACACCGGCTTGCCGTCGGCGTAACGGACGCCATCATCGCTGATCATAATCCCGCCCTGGGCTCCATTGAGGTTTATCATGCTGCCATCGGCGAGTTTCAATACCGCTTTCTGACCACCCGGGAGGATATCGTTCTGGACCCCTATGCGGCTGTCGGGCACTTCAGTTGATACTTCATGCATTAACCAAGCGGTGACAGCAATTATCGCCGCTGCCGCCGCAGCACACCAACGCAGCGTACTGAAGAGGGACCGGGACCGCCCGTTTCCGTTGGTAATCGCCTGTCGGATGCGGTTCAGATTACGATGCAGTTCCTTATCGCCGATTGTTGCATCGCGCTTTGCCTGAACCAAATACCAGCTTTCCAGCGTGGCACGTTCTTTTTTGTCGAGCGTGCCCATCCGGTATTTTTTCAAGAGACTGCGGACTTCCCTGTTATCCATATACCCTAATGACGGCTAACCATTCCAAAGGGAGTATTAAAAAAGAAATAAAAATAGAGAGAGCAGGGAACTGATCTTCAGACGGATTATACGGAGGGCGTTATGCACCTGTTTTTTAACGGTCTTTTCCGAAACGTTCAATTGCAGGCCGATTTCTTTGTAACTGAGATCGTGTTCACGGTTCAATTCGTATACCTTGCGGGTACGGGGAGGTAGCTTTGCCTTTTCCCTTTCGATGATTGTCAGCAATTCTTTTTCGCGCATGCGTTCGTCAGGCATTACCAGCCCCTCTTCTACGACGCTGCGGATCGTATCGGCATACCGCTCTGCCACACGCTCGTGACTGATATGATCGAACACCTTATTACGTACGGCCTTATATAAATAAGTAGCCAGTGCCCCGTGAATGTTCAGCTGTTCATGCTTCGCCCATATACTGAGGAAAACGTCTTGAACCACATCATTGCAGGCATCGATATCTCCCAATATGCGATGCGCATGCCGGTATAGCAATTCGCCATAGCGATTGTAGATCTCGGTGAACGCTTCATGGTCGCCCCGTGTCAATAAGGAAACCAATGCAGCGTCCGCATAAGTGCGGTATGGCCCAGAAACTTTCAAACCTTCGGTATAATTGGAATCTCATACAATAGTAATAAAAAAATGAAGAACCCAACAGTTAGCCGTGTATTTTTCCACTGCTTGCCAGGACGGTGCGCTGTCCCTCTACAAGGGCTTCATCCGCATCCAATGTCCGCTCCACTGACACTCCCAGTACCCGTAGTGCCGTACCATACCACTCCGCGTGGGAAGCGCCGGCGACAAGGTACACAGGCACATCCTTGCCTACCTGCGCTAACTCAGTTCCGATGAGCAGGCCGCTCAGATAATAATAATTGGCCGTTTTGGGCACTCCCCGAAGCAGCTCATTGATCCTCACGCCGAAAGCCGCGTATAATAATCCGGATGTCCGTCCGGCGATCACGCCTTCAGCAAACCACCGTTCGCTTTCCGCATCATGAAAAGCTCCGCCTTCTGCCACCGATACAGCCAGGATACTGAGTCGGGAAAGTAAGTCAAAGAATTCGCCGGTCATATAAGTACGGAACCCGGTCACGTAACCGGCGTCCAACCGGACGTGTTTGGGATGGGTGCCGGGAAGAATCAAGAGTTGCCTGCCGCCTGCACTCTTCAGTGCGGGCAGACAGCCCACGATCTTTGTCTCTTCACCCCGCATAACATCCCCGTCTGTTCGGGCTCCCGAGACCAGGATCAGGCCGTTGTCCAGCCCGGGAGGATGGAGCGTCTCGGTCAACAGATCCGAACCGTCCAGCCGGAACGGCAACTTCTTGTAGGGCAGTTCCTGAATACCGACGGTTGATGACGCCATTCCGGATAGGATGACCGGAATACCTTCAAGGGACCGGTCCAGCTGCTCGGAGAGCAGTGTGAGCTGACCGCGAAGTACCGCGGCATAAAATTGCTGCCGGGAATCCGCCTCAGCCCTTCGCTCCTTCCACTGCCGGAAGGTATCGGAAATACCGCTAGCGGAGCGGATTTCCCCAAGAACAAGTAAATCCTGCGTCCGTACCAGCCTCAGCCGGAATGAACTTGTTCCCCAGTCGCAGCTCAGAAAGCTATCCATAAGGTTCGCTTGAATCGTGATTTACCATTCGGCCACGCTGCCGTCGGGGTGCCGCCACACGGGGTTTTGCCATTGATGGCCGGTCTCGGCCATCTTCTGTACGTGCGTCTCATCAATCTCAATGCCCAGACCCGGTCCGTCTGGAATAGCCACATAACCGTCCTTATATTGAAAGACGGACTTATCAACCAGATAGTCCAGCAGGTCGCTTCCCTGGTTATAGTGGATACCCAGGCTCTGTTCCTGAATGAACGCGTTGTGGCAGGTGGCATCCACCTGGAGGCAGGCAGCCAGGGCGATTGGCCCTAACGGACAGTGCGGCGCCGCCGCTACATCGAACGCCTCCGCCATGGATATGATCTTCTTGCACTCGGTGATTCCGCCGGCATGGGAAAGATCCGGCTGAATGATGTCGGCGTAACCGGCGGTCAGTAAACTTTTAAACTGCCATTTGGAAAACATCCGTTCCCCCGTGGCTATTGGGATCGCTACGTGATTAGCGATCTCCCGCAGATCCTCGTTGTTTTCGGGCAGGACCGGCTCTTCGATAAACATGGGCCTGAACGGCTCAAGTTCCTTGGCCAGGATCTTAGCCATAGGCTTGTGTACCCTTCCGTGGAAATCAACACCGATGCCGACGGACGGCCCTACAGCCTCGCGGACGGCCGCCATCCGTTTCACAGCTTCGTCTATTTTATCATAGCTGTCAACGTATTGCAGCTCCTCGGTGGCATTCATCTTTACGGCTAGAAAACCGCTATCCACCATGCGTTTAGCGGCCAGTCCGACTTCCGCGGGACGGTCACCGCCGATCCATGAATAGACCTTCATTTTATCCCTTGCCTTGCCCCCCAGCAATTGGTGGACCGGCGCACCGTGGTATTTGCCCTTGATGTCCCAGAGGGCCTGATCAATGCCGGCAATTGCACTCATCAAAATCGGGCCACCACGATAAAAACCGCCGCGGTACATCACGTTCCAGTGGTCTTCTATGGCCATGGGGTCCTTGCCAATGAGGTAGGTCATCATTTCGTCCACCGCCGTTTTGACGGTTGCAGCCTTGCCTTCAATCACTGGCTCACCCCACCCAATCAGGCCTTCGTCTGTTTCGATTTTAAGGAACAGCCATCTTGGCGGCACCTGATACAACGTATAGGATCGGATCTTCATACAATAATGGTTTATCAATCGGCAATAGCGGCCACAAATTGGCGCGCTTTATCGGTTATCTGCTCCAAATACCGGGAAGTGACCGGCTGCTTGGTGTCCACGAGCGCACTCCCGATGCCAAAACCCACGGCGCCCGCTTGGAGGAACTCCCGGATATTCTGCGGATTGATGCCACCTGTGGGTAACAGGGGAACCTGCGGCAAGGGACCGGCGATATCCCGGATATATGCCGGGGACGTTGCAGGAAAAACCTTGACGATATCGGCTCCGGAACGATAGGCGGCGTAGATCTCTGTGGGGGTATAAGCGCCGGGGATAGCTACCACTCCCCTTTCCTTAGCCGCCTGTATCACCTCCTGGGCCAGCACGGGAGACAGGATGAACCGGGCGCCCGCTGACACTGCATCGTCGGCCATTTGTCCGTCGAGCACCGTCCCGGCACCGATCACCATCTGATCACCCATCGCATCTGCCACATCTCGGATAGCGTTCAGCGGCTCCTTTGAATTCATCGTGATCTCCAGGATGCGAATTCCACCGGTGTGTAAAGCCCTGGCCACATCCAGGACATGTTCCGGTGGTAGTCCGCGTATAATGGCGACGATTTTATATTTCAGAATTTGGGCTAGGATACTCATGGTATTCAAAAGTACTAATCTTTTCCGAACAATTCATGAAGTTCTGTCTGCGTAAACGGTGTGGTGCGGCCGCTGAACCGGGCACGTACGGTTCCGAGGTCTTCGGGAAGCACTTCATCTCCCGTATTGTTCCCCCATGCGTTGCGGATATAGCTTAGCAATTGCGCCAGATCAGCGTGGTCGATCGCCGTATTGTGCACGATTCCGGGCATCTCTCCGCTTACTTCGGGCGTATCATATGTACGCCCGCCTACGTCTACCGGGCCGGTCAAACCGTACAGTACCAATGCAGCCAGCCGTTCTTTATTCCCCTTTACCCATTCGGAGCCGGCCAACGGTGGTGCAATGGGGGACACGCCCCGCCCATCCTCTCCGTGGCAAGGCTGACACGCCGATTGAAACAGGGCAACGCCCTTAGGGTAGCGCTTAGCGAGGGCTTTCTGCTGCGCCTGGGTTTCGTTATCTTCTTTGTCAGCGATAAGCTTGCTTAAACGGCGGTATACTGCCGTAGATGTATCCGGCACGTACTTCCTCACCAGTTGCATCAGTTCCTCTTCGCGGTCGTGCCAACCACTGATCAACGCATCGGCGACATAGGGATTCCCAGCATATGCTTTTATCAATCGTTCAGTAGCTGCATTGCGTCCGGCGTCCGGCACGTCCTGTGATGATGCCAGCACTAACGCCGTATACGGCGCCAACAGGGTGTCCCTTCCTGAAAGGGACCCCACCCCACCTTCTACGGCGGCCAAAGCAGCCATTGCCTGGGCGCGCACATGCCAATCCTTATGCAGAAGCAGCGTCTGAATATCAGCAGCCGTCAAGCGGCCCAATCCCTCAAGGGTCCACAACGCATGGACAACCTTAAGCGGGTGCCCACTGTCCTTCAGCACCGTCCGCAGCAAAGGCTCTGCGTCTGACGCCCGCTGATCCACCAATATATGTTGGGCCTGATCCCGTACCCATCCATTGGCATGGCCAAGCAATGCAACCAAGGAGTCAATCCGTTCGGGCATAATCAGGGATTCCGCCTTCCGATTCTTTGGAATAACGCGGTAAATCCTCCCCATGCCCAACGGCAAACTCAATCCCCGTTTGGCGATCTGTTCTTTCAGATAAGGTGTTAGGTAGGTGTTGTGCTGGATGATACCGCGGTACATATCCAGCACATAAAGGCCACCGTCGGGGCCATCGTGCAGATTTACCGGGCGGAACCGCTCGTCGGTGCTGGCAAGGAACTCTCGGCCTTCATAGGCCTGTTTGCCGCTAACCCGGTAACCGGTTTCCGTCAGGACGTTCCGCTTGATCAGGTTAGCCGCCGGTTCGGCCACAAAGGCATTGAACCCGGGTATCAAACCTCCGCGGTAGACCAGCGGGCCACAGGCTGCCGTGAAGTTGACCAACCTGCCCGTGCTGTCCAGCACGCCCTCCATATAACCACGGTTCACTCCAGGAGTGGGATGAATGGGATAGACGCGCGTATCTTTGACAATGGTTTCCCCATAACCGGCCACCTTGCGCTGGTTGGGATTCCCCGCTCCCAATCCCGGCGGAAAATAATCGCCGGCCAGATTGCTGGAGTTATCGTTGTAATAAAGCCTTCCCCAATCGTCCTGACTGATTCCCCATTGACCGCGGAAATGCGTTTTCTGCTTCAGCCAGCGGCCATCGGCTAACCGGCGGTACCGCTGGTCATGTTTTGCACTGTATATCCAGTTGTCCAGGCCCCGGAGCAGACCATTAGGTTGATGTTCCACATTCCCGCCCTCGGCATAGGCACTGTCCACCAGGATTCTGCCCGTGGGCCGATTCCCCTTGATTTCATAGAACCAAAGGTTAGGTGGTTCGGCCACCAAGAGACCTCCCCCTACCAGACAGATCGCCCGCGGCATGACCAAGGAATCAAGGAAGACCCTACGCTCATCCATCCTGCCATCACCGTTCCGGTCCTCCAGTACGGCAATACGCCCCACCGGCTCGTCCTCTCCGGTACCCAGTGTATCCGGCATGTACCCGTCCATTTCGACGACCCATATCCTTCCCCCGGTATCAAATGTCATGGCGACGGGCGCCGTAACCAATGGCTCAGAAGCGACCAATTCAACTTCAAATCCCTCCTCAATTTCCAGCGCCTTCATGGACGCTTCCGGAGACAATACGTCATCATGCTGCCGGTGACCACATTGGGCAGTTAACCAACAAGCCGCCAGCAGGAGTACAATTTTTTTGTTTTCCACGCACCAAATTTGGGAAAATAAGCGGAGACATCCTAAGACCGCATGGCAACCTCGTATTTTCCTTTCCGGTAAATATAGAAAAATGTATAGAGCAAGAGGCCTGTACTGACCGCCAGTCCACATACATAGGAGATCCCATGGGGGAATGAAAAACCCTCAGGCGCGATCAGAATATAGGATACGATCACGTTTGTCATAAACACCGCGGGCACCAATGCGATCCAGTAATTTTTGCCTGCATGGATTAAGTAAGCGGTCACCGTCCATAAAACCACGGTTGCCAGCGTCTGGTTCGTCCAGGCAAAATAGCGCCAGATCACGGCAAAATCCATGGTGCTGATCACATATGCCACGGCAAACATGGGCAGCGCCAGCAAAAGCCGGTTTTTGACAGCCTTCTGGCCAATTTTGAAGATGTCAGCCAGCAATAGGCGGGCACTGCGGAACGCAGTGTCGCCGGAGGTAATAGGCGCTACCACCACCCCGATGAGGGCCAGCGCCCCCCCGAGTCGCCCCAGCAGCCCGGTGCAGATCTCGTTAACGGCTATTGCGGCATTTCCGGATCGCTCATCCATGAACACATTCAAGTCACGGATGCCACCGAAATAACTCATGCTGATGGCAGCCCAGATCATGGCCACCACCCCTTCGGTTACCATGGTACCATAGAACACGCTTCTCCCCTGCCCCTCATGGCGCAGGCAACGCGCAATCAGCGGTGACTGGGTCGCATGGAAGCCCGATACGGCTCCACATGCCACCGTAATGAAGAGCATAGGGAAAACCGGAAACTTTTCTGGATGGATATGTTGATTTGCCGACAGCGTAGCCGCCGACCACTCCGGAACGGGTAATCCCCCGTAGATCATCGCCACGCCGAGCGCTATGGTCATAAGCAGGAACACACCGCCGAATACGGGATAAAACCTGCCTATAATCTGATCTATCGGCAGCACCGTAGACAGAATGTAATAAAACAGAATAATCCAGGACCAAACGGTCACCGACATCCAATCAACCGTCAAATCTGCCAGAATCTGAGCCGGCCCCACGAAAAACACCGTTCCCACCATGATCAACAACACAAACGTCAGGACCCGCATCATCTGCATGACCGGCGCACCTAAATACCGTCCTGTTATTTCTGTAAAACTTTTGCCGCCCTGACGCAGCGACAGCATGCCCGAAAAATAATCGTGCACCCCTCCCGCAATCAATGTACCCACTACAATCCAAATAAATGCGGCGGGTCCCCACATGGCACCCGCCACCGCGCCGAAGATCGGCCCCAGCCCGGCGATGTTCAGGAACTGGATCAGGAAAGACTTCCACTTTGGCAACACCACATAATCGACGCCATCGGCCAGCTCCGTCGCTGGAGTCGGGTTATCCCGGTCAATGCCGAAGATCCGCTCACAGAGGTATCCGTAGCTGTAATAGCCCAGCACCAATACGACGATACATATAAAAAACGTAATCATTTTTGGTTTTTAAATTGGAAATGATCCCCAGTTAGCTTGAATTGCGCTTCGCTTGGTGAGCCAGATATGCTTCCAGGAAGCGCTGGTCATTTTCATCCGAGTCGCCGTATTGTTTCCGGATACGTTCAAGCCGCCGATGCATCTCCCTTTTGACCTCGCGATAATCCGGATCGTCGTACACATTATTCAGCTCGGCGGCATCCTTCTTAAGATCATACAGTTCCCATTCATCGGTGTCATAGTAAAAATGTATAAGCTTATAACGCTCAGTCCGTATTCCATAGTGCCGCTTCACCATATGTACCGATGGATATTCATAATAGGTGTAGTAAAGTGCATCGCGCCAGTTCGTTGTATCACCCGACACGAGTCTGCGAAAAGACTCTCCCTGCATATCCTCCGGTATATCCACACCGGCATAATCTAAAAAAGTCGGGGCAAAATCAAGATTCTGCACCAATTTATCTACCTGTGTGCCCGCTTTGATCTCCTTCGGATACCGCATAAGAATGGGAGTACGGAAAGATTCCTCATACATAAACCGCTTGTCGAACCACCCGTGTTCGCCTAAGTAAAACCCTTGGTCTGAGGTGTACACCACAATGGTATTTTCAGCTAGGCCGGCGGTCTCCAGGTAGTCAAGCAGTTCGCCGACACCGTCATCAACCGACTGGATCGTCCGCAGATAGTCTTTAATATATCGGTTAAATTTCCATTCAGCGAGTTCGCGGCCGCTGAGGTCAGCCTGAAGAAACGCCTCATTCTTCTCAGTGTACGCCTCATCCCACAGCTGCCTTTGGCCTGGTGACATGCGGGCCAGTTCTTTGTCGAACCCGGTAGCCTTGCCCGATGGATCCTTCAATAATTTAAAGTCATGTCCCCAGCTCATGTGGGTATTGATTTCCATTTCCTGCTCACGGGCAGCCCTGCTTCTGCTCGCATAATCATCAAAAAACGTTTCGGGCAGCATGAACGTGGTGTCGTCATATAGGTTCATGTATTTCGGCGCTGGCATCCAATTACGATGAGGTGCTTTTTGGTGATACATGAGGCAGAATGGTTTGTTGGGATCGCGCTGGTGCTGCAACCAGTCCAAAGCCGTTTCCGTGATGATTTCAGTACAGTATCCTTCTATCCGCTTCCGCTCACCGTTGATCAGGAAGTCCGGATTATAATAATGACCCTGTCCGGGCAGCACCATGGAAAAATCGAAGCCCTGGGGCAGACCATCGAGGTGGATCTTGCCTATCATCGCCGTTTGGTAACCATTACGCTGCAACAGCTTTGGGAAATTATCCTGGTCCCAGTCAAAAGGCTGGACATTGTCCACCTTACCGTTCACAAAGCTGTGCTTACCGGTCAGGATCACCGCGCGGCTGGGCGCACAGATGGAGTTGGTGACAAACCCCCGGGAAAACAGGGCGCCGTCACGGGCGATCCGATCGATGTTGGGTGTCCGGTTTAACTGACCGCCATAGGCGCTTATCGCCTGATATGCATGATCGTCAGACATAATGAACACGATATTTGGACGGACGTCTTCTTTCGGTTGGCGATTACAGGCCGCCGTAGACCATCCCACCAAGGCTGAACTGATTAAAATCAGGTACTTGTTCATAAATAATTAGATATTATCTTTTTGAAAGCACTTGTTTTTCTTCCAGTAACCCTGCTTGCAGGTCGGCGTAAGGAACGTCCTGCACACCTATCCCTTGATCAATTGCCAGCGACGCAGCCAGGGCAGCACTCTGCCCCAGGATCATGAACACAGGCTCCATGCGGATGCTGCCGAAGGCGATGTGCGAGCTGGACACGCAGACCGGGACCAGCAGATTGGTACACTCCTCCACTTTCGGAACCAATGAGCCGTAGGAGATCTGGTAGGGTCCGTTCTTGGGGTGGACACCGATGTCGCCCTCGTTCTGGACAAAACCATCATCCTTTACGTAGCGCTGCACGTTATGGGAGTCCAGTGTGTAGGAACCCATGCCAACCGGGTCGGAAACGGGACGCTCGCTGAACGTATCGTGCTCGGTCATCACGTACTGCCCTACCATGCGCCGCGCCTCGCGCACGTACAGCTGATGCGGCCAGTTCCCGTTATCGGTGAACTCGTCCCCGGCAAGGCCCCACCTGGCCATTTCCCCGCGTACTTCCTCTGGCACCTTAGGGTCATTGGCCAGGAAATACATAAGCCCTTTCTGGTAGTCCTCATGCGCTTTTATGATTTCCCGCCGCCGCTCGTAGCTGGCTTCAGGATAGTCGTAACTCATCCCGATAAAATCCGTGCTGAACGGGCCGTGGTTGTTGGTATCCGTCTTCCTGTTGGGGATTTCATCGAATTTCTCGAAGGTCTCCCGCCAGCCTGAGGCGAATACCCGGGCCAGCAGCTCATAGTGCTCAGGGTTGTAATTATCCGGCTTGGCAAAGGCCACCCGGTTGTCCGGGTGGTTGCTCAGGCACATCCGGAAGCAGTAGGCCTGCACACGGTGATCCCCCTCTCCATATTCGCCCGGATGTTCCGCCGACACGCCGTACAGCAGTCCGCTGCTGCTGTCACCCGGCACCTTATACGGGCTGATGTCGCTCGCAAACCAGTGCTTATGGTGCAAGACCCCTACCTGTACGCCGTTCCACTTTTCGCCGTAAACACTGTTGGCCTCACGCCCCACGTGGTAGCTCACGCCCGCCGCTGCCATCAGGTCACCTTCATAGGTCGCGTCCAGGAACATTTTGCCCCGGTACGTCTTTCCGCTCAGCGTGGTGATGGAGACGATGCGGCCATCCTGCTTTTCCACCCCGTTTTCCCGGTCAAGCCACTCGTCCCTGTGCACCTCCAGATCATACTCATCCACGTAGTCCTCAAAGACCTGCTCGGCAACATGGGGCTCGAATATCCACATCGTGCGGGCATCCCCGTCCATGGCCGGTGTGCCCTGGCCTCGGTTGCCATAGTCCTCCCGACGTTCCCAGCGCCAGGAGGCGCTGTCCTGGTAATGAAGGTAGACCCGGTGGTAGAAATCACGTGCCAGTCCGCCGATCACTGACTTGTCGCCCGTGTCGGTGAAACCCAAACCGCCGGAGGACAGTCCCCCAAGGTGTTTGTCCGGTGAGACCACTACAACCGTCTTACCCGATTTCCTGGCCTGGACGGCAGCGATCACCGCCGCTGACGTACCCCCATAAATAACAATATCGGCTTCCTGTGCTCCGTCAGACGGCGTACAGCTGTTATGACTGAACAATACTATGCCTGCAAATAAAATAGAAATGTATTTCATGGTTATTTTTTTGGTTTGGGGTTCATTAAGCGCCCAACGCTTTGCGCGCGAATTCCACACATTTGGCCACCTCTTTGACTGCATCGGATCCTTCGGGAATGGAATATTCCAATTCAACGGTGGCCGGGAATTTATACTTCTGGCTGGCCATGAGCTGCAGGGCCTCGGCGATCGGTGTATCGCCCTCACCCCACGGCAAATTGGCTCCGCCGTTGGCTTTTGACTTGCGGTCCTTAACGTGCATGCTCACGATGTGCGGATATTTCGCCTTGATAAAGGCAATCGGATCAAATCCTGCGGCTACATAGTGCCCCATATCAAAATTGGCAGCATTATACCTAGATTGTGCTATTGCAGCGTCCCACATGTCAAATGTCTGCTGTAAGTGTCCGTGATACCCTACGTACACTTTATTTCTGGCCGCGATATTCCCCAAGCGCTTCGTATGCGCAGGGTTCTTGGGAAATTCCACATTGGCCTGGTTAGCCCCCAGCGCCCTTGCAGCCCGGAAGGCGTAATCAATTTCGGCATCCGTATTACCGGCCCCCAGTGCGCTGGGCTTGTACCCATAGATGGAAATCCCGGCGTCGTTATACATCTTACGAAGCTGCTCGAACCTGGTCATGGGCACCTTAGCACGCCAATCAGCCAAGGCCTCCTGATAGGCCTTCCGTTCTTCAGCGCCGGCCGACTTCTGGGGCGCCTGCGGTGCGCCGGCAAACGCTTCAGCGGCCGGTCCCATTAGTTCGACTGCACTCACATTGGCATCCACGCAGTACCTCAACAGATCTTCAGCACTGCTCGGCATGGTCCGGAAAGAATAGGTGATAACGCCCACCTGCACTCCTTTGAACAGGGAATTGGGTTTTCTAAGGTTTCGGATATAAGCCGGCATGCCGAACGCAGGAGCTGCAACGGCAGCCCCCAATGCAACCGAGGCGGATGTTAAAAATTGACGGCGGGAAAGTGTTTTTTTGTTCATTGTTTAATCAGTTGTCACATATTAAAAATCCAGGTAATTCCACCCTTTGCGGTAAGGACGGCCCTTGAGCATATTGGCGTATACATTATCGAAGATTTCCTTTTTGGGGTTCCACTGCAAAGGCTGCTGCAGCTCATAGGCAATATTGACCGCGTTGCAGACGGATGCGGTACGGTGCCCTATCTCCACATCAGCTACCGGTTTGCTCCGTTTTTTGATGGCATCCACCCAGTCTTGATAGTGGTTTTCCGATTGGTAAACGCGTTTATCAGACGGTTTCATTACCTGCTTGGCGAGCCCAGCGGGCTCTGTATCCAGAAAGCTTCTGGCTACCTCGATTTTACCTTCCGTCCCGATAAACTGGATAGCATTTGGACGTCCCCAGGCTTTATGATTCACCTTTACACCGCTTGCATAGGTAAAGTATAACCCTTCTACCGCCCCCGCCTGTTCCGGCGGAACGAACGAAACCGGCCCGGAGCCATCCATGTCCAGCGCCCATTGTACTATATCAAACATATGAGCGCCCCAATCTGTGATATATCCGCCGCCGAAGCCGCGGTACCCTCTCCACCATGCCCATTTATCATCCTCAATGGGCGGGGAAAGAATCGGGTGATAGCCACGATAAAGTGACGGGCCTATCCAGCGGTCCCAGTCCAGGTAATCCGGTATGGGCATGGAAGGCAGATCACACTGTTTGACCGGCTCCCCCACCGAGACATTGATCTCCCTGACTTCGCCGATGTATCCGTTCCGCACCAGGTCCGCTGCCTGACGGAAATTGTATTGCGACCGCTGCATGCTACCCGTCTGCAGCACGCGCCGATACTTTCTCACCGCCTCTACCATAGCCCGCCCTTCATCTATGGTCAGCGCCAATGGCTTTTCACAGTAAATGTCCTTACCGCTTTTTGCGGCGTCAATCACATTCAAAGCATGCCAATGATCCGGCGTGGCTACGACTATCGCATCGATGTCGTCGCGGGACAGCAGCTCGCGATAGTCTCCATACCCCTGCACCGGATGGCTTGCTTTAGCCGCATTGACTTTTGTTGCCTCACCCACAAATTTCGCCAGCTTTTTACGGTCTACGTCACAGGCCGCCACCACCATGGTTTCCTGTAGTTTACCAATGTTGCGCAGCAACGTATACACCTGCTTCCCTGTTCCGATATATCCAAGGTTGATCCGGTCGCTGGGCGCAACAAATCCGCTGCCGCCCAGTACGTGACGGGGCAACACGATAAAGCCGGCCGCAGCGGCCGCGCCTGTTTTCAGGAAGCTCCGGCGGGAATAACCTTCCTTGTTTTCTTCGTTCATAAAAGGTTTGCAAAAAACGTTTACAATTGATCGTCAGCCGGGACAAACAGCACCGCGTTAGCAGCCACAATCCCGTCAGCGCCTTTCGTACTGAGTTCAACAAACACCTCTTCTGTGCCTTCGCCCATCTCCAGCTCCCCGATCGGCACCCAAGTGCTGGATGTCTGTCCCTTAATCTCTACTGTTGACAAATCTAACATTTTTTCCGAAACCTGTTTACCGTCGCCGATTGTGTAACTGAATCGTGGCGCACTTTCAGCCGTTTTGGGGAAATACGTGTATACCTGATATTTACCCGGCTTCAGGCCCCTTGCGATAAATCTGGCGGTGCTCAGCCCTTCTTTACTGTCAGCTTCCACATAGGTCCGGCCGTATCCTTTACTGCGCCCGTCCGTCCAACTGCCCGTAAACTTCACCGAGCCCGTGTCAGTGCTGCTGATCAGTACGTCTGCCTGACGGCCGTCCGCCTTGGGATTGGCAGCCAGCACAGCCTTGATGTCTGCCACCTGTACAGCCTGTACATCAGCGTCCTGGTCAATTGCCAGACATGCCGCTATGGCTGCCGACTGACCGAGCACCATAAATACCGGTTCCATCCGTATGGAACCAAAGGCGATATGGCTGGCTGATAAGCACACCGGTACCAACAGGTTAGTCACTTGACCCCGCTTCGGCACGATTGCACGGTATGAGATCGGGAACGGCGGGAATCCTCCTACTTCCACATTCCCTTCATTTTTGACCATGCCGTTCACCACCAACCGGTCGCAGTTGTGCGAATCCATCGTGTATGCGGCAAAACCGACTTCATCATCCACGACTTCGCGTCCCTGGCAATGATGCTGGGTCATCACCACTTCACCGATTAGCCGACGGGCTTCACGGACATATAGCTGCGGGCTCCAGTGGTTGTTATTGACGTATTCATCTTTCGGATAACCCCATTTTTTCATTTCGTCCCGGATAAACGCCGGTACCGAGGGGTCATTACCCACGAAATACAGAAGTCCCTTAGTGTAATCCTCATGTGCCTTGATAATCTCCTGCCGTCGTTTATAGTCTGCCTCCGGATACTCCCAGCTCATGCCGATCATGTCTGTCGAAAAACCGTTCCGGTTATTGATGTCCGTTTTGCCATTTGGCATCAGGCTCCAGATGAACACGTCGTTCAACCCCTTCCAAGGCTGGATTTCCTTTTGCCTCCGCAGCAACTCATACCGCGTGGAATCGTAATTGTCCGGCCGCGTGATCGGGATACGGTTTTCCGGCACATTAGTCAGCGCGATCCGGTAATTATAGGCCTGCACCTTTTTGTCCCCCGTTCCATTAGGCAGCAATTCACCGTCGCGTATTCCCCACAGCAGTCCGCTGCTGGGATCGCCGCGTTTCATGTAAGGATCCACCCCATCGGGGAGCTGGTGACCATCCATGAGCTGCACGCCATTAAGTGTCTCGCCATATACACTATTGTCTTCACGGCCGACATGATATGATGCGCCCGCCATGGCCATCAGGTCGCCCTCATAGCTGCAATCCATAAATACCTTCGCCCTTACCACCATGGAAGGCTTACCCAGCTCATCGACCGACTGTAGCCGGATCTCTTCTATATCTGTGCCGCGTTTCTTCACATCCAGCAAGGTTTGTCCATGGTGAAGCTCCGCGTCACAGCTTTGCATATACTGCTTAAAGATCGCTTCGGCCACCTTCGGCTCAAATATCCACTGCTCGAACGTCCCATAGTGCTTACCGATTTTCCTATAGAAATCAAGAGCCAGGCCACGCACCACATACTTGTTGCCAATGTCAGTCTGGCCGAGGCCACCGGCACTCATACCACCCAGCAGCGGACTCGGTTCGATAAGGATCACTGATTTACCAGCTTTTGACGCCGTATAGGCAGCCACCACCCCGGCGGAGGTCCCGCCATAGATGCAGAGGTCAAAGGAGACTTTTTTGACCTGTGCCAAACAAGATACCGCAATAAAAACAGCCAGAATTGTCTGGACCAATATTTTTCTTATCATGCTCATAATTTCACTGGTTATATTCTATTATTCAATAGGTTATTTAGTTCTTGACTCAGCCTTTTGACCGTTTTCCGATACCTCCTGCGGTCGGCCACGTTCTCGTTTTCGTTTGGATCAGTTCTATGATCGTACAGCTCCCTTATCGTCCTGCCCATGGACGTAACCTGCCATTCCACTAACCGATAGTGTTCGGTGCGGATACTATGGCCCATAACCCGCTCCCCGTGAACCTGCTTCGGGTATTGGCTGAGCGCGAAGCTTTTTGGCATAGGCGCCGCAGGATCATCCAGCAATGTGGCAAAGCTCGACCCGCTGAGCGATGTTGGCATGTCCAACCCGCAGATTTCTGCCAACGTCGGATAGATATCGACAAACTCGACGAGCTTGTTGCTCACGACGCCCGCCGCTTGCTGTCCTGGCTTAGCAACGATCAGAGGTGCGCGGACCGAGGTCTCGTAGTTTGTGTGCTTTGTCGCCCACATATTGTGTTCGCCTACCTGGAAACCATGGTCGCCGACCAGCACGACAATGGTTTTCCGGCGGAGGTCCAGCCGGTCCAGCTCTTTAAGAATCATGCCGATCTGGGCATCCACATAGCTGATACACGCCAGATAACCATGTAGCAGTTGCCGTTGCTGCTCTTCCGGAAGGTCATCCGCAGGCCGGACGCGCTTGTAATCTTCGTAGAGACGCAGATCCGCGTACTTCTGCAAGGCAAACGTGGGTGCATTCCGGGGCGGATACCGGTTGTCTGGCAAATCAAGATCATCTGCATTGTATAGGTCCCAGTACTTTTTCGGCGCAATAAACGGTAAATGTGGCTTATAGAAGCCAACAGCTAGGAAAAACCGCCCGTTTTTCAGTTCATTCAGCGCTTTAACCGCCTGAACGGCCGTCTCTCCATCCGCCAAAGCACTGTCCGGAATTTCCGGTGCCTCAATGGCAAACCCCCTCGGGATATTGCTATAATCCATGGTATCACCGGCGGCAGTCATCTCAGCCAGCTTGCGCTGACGGAGTGCTTCCCCTTTCGGGCCGTAAACAGACTTTGTGGGAAGCCAGAGCGGACGGCTCCAGGACTCTGGATCATCCATATTGCCGAAGGCCCTCGGGTCGCTGGGTATCAGATGATAAATTTTGTAAAACCCTTGACTTAACCAGCCGTTGTCCTTGAACAACTGGGGTAGCGTCACCGCATCCGGAACATTGCTGCGGAAGTGCGTGGTAAGATCATAAACCTGGATATCGTCTGGCCGCAGTCCCGTAAGCAAAGAGGCCCGTGAGGGGTTGCAAAGGGCTATCTGGCAATAAGCGCGGCTGAATACCGTACCACTTGCTGCCAACTGATCGATATGAGGTGTCTTGACTACTGGGTCGCCGTAACATCCCAGTTGCGGACGCAGGTCATCCACCATCAGCAAAAGCACGTTGTAGTCGGCCTCAGCATTGTTTGGAGTGCCCACAGGTTGTGCGGACACTCCAGCGCACCATCCAAGCCAGCAGCATAAAAGCAATCGCAGTCGCATAGGCATACGGATTAATAGCCGGGATTTTGGTCCTCCTGGCCAATTGCCGGGTTGTTATTGATCTCGTTTTCCGGTATTGGCCACAGCAGGCGTTCGTCAATAAGGTTTTTTCCCACGGCCGCGAAAGCCTCCTTGGCTTTGCCGGTCCGTTTCAGGTCCCACCACCGCCTCCGTTCAATCAGGAATTCATAAGCCCGCTCCTGCAATACCGTATCCACGAAGGCCTCTTCGCTCATGCCTGGACCGTAATCAACCGGCGACGGCACATTTGGATCATAGCCGTAAGCACGGCGACGGATCATATTCAGCCGTTCCAGAGCCAGCGGGGAGGGTCCCCCCGCTGCACGGCAGGCCGCCTCGGCGTAAAATAGCAGCGCTTCCGCGTAACGGTATATCGGCACACTGTAGGTCCGCAATCCATTATTATCAGTGATGAATTTTTTGAACAGAACCGGCGTAGTTGAAGGCAGCGGCACCCATTCCCCGGCTGCATTCTGGATATGTGTATAAAGATTAAACGGCTTCCGCAAATCGTCTTCGTCCCATGTCTCCCCAATGAAGGAATTCATATCGGGCACCCATGCGAAATAACCCGTACTGCTATAATTATATGGAATATTGTTGCCCATATGCAAATAGTTTGTTATTTCGGACTGTCTGGTTTCCGAATGGTGCACGGACATGATATCCTCAGCGCTAGTATTTGCAGCAAAAATCTGGTAAAAATCATCGGGCTCCTGCACGTTGACCAACTGGTATTTCCCGCTGGTGATCACTTCCTCTGCTTTCGCGGCCGCAGCTTCCCATTGACCGGTGGTCAGATAAACGTGCGCGAGCAGCATTTTCGCAGCCGCTTTGGAGGCTTGACCGGTTCCGCTGACCGTTTCCAGTAATCCTTCCTCTGCTGCCAAGGCGTCGGCAATAATGAGATCATAAACCTCATCTTCAGGCCTTCTGGGCGACTCGAGTTCAGACAGATCAGTACTTTCCTTGGTTTTTATAGGAACAGGCCCAAATCCTCTCACCAATTCGAAGTAAGCCAATGCCCGGATAAAATGTGCCTCAGCCATAATACGCGTCCGTGCTTCTTCACTGATATCAACGATCTGCGGAACATTGTTCAGCACCGCATTTGCCCGGTTGATTCCGCTATACAGCCGCGACCACAGTGTGGACGCCCGGCCAATGTTCTGCTGATCCAGTAGCTGATGCATAATGGAAATTGATGCCTGGGATCCCCTACCATTCAGGTAATCACCGTGCAGTTCACTCAAAATATAATCCTCAATGTTAAAAAAGTCAGGACCAAGCGTATTATACGCACCATTCAGCGCTCCCTGCGCGTCAGCTTCGTTCGTATAGTAGTTATTTCTTGCTACGAAATCCTTAGGGATTTCGTCGAGCATGTCCTGGCAAGAGGTGAAGAAAGTCGTTGCAATAATAATGGATATGCCTATTCTTTTCATATCAGTTTCGCTTTAAAGGGTTAATCTTAGACCAACTGCATAGACCTTAGCATTCGGATAACCGCTTTGGTCGTGCCCCATCCGAAGGCGGTTGCCTATGTCCTGAGAATCATCACCGCGCGTATTCATTTCGGGATCAAGGCCTGTATAGTCGGTAAACGTGAACAGGTTTGTACCGGATACGTAAAGGTGGAAACCTTCACACCAAGCCATTCCCCACGCTTTTACCGGCAGGTCATAGCCGAGACTGATTGTCTTCACCCGCAAATAGCTACCGTTTTCAATAAAGCGATCCGAGATGTCCACTCCAGTCGCCGCACTGATCTTCGGATATTTGGCATTGGGATCCGGATTCTCGACGGTCCAATAGTTCCCGATGATGTCTCTGAATTGGTTACTGCCTCGTTGAAACGAGTTAAGGTGCGTGCCATTAGTAGCGTTGAAAATCTGGTTGCCCTGTACGCCTTCCAGAAAGACGTTGAGGTTTACGCCCTTGTAGGACAGCGTGGAGTTCAGGCTGTAAATCCAGTCAGGAGTAGGATATCCCAGGATTACCCGGTCTTGTGAATTTACGATGCCGTCGCCATTGGTGTCCTTGTACTTGATAAAGCCGTTTTCATTCAACCCGTCTTCCAGGTAACCGAAGAGTGCCCCCAAAGGTTCTCCTTCTCTCGCAATGTTTGTGCTCGACCACACGGCCGCTTGACCGGCACTGTAGATATCGCTTCCGCCCGCGAGTTTTACGACCTCATTACGGTTATTGGACACCATGGCCGCCAAATTCCACTTCCAAGCGCCGGTGAGGATGTCCCCATTCACGCCTACTTCTATCCCCTGGTTTTTGATTTCTCCCACATTCTGGAAAATAGAACCGAATCCAACGGAGGGTGGCAGCGGCACAGATGCCAACAGATCCCTTGTGTATTTCCAATAGTAATCCACAGCCACATTTAAACGGCTGTTCCATAAACTGATATCCACACCAACATCTGTTTGAGCAGTGGTTTCCCATTTGAGGTCGTCATTTGCTATACCAACCGGGCTGTAGCCCACCACTTCTTCGTTATTACCGTAAATCGTACGGTAAGCTGCCAGGCGGTCCAAGGATTGATAGGGGCTCAACGCCGTATTGCCCGTCCTTCCGTAACTGGCGCGTAGCTTTAGGTCATTAATAACGGTCACATCACGCATGAACCCTTCCTCCGAAATCCGCCACGCGACTGCGGCAGACGGAAATAAAGCCCATTTGTTATTGCTTCCGAAACGGGAGGAACCGTCGGCACGAATACTGGCGGTGAAAAGGTACTTGTCTGCAAACGAATAATTGGCACGGGCCAACCATGACGCGAGGACCCATTCCGAGTAGTCGGATCCAGGCGGATTAATAGTTTCTGCAGCAGACAGATCATAATTTTCTGTGGTATTCCCCGGGAGGCCGCTGACCTCGGCCTGGAAATTCCTGTTCATATCGGTTTGGTACGTATAACCGCCCAGCAGGGTCAAGCTATGGATTTCATTAAAATCTTTGCTATAGGTCAACGTGTTCTCGTTTAAGAAAGAGCTGCTATAGGCGCTTTGCTGGCGGGCGTAACCTCTATCAGTCTCAAAGATGATCGGCTGGAACTGATCATCGAGCGAATTGCTGTATTCTAGACCAACTAAGGATCGGAAGACAAGACCATCGGCTAGTTTGATATCGAGGCTCGTGTTGCCAATGACGGAGTTGGCAAGCGTCCGCGTCTGATTTTCCGCAAAAATCAACGGGTTGCGCATGTCAGACGAACCGAAACTATAGATACGCTCGATCTGGGTCGGCAATCCGTTTTCATCATATACCGGCAACGTAGGCGGAGCCGACGCGGCAGCGGACAAAACGGACGTACCGCGATACCCGTTATTGACCGGTACCGTACGGAACTCCCGCCGCGATAGGTTCAGGTTCACATTGAACCGCAGCCAGTCTTTAATATCGTGCCCCAGGTTCACCCGGGCTGAGCCGCGCTTCACTCCCGTGTTGATAATGATCCCTTCCTGATCATAATAATTGCCGGAAACGGAATATTGTGTTTTTTCCGATCCGCCCGAAAACGTAATGGTATGGTCCTGGATGGGCGCTGCCCTTAGCACCACGTCCTGCCAATCGGTACCTGGATTTTCCACTTCATCAATATTGAAAAAAGGTTCCTGTCCTCCGTTCCTCAGCCATTCGTTAGCAATTTCAGCGTATTCCCTTGCATTGAGCAAATCGTAGCGTTTCGTCTCCTGTTGCACACCATAAAAACTGTTCAGCTCAATCCGGCCAGCCTGTCCAGCTTTCCCTTTTTTGGAGGTGATGATGACCACTCCATTGGCCCCCCTGGCTCCATAAATCGCAGTAGCAGACGCGTCTTTCAGTATATCAATGGACTCGATATCGGCCGGGTTGAGGAAATTGATACCGCCCGTAACGGGGAAACCGTCGACAACGTAAAGCGGCTGGTTATTACCAATCATGGAGTTACCGCCGCGCACGCGCACTTCAATCCGCCCCCCCGGCTGCCCCGAGTTCTGGGTCACCTGAACCCCCGCCGCACGTCCCTTCAGTGCCTGCTCCATGTTGTACACCGGCACAGCCTGTATATCCTCGGCCTTTACCTGCGCCACGGAACCGGTCAGATCGGATTTACGCATGGTACCATACCCTACCACCACGACTTCATCCAGGTCGCTCACGGAAGCCCTCATGGTAACATTGATAGTAGATTGACCGCTGATTGGCACTTCCTGCGGGTCGAATCCCACCATGGTGAACACCAATGTGCCCCCCTGGCCCGGTACCGCAATGCTGTAGTTGCCCGAATCATCCGTTGTAGCGGCGACGGAAGTGCCTTTAACTGCCACCGTGGCCCCGGATAGCGGGGTCCCGCTTTCATCCGCGACCCTTCCCCGCACCGTGATCTGCTGAATGACGGGAGTTGCGGTGACACTTTCTTTCTTCCGGTTCTCTTTGGCACTTCGGGAAATAATGATCGTCTCGTCCTCGAGCGTCCACGCCAATGGCAGTCCGTCCAACAGTGTGTTCATCGCGGTGTTCAGCTCCGCATTGGCAATATCGGCGTTCACCCGCGTATAGGCGATTTCCTTTCCGCGGAAAAAAAACAGGTAGCCGGTCTGCTCCTGGATCTTCTCCATAGCGTCGGTCAGTGCCATGTTGTGGGCTTTCATTGTGACCCGTTGGGCATAGCTCATTGCCGAGGCCTGCAACACTGTCAATAATGTCAGAAAAATGGCCAATTTCATAATGAGCAGCAATTGGTTAGTCAAAGGGTTGTAACTCCCCCTGCCACATGAGTAAAAATTCATATGTTTGTACTGTTTGGATGTGTTTACTGATACTTATACGAGTTATTGGGCTCCACCAACTTCGGTAGCAGATCCAGCATTTGGCCGGGTAGTGTCGCAACCACTATCCGGTTTTTTATGGACCTGCATGGCTTAACGGGGCTAAGTCATTGCTCTTCTCATACGTGTCAATTAATTAATGGTTCAACAAATTGGTTTATTAATGGCTGCGGGTTACTGCAGCACAATCAGGCGGTTTTCTCCGCCTGAGCTTTCTATTCTGAAATTCAGCCCACTCTTCTTCAGAATGGTCAGCACTTTACTGAGACTGTTGTCCCGCCTGATCTTCCCGAAGAAATAGGTACCGGGATCCGCCCCTTCGTAGGTTACCGTCAGATCGTACCACCTGCTCAATTGGTTCATTGCATCCCGGAGTCCCGTTTCGTGGAAGCTGAACAGTCCGTCTTTCCATTCGACAAACGGCCCGACGTCAACCGTTTTGACGGATAATTCATCCCCACGCAACGTGGCCTGTTGATTGGGCTTCAATATGCTGGATGCACCGCCCAACGCGCTGACCACGTTCACCGTCCCTTTTACCAGCGTGGTCTTGGTTTCTTCATCATCGCCATAGGCTGAAACATTGAATTGGGTCCCCAATACCTCGACCTCCTGATTACGGGTTCTGACAACAAACGGGATCCTGACAGACCGGCCGCCAGCAACCGCCTCCCTTTCGCTTACCTCAAAAAAGGCCTCACCTTCCAGTTCCACGGTCCGCTTTCCTTCCCGGGACCGGGGGGGATGGTAGGTCAGCGAAGAGGCCGAGTTAAGCCAAACCTTAGAGCCGTCCGGTAGTATCACCTGATAAGTACCGCCTTTAGGTGTCGCAACAGAGAGGGGCTGAGCCGGCGCATTGATTCCTGTTGCTGCATGTCTCGCCTCCTTAGTCAATACCTTGCTTCCGTCCTCGTAGCTGATCTCCTCACCCACCACGATGCCTGTACGGTGCGGACTGAGCGGTATCACACGACCATCAGCCAGCTTTAGTGTTGCGCGGTTGCCGCCGGGGAGCACCTCACCTCCGAATTCGCTCATCAACGGCTCCGGCGGCTGCCTGTAGCTTACCGCTAAGTAAATCATGGCCCCTATGGACATAACAGCTATCAGGGAAACAGCGATACGAAGCCACTTCCACCTAAAAGGATACCGATTGCGCGTTTCCACGGACAACCTGTTCCCGACCCTTTCGGCCAATGCCGCTACCCTGGCCTCCATCGCCCCTTCCGCCTCTTCCTCTTGCAGCATGGCCTTACGGATCAGCCGTCTCAGTTCCGTTTCGTCATGGTCCACGTGGAACCGGTCAAAAAGGGTCTCGATCTCCTCCGGCGTACAGTGGCCGGAAAGGTACTTCTTGAACAAAGCGTGGCGGTCTCCCTGCGGATCCATAGCGTTTATAAAATGGTCATTTTACGCTATTACGGATGGCAGAAAAAAAATCACGGCTACAAAATTGATTTTTTTATTCTTTCGCCAGCATGCGGACGAAAAGGATCATCAGATACACTGACGGTGTACGGTGAGCATTGGCTTTCAGGTATTGCATGGCTTTCTGGATATGATCATTTACCGTTGTTATGGAAATCCCCAGTTCTTCGGCCACTTCCCGGTAACTTTTACCCTCCAGCTTACAGGCTATGAATATTTTCTTTCGCTGACTGGGCAGCTGTGCCAGCAAACCGTCCAGCAGGGCACTGTTTTCCTTTCTCAGAAGTGCTTCTTCCACATGGGTGTACAATTCTCCGTTCGCTGCAATAATTTCCTGCAGTATCGCCTTCTCTCTGGAAGCCCTTCTGAACACATCGTACACCATGTTCTCCGCAATGCGGTATAGGTAGGCTTTGAATGACCGGGCGGGATCGATCAGTGCACGTTGTTCCCAGATCTTCAGGAACAGGTCCTGCAGGAGCTCTTCCGCCAACACTTCGGATTTCAGCAGACGCAGCAGGTTCCGGCCCATTACATGTTTGTATCGATCATAGACGCATCGGAAGGCGCCGCTGTCACCATCCCTCAACCGTTGCAGCAGGTACGCTTCTTCTGAAGTAAACTGGTTGTCCGACATGCACTAAACCTGTATGTATCGGTAAAAGTAATGCAAATCCACAGAAAGAAAAAACAAAAAATCGCAGCAGTAACGAGTGGAATGCAGGCGGGCACACCAATTGCTGTATCTTTGTACAACTAAACTAATAATAAGACAACATGGAATTAGGCATCAGCATGTTCGGGGATCTGCGCGTAGATTTGGCAACGGGCAGATTCCAAGCCACGCAGCAGCGGCTCACTGAACTTATTGAAGAGATCAAATTGATGGACGAGGTAGGGCTGGACTATTTCGGCATCGGCGAGCATCACCGTCCCGACTATGCGGTACCGAGTCCGGAAATTGTGCTGGCAGCCGCCGCCACCGTGACCAAGCGGATCAAATTGGGTAGTGCCGTATCCGTATTGAGCTCATCGGATCCGGTAAAGCTCTATCAGAACTTCGCCATGATAGACCTCCTTTCCAATGGGCGGGCCGAACTGATGGCTGGCAGAGGCAGCTTCGTCGAATCTTTCCCTTTGTTCGGGCATGACCTGCAGGACTACGAAGCTCTGTTTACTGAAAAGCTTGACCTATTGCTTCTGATCAATGAAAAAGAGCGTGTCACCTGGCAGGGGAAGTTCCGTGCTCCGCTGCAGGACCAAGCGATACTGCCGCGCGCTGCCGGGAATAATCTTTCCATTTGGATTGCGGTAGGCGGTACGCCCCAATCCGTCATCCGTGCGGGCAGGCTTGGCCTTCCCCTGATGATCGCTATCATCGGTGGCTCGCCGGAGCAGTTCCGCCCTCTTTTTGAGCTTTATAAACGGACCTATACGGAACACGGCCATGACCCCGCCGCACTTCGCGTGGGTATCCATTCGCATGCCCTGTTCAGCGAGGATGCCAGGGCGTTAAGCGATGCTTATTTCCCGTTGTACGCGGCACAGATGGACCGTGTGGGCCGCTCGCGCGGATGGCCGGCCTACCAGCGTTCCCAATTTGACTTCGGCACATCCAGGCATGGCGCGCTGTTTATCGGGGAACCGGAAGCCATGGTCGACAAGATCCTGTATTGTCAGGAGCTGTTCGGCTTGACGCGGTTTGCAGCCCACATGGATGTAGGGGCACCTCCGCATACCACCATCATGAAGTCAATAGAGATCTATGGCACCAAGATCGCTCCGGCCGTCAGGGCGGCACTGCGTCAGGCCTAAGGTTACTGAGGGCTGGTCACCGGCTCAAAAGGGTAGGCAAATGCAAAACCAAACCGTTTGGCCGCTTCGGGATTATAGACGCGTTTCCTCACCTTCAGCATTTCAACCTTTAAGCCCTCGGATGTACCTCGCTTAAGATATGCGGCTGCTTGGGCGCCGCTCTGATAACCCCACTGGTAAATGTCCGCACCGAAGGCAGCTACTGCTCCGCGGGCCACCAGTCCCGATTCACTGGTAAAAACCGGCACCCCCTTGTCGTGGCAGTTTTTCAGGATGGTTTCAAACGCCGCGAACACAGTATTGTCCGGGTTTGCAAAGAACGCGTCAACAGAGCGGCTAAGCAGCGACCGTACGACCAACTGCGCTTCGGCAGAGGAGTTGAGGGGCAGGGCGACCAATCTTATATCCATGCGCTTGGCGAGTCCATTGATCCGTTCATAAGCTTCAACCGACTGCGGTTCGGATTGATTGTAAATCATTCCTACGGTAAGCTGATCGCCTTTGGGCGATACGGTTTCCCTGATGATGGCAAATGAAGTATCTATGTAATTGAGGCTCTCCCCCGTACCGAACAGGTTTGACGGCGGATTGCCGTTGGCATCGACCAAGCCAAGGATGTCGGGCATAGCCGTAACCGTCTGGAAAACGGGAACATCCTTAATCCGCTGTACCGTTGCCATGGTAGCCAGCGTCGTGCTGGTACCGATGAGGTTTACCTGCTGGCTGTTCAGGTAGCTTACGATCTGGTTGAGCGTAGCGGCATCGCCCTGGGCGTTCCTATGGATAACGTGCAATGTTCCGTCCGATTCATGGTAACCGCTGTCCCGGAGGGCATCCAGGAACCCCAGCCTCGCCGAAGCAATAGTGGCATCTTCAAAAGCTTCCACAAAGCCTACGACAGGAGCGCCTTGATCAGGGTTGGACTGGCAGGATATGAGCAGGATTCCACAAAATACGGCCCAAATGATGCGACGGATGTTTTCCATAGCACAAATCTAGATGTTTTTTGGAAACTAGATGTTTTTTGGAAACAAGTTATGACAATTACCACAAAAATCCGTAACCTTACTGCATGAGTTTCCGGTGGAAAAACGTGATTACGCGGAAGCCCCAGAAGGTGGGGTTGGTACTCTCCGGTGGCGGCCTGCGCGGTATCGGGCATCTGGGAGCTATCAAAGCCCTGGAGGAGCACGGGATCCGGCCAGCCATGATTTCCGGAGCCAGCGCCGGCGCGATCATAGGTGCGTTTTACGCTGCCGGTTATACGGTCGATGAGCTGCTGCGCATTGTCCGGAAAAATGACCTTTTCCCGGCCACCAGTTTCCGCCTGCGCACCTCCGGTTTCATTGATACACGCTTCCTCTCGCGCCTTTTTCAGACGCATTTACCGGAAAATACGTTTGAGTCGCTGAAAATTCCCCTGCATGTAGCTGCGACAAACCTGATATCGGGAAAAACAGAATACTTGGCCCGCGGCCCGCTGGACGAAGCGCTGCTCGCGTCATCCAGTATTCCGCTGATGTTTCCATCCGTGCCGCGTGATGAAGCGGTTTACTACGACGGTGGGGTGCTGGATAACCTCCCCGTACAGCCATTGCTGGGCCGCTGCGATCTGCTCATCGGCGTACATGTAAACGCCTTGGATAACGTGAGCGCCTCGCAGCTAACACCGGTAAAAACGATGGACCGCATTATCCACCTGGCCCTGGGGCAGTCCGTGGCACGCAATGCCGCCAGGTGCGACCTTTTCATAGAGCCGCCGAACATGCTGCAATTCGGAATGTTTGACAAGAAAAATCTTACAGCGATCTATGAATATGTTTACGCATACACTTCAGGCCGTCTGGCACAAAAATCTTAACTTTGCGATATGCTTGCACAGTTATTTGGCGCCATTTTCGGCATGACTGCAGTCGTTTTGGACGCTTTCGGGGCCCACGCGCTTAAGAAGAAGTTCACGGCAGACCAACAGGACAGCTTCGAAACCGGCGTACGCTACCAGTTCTATCATGCGCTCGTGCTGCTCGCGTCTGGCTTTGCCCAGTCGGCCGGCCTGATCGAACCGGGTGTGTATCTTTGGTTCTTTATCTGCGGCACGGTGTTGTTCTCCTTCAGCATTTACGGTCTGTGCTTAAGCGGAGCCTTCGGTACCAAATGGCGCTTCCTCGGGCCGGTGACCCCCCTGGGCGGATTGCTGCTGGTGGCGGGATGGGTATCGCTGCTCATTTGCATTTGCAGTTGATATACTTATATTTGAACCGTCAAATCACCGCAAACGAACCTAACAAAAGCCCAGCCCAAGAAAAGACACGCAATACACCAAGCAGTCACCTTCTTTATACCTTCTTCGTGATGAGTCCAGGGTGAGTCCAGTTTTTTCTGTAAAAAACTGGACTCACCCTGGAAGCACTTTGGCTATACAGTTTGTTCATAGCGAAGATAGTATAGACTTGGGGTAGGCTTGGGGTCAAGCGGACGCTAACCGGGGCAATAAAAGATGTGGGACAAGATTGACAGGGTCTAAGATACGGAAAATATTTTTAAGATTCCCTGTTCCCACGTCGCTTGACAATGGATAGGCTCTCTGCTACCGCTTGGGCGAATGACTTTAATGCGTCGTAAGTCGAGCTCATAAAGTCATCGACTAAACCACCGGCGAAGTGACCGGCACCACGCGGTTTTACGATTATGACGAACAGCGAAAGCCAGTTGCCTATAGCGGCAAGGTATCAGGTTGCGAGCGCCCCCTTAAGTATATCAATACTTTCCTCCAAGGCATCCTTGGTCGATGAGGCGAATCCCAGCCGGACGGCATTGGTGTCAAAATCAGGATAGCGGTGAGGGACACCGTCTGAAATATACAACCCTTTCTTACGTACGCCTGCCGAAAGGCGTACCAGATCTAGCTGCCGGTCAAACCGCGCCCATACCGTCAGCCCTCCCTCAGGCACGTCAAAATCCACGAAACCGGAGAGCTTTTCCGCGAGCAGTCGGCAAAAGTGATCCCGGCGCTCCCGATAGACGGCTACCGCTTTCCGCAGGCTGCGTTGAACCGTACCGTCATTGAGCAGCTCTGCCATCGCCCGTTCCAGGATGTGGTCACCCTGGCGATCCAATAATGTCCTGACCATACCCAAATGCAAAATTACATTTTCCGGAGCAACAAGGTAACCGAGACGAAAAGCCGGTGAAAAAGTTTTGCTGAAAGAGCCGCAATAGATGACCATGCCTGCATCATCAGCGCTTGCGAGCGGCAGCAGCGGTTTGTGCCGGTAATGGAAGTCAAAATCATAATCGTCTTCGAAGACGATAAACCCATAGTGACGGGCCAGACGCAGCAGCTCCAGGCGCCTGTCCATAGGCAGTGAAACCGTGGTAGGGTAATGGTGATGCGGCGTCACGTACACCATCCTGATACTATGTGTGCGGCATAGCCGTTCAAGCGCGTCCACTTGTATGCCTTCCCGGTCAACTGGAATGGCCAGCAGCTGCGCTCCTGCATGCTTGAAATTAAGTTCTGCCCGCCGCCAGCCGGGAACCCCTGCCGCGACCACATCACCGGGCTTGATCAGGCCGTTGCACGCGAGATTAATCCCCATAACGGTGCCGCGCACAGCGAGCACGTTGCGTTCCGTGATATTCAATCCCCGTGTCAAGTTGAGATACCGTGTTAAGGCATCGAGAAACGGCGCACATCCTTCCGCATGGCCGTAACTACCGAAACGCTCGTACTGATTGCCCCGGCGAAGTTGCGTCCGGTACGCCCGGTACAGCTCCTGCAATGGTGCAAACGCCGGGTCCGGGAAACCGTCATCCAGATGCAGCGGCGTAGTCACTGGATCCACACTTGGCCGGAGATAAACCAGGGGGCGTAATGGGAATCCGGATGTGTGTCTGGCATCCGGCGTGTCATGCGCACCGCTCAGTTGACGTGGCCGCAGCTCCGGCAGGTTCGTCGCAACGAAGGTCCCTTTTCCTTTATGACTTTCCAGCCATCCCTGAGTTTCCAGTTCCTGGAAGGCCCGGGCAACAGTGAGCCGGTTAACGCTTAAGATACCAGCCAACTCACGGGTGCTGGGCAACCGCCCCGCCGGGGGAAGCCGCCCGTCACGGACAAGCACCAGGATGGCTTCAGCCAACTGGAGGTATACGGGTTTCACCGCGCCCGGAGCCAGCTGAATAGACGCAAACAGTGAGTAAAGAAGTGGTCTATCCATTTTGTTTGGATTGGATGATAAATATAGGCCAATCCCACGATAGTTTTGTAAAAAATCATTCTCGATGTACATACCTGACAAATTCCGCTTCGAAGACCACCAGGAGTTGCTCGCCTTTATGCGCCGCTATCCATTTGCTGTGATGGTGACCCCCTGCAATGGTGTTTCAGTGGCTACCCATTTACCGCTTGTAATCGGGGAAGACGGTGAGCGGATCATTTTAAGCGGTCATTTTGCGGCCGCCAATCCACAGATACAACATATCGGGCAGGAAACCTCTTTGGTGGTATTCAGCGGGCCGCACGCATACATTTCGCCCCGCCATTACGAGAGGTTCGAAAGTGTGCCGACCTGGGACTACCTCGCCGTTCATGCCTACGGGATCTGCAGGGTGGCGAAAGACGTTGATGCAAAGCTGAAGCTGCTGGAAAAAATGATAGCTTTTTACGAGCCGGATTACATGGACCAATGGGCCTCGCTCCCGTCCGGGTTCAAGACCAGCATGTCAGACGGTGTCGTAGCATTTTCCATGGATGTAACCGACCTCCAAGGACAGCAGAAGCTCAGCCAGAACAAGACGCCCGCCGAACGGCTGCGCATTGTCAAACAATTGGAGAGGACGGCTACCAGCGCCGAACAAGCGCTCGCTGATTATATCAGAAAAACAATAATATAGGACCAACCATTTAATCCCACCAGATCATGGAGATTATCCGCATCAACAACACGCAGGGCGACCTTGTCTTCGCCCTGTTTGACCAATACCGGGTTTTCTACAAACAGCCATCCAATATCGACTTGGCCAGGCGGTTCATACAAGCCCGATTGGACAACAACGAGTCCGTCATCTTTGCCGCTCTGCTCGATGACGGAGAAACGTGTGCCGGTTTTACGCAGCTCTATCCCAAATATTCCTCCGCCAAGGCCGTGCGGAACTGGATCCTTAATGACCTGTATGTGGATACACCTTACCGTAAACAGGGCATCGGGACCAGGTTGATCACAGCAGCCATCGCTTTCGCGAAAACCTACGGCGCTGGGTTTGTTGAACTTTCTACAGCGACTGACAACGTCACCGCCCAACGGCTCTACGAGCATATCGGATTCGAAAGACAGGCTCCGGAAGTTGATTTCATTACCTACAGAATACCTACTATTCAATGCCGATGAACACTTTTCCGATACCTCCCCTACTGCAAAATGACCGGGCCATCCTGCTGCCGTTGCTGGAGACGGATTTTGAGGCGCTATATGCTCTGGCATCCGACCCCGTCGTATGGGCGCAGCACCCGCAGCCTGACCGATGGAAAGCAAGTGTCTTCCGCATATTTTTTAATGGAGCCATCAACAGCAAAGGAGCCTTCAAAGTCATCGACAGGAAAACTGGCGCAGTTGCCGGAAGTACCCGCTTTTACGATTACGATGCGCAAAGCCGGAGCGTCTTCATCGGCTATACCTTCTATGCAAAGCGCTACTGGGGCACCGGACTGAATGCTGCCGTGAAAAAGCTGATGCTTGACTACGCCTTCCGATATGTGGATACGGCATTGCTACATGTCGGAGCAGCCAATATCCGCTCCCAAAAGGCCGTCGAGAAGCTTGGGGCACAAAAAATAGCGGAAGTATCGGCAGATTACCATGGGGACGGCCTGAAACCGAATTTCACCTACGAAATCCGGAGAGAGGATTGGGGGGATTAAGCAACCGTCTTCCCCGCCCGCTATTCGCTGCTTTCCGCAACGGCGCTCAACGACTATTTACGGCAATGCTACGCGCTAAGCGACACATCGTGCCGCCTGCTGATCCACAACGTCAGCGACACCTACCTGCTCGAAAGCTCCGGCACGCGGTATATCTTCAAGATTTACCGCGATACGCACCGGAAAATGGAGGAGATAAACGGCGAAATCGAATTACTCAACATACTACATACGGGCAGGGCTTCCGTAAGCCGCCCGTTGGCGGATAAGGAAGGCCGTTATTTACAACCCTTTCACGCAGCGAAAGGTATCCGATATGGCGTATTGTTTACCTATGCCGAGGGCGAAGTATACACCGCGATGAGCGACCAACAGTTGCTGGAAGTCGGGCGGGGTATGGCCCGCATCCATCACATCACCGCCGGATTGCAATTGACGCATCACCGCCAACCGCTGGACATGGAAGCACTGGTGGATGCGTCATTGCGCGTCATAAAACCCGCATTCGCTAACGGGCTGGAAGCCGAATACGAATACTTGCACGATACGGCAACCCGCGTGAAGCAGCAATTGTCAGCGCTTGACCTGCCTTCGTTCAGCCACGGGTATTGCCACTATGATTTCCTGCCCAAGAACTTCCATTTTGACTCGGTCGGCAGTGTCACTTTCTTTGACTTTGATTTTGCTGGAGCCGGATACCTGATTAATGACCTTGCTTCATTCTACGCCCATTTCTTCCTGGATGTGCTTCACCACAAATTAACACAGCCGGAAGCAGACCGTCAGTTTACCGTATTTATACGGGGTTATCGTGCGATCCGGCCATTAAGTGAAGCTGAATTGGCTTCCATCCCCCATTGGGGGTACCTTTTCTGGCTGTTCTATTTCCGCTTCCATTAGGAGAACTTCGAAGACTGGTCCAACTTTTTCTTCCGCCCGGGATTCATCAAAGCCCGTGTGGGATGGATGAAAACGTGGCAGGAATGGTACCTCACACCCCTTGGATGACTATCATTTTTGTGTCTGCGGCTCCTTGCCGGATCACTTTTGCTTTGGTGTAAAGTTCCGAATCCCACCATTCCTTTGCCCGTTCAACTGACGGGAATTCCAAAACCACCATCCTTTCAGGACGCCAGTCGCCTTCCAAGGTTTCTGCCTGTCCGCCCCGGACCACGAACTTACCGCCATAGGCGGCCACCGCCGCGGGGGTAAGCTTTTTGTACTCTTCATACGCCTGGTGATCCCGGATTGATACTTCTACGATTACAAATGCTGCCATGGTCTTTATATTTTTGATGGCAGCAAAGTTACTGAAATCCGGTATTGAAGTTTTTACAATGGTCCGTTCACTTCGTTTCCAAATTCTCAGCCTAATGGCTAAAAAATTATTTTTTTCTTGACAATAAAAAAAACTTACGTACATTTGGCACATCAAAACAAAATGATGATAGCACAGCGCAACGCATATCGATTTTTTGGTTTCTTTTACTTTAGCGGTAAAGGCCGGGATTGATATGCATTGATAGCGTAAACGATATAAATGTAGCGAAGTCCCGGCAAGAAAGCCGGGACTTTTTTATTGTCCGTTAATTGATATATGAGTATAAAAGTCGCCATACAGGGCATTAAGGGTTCCTTCCACGAAGAAGCGGCCTATAAATATTTCGGTGAACAGATCGAGACGTTGGAATGCGAATCGTTCAAAAAGACATGCGAACTCCTTAAGCACGGAAAGGTGGACTACATTGTCATGGCAATTGAAAATTCCATAGCCGGCAGCTTGCTTCCGAACTATAATTTGTTGCGTGACTACCGCTTTCCCATTGTGGGCGAGGCTTACCTCCATATCAAACTGCACCTGATGGCCCTTCCTGGTGTGCAGCTACAGGACATCAAAATTGTGGAGTCCCACCCCATTGCACTGCAGCAATGCAACGACTTCATAGAAGAAAATCCGCAATTTAAGGTGACCGAGGGCGAGGATACCGCCGGAAGTGCAAAAAAAGTAAGCGAACTCCAGTTGAAGGATACGGCTGCCATTGCGCCTCAGTTAGCTGCCAAATTGTATGGGCTGGAGATCCTTGAGCGCCGGATTGAAACTAACAAAAAGAACTATACACGTTTTCTGATATTGGCGACCAAAACGGAAGAAACCGGCAAAGCCAATAAGGCTTCACTGTCCTTCCAGACCGGTAACGGCGTGGGGTCGCTATCAACCGTCCTGCAGTGTTTCGCTGAGCAACACATCAACCTGAGCAAGATCCAGTCCATGCCGGTGCTCGGCAAACGGAATGAGTACGACTTTTATGTGGACGTGGAGTGGAAGAACCAGGCGGACTACGACACCGCCATCCGGCGCGTGTTAAAGTACACAACCAATTTCAATATCATGGGTGAGTACGTGAAAAATGATAAAGTTTGATTACCGACAAATAGTATATAAAAACAATAAATTATAAAACAATGAAACAGACATTAGACATCCTGCCCCTGAAAGCTTGGTTCGATACGGGCGACGCACCGTTGATCATTGCGGGGCCATGCAGTGCGGAAACTGAAGAACAGGTTCTCGCGACGGCACACCTGCTGGCGAACACCGGTAAAGTAAATGTATTACGTGCCGGAATCTGGAAACCGCGTACTCGTCCAGGTGAGTTTGAAGGGATCGGCAGCGTTGGCCTGGGCTGGTTGAAAAGGGCTAAAGAGGAAACCGGATTGCCCATCACCACGGAAGTCGCTACCGCTAAGCATGTGGAGGAAGCCCTTGCTGCTGGTGTGGATATCCTTTGGATCGGCGCGCGTTCCACGGCCAATCCCTTCACCGTCCAGGAAATTGCGGACGCATTAAAGGGTGTTGATATTCCCGTGCTGGTCAAAAACCCGGTCAATCCCGATCTTTCGCTCTGGCTGGGCGCACTGGAACGTGTCAACCGTGCAGGCATCAGGAAACTGGCTGCCATACACCGCGGGTTCTCATCCTACGAAAAGACTTCATTCCGCAATGAGCCGATGTGGGATATTGCTATCCAACTGAAAACCATGGTACCCGATCTGCCGGTGATCAATGACCCGAGCCACATCTGCGGTAACCGGGAGCTGATTCCTTACATCGCGCAAAAAGCGTTTGATATGGATATGCAGGGGCTTATCATAGAGTCACACATTGACCCATCGGTTGCCTGGACGGATGCCAAGCAACAAGTGACCCCGCAGGCACTTGCTGATCTACTGTCTCACCTGGCGCTTCGGCACGTTAAATCAGATGATCCTGTTTTCGAAGACAAGCTGGCCCAGCTCCGTAAGGACATTGACAAGCTGGACGATCAGATCATTAAGATTCTGAGCGACCGGATGAAGATCGTTGAAAGGATCGGTGAGTACAAGCGGGACAACAATGTGACCATCCTGCAAGTGAGTCGCTGGGATGAAATTATCCAAAAGCGCAGCAATGTGGCCCAGGCGCTGAAGCTGGATCGGGATTTTACGGTCAAGCTCCTGGAACTCATCCACAATGAGTCTATCCGCAAACAGAACGAGATCATGAACACTAAACCGGTTGCGGAGGCCTGATGGGGAAAAACGTCATTTCGCTTACCCATCCTTCCGCATCCCTGTCCGGCACGGTTGCCCTCACCGGATCGAAGAGTGAAAGTAACCGCGCGCTGATCATCCGGGCATTGAGCAACGGTAAGGTCAGTATTGATAACCTCTCCTCAGCGGCAGACACGGTCACCCTGCAAGGTGCCCTTGGCGCTTCCAACGCCCCGCACGGAGATACCCCGACGGTTATCGATATCGGACCGGCAGGCACGGCCATGCGCTTTCTGACAGCCTACCTTTCAATCACCGACGGCAATTTCCTGCTGACCGGAAGCGAGCGCATGAAACAACGCCCCATCGGCATCCTGGTCGATGCGCTTAAAACCCTGGGAGCTGATATCCGGTACGCCGGAGAAGCCGGCTACCCCCCACTTGCCATCACGGGCGGGTTTGTGCAGGGGACCGATGCAGTACGGGTACAAGGGAACGTGAGCAGTCAATACCTATCAGCACTGCTGCTCATTGCTTCTGCCCTACCCCGCGGACTGGAACTGGAAATTGAGGGAGAGTTGACTTCCCGGCCCTATCTTACCATGACGCTCAACATGCTGCAGGAAGCCGGTATCCGGCACACATGGGAGGGTGATTGCATCCGTATCGCACCTCAGGCAGCAGAAACGGCCACGCTGACCGTGGAACCGGATTGGAGTGCTGCTTCATACTGGTACGCCATGGTAGCATTGGCTGAAAAGGCCGAACTGTTCCTTCCCAATCTGAAGCGGAACAGCTTACAGGGGGACATTGCCATTGTGGACCTCATGGCGCACTTCGGCGTTGCGTCCTCCTTTGAGAAAGGAGGGCTGCGTATCCGAAAGACTCCGGTTCCTCGCCCGGACGAAAGCCTATTGCTGGATTTCAAGGAATGCCCTGACCTGGCACAGACGGTGATCGTGTGTGCGGCCGCGCTGAAGCGGGACACTTCATTCACCGGCCTGCATACCCTCCGCATCAAGGAGACCGACCGCATTGCGGCACTCCAGAATGAACTTGGGAAGTTCGGTGCCCGGCTGGTGGAGGACGGAAACGTATTCCACCTGCGGACGGACGGAGTACATCGGCCGGAGGGACTGGCGATCGACACTTATGAGGACCACCGGATGGCAATGGCGTTTGCACCGCTTGGTCTGGTATTCCCGGGGCTGCAGGTTAAGGAACCGGAAGTGGTGGAAAAATCATACCCCGATTTCTGGAACCATTTGAAACAACAGGGATTTATCATATCTTAGCCGACCACTAATCATTATGGCAGGAAACTCGTTTGGAGACGTATTCCGGATAACCACGTTCGGGGAATCACACGGTGAGGCCATCGGCGTCATCATCGATGGGTGTCCACCCAATATTGCGGTAGACGAATCGTTTATCCAGTCAGAACTGGACAAACGACGGCCGGGTCAATCGAAGATCACCACGCAACGGAAGGAGAGCGACACAGCTAGTATCCTTTCCGGTGTATTCGAGGGAAAAACTACCGGCACGCCGCTGGCCATGCTGATTCCCAATGAGGATCAGCGCTCAAAAGATTACTCGCACATAAAGGACAAGTACCGCCCCTCCCACGCCGACTATACCTATCAGATGAAGTATGGCATACGGGATTATCGCGGCGGTGGACGTTCCTCCGCACGCGAAACGGCCGCACGGGTCGCAGCCGGCGCGGTGGCCAAGAGCCTGCTTGCTCAATACGGTATACGCATCTTTGCCCATGTTTCCGGAGTAGGTAAAATAGAAGCACCGAATCTGGCCTCACATGATATAGACGAGCTGGTTCGGGTGCGGGAAGCGAACATCGTGCGCTGTGCCGACCCCGGAACCGCCAATGAGATGGTTTCGTTCATTGACGCAATCCGGAAATCCGGAGACACGGTGGGAGGCCGCATCAGCACCATCATTCAGAACGTTCCGGTCGGCCTGGGCGAACCGGTATTCGATAAGCTGCATGCCGATCTGGCCAAAGCGATGTTGAGCATCAACGCGGTTCATGGCTTTGAATACGGGTCCGGCTTTGCTGGTTCAGAAATGCGGGGATCCGAACATAATGATATTTTCGTCAACCCGGAAAACGACGCAACAAAACTGAAAACACTGACCAATTTTTCGGGTGGTATACAGGGAGGGATATCCAATGGAATGGAAATTCTGTTCCGGGTGGCGTTCAAACCTGTGGCAACGCTGATGCAGGCGCAGCAGACGATCAACGAAACCGGCCAGTCCACTGAAATCACCGGCAAGGGCAGACACGACCCGTGTGTGGTGCCCCGCGCCGTCATCATCGTGGAAGCCATGGCCGCATTGGTTATTGCCGATCACCTTTTGAGACACAAAATCTATGCAGCAAACTAACCGTTACGTTATCGCCTCAGACATAGGAGGCACCCACATCACCGCCGCCGTCATAGACACTGAATTATGGAAAGTAATGGAAGACTCCATCTGCCGGCACCATGTTGATTCACATGCAGATGCTAAATCGATTTTATCTGCATGGGCGACTCCTTTCCAACATGTTATTCGTAATAATGCCAATGCCGCATCGTTGATCGGCATAGCGATGCCAGGCCCGTTTGACTATGAAAACGGGATATCGCGCATGCGCGACCAGGATAAATACGATAACCTTTACGGAATGGATATCCGCGGGGAATTGGCGGATCGAACCGGTGTAGCAGGGTCTGACATACGCTTTATTAACGATGCTGCGGCTTTCTTACAGGGAGAGGTATTCGCCGGCGGTCACAACGGGCATGCGAAGATTCTCGGCATCACATTGGGTACTGGTCTGGGCAGCGCCACATGGAAACAGGGGGAGCATGCCGTTGATGCGGACCTCTGGAAGACCCCTTACCTGGATAGCAATATGGAAGAGCATCTTGTCACGCGGTGGTTTGTCCGCCGGACGGCGCAGCACGGGGTAGAAGTAACCGGCCTGAGGGAATTGCTTCAACTACGTGATGAACACGCTTTCGTCAACGATATCCTGGCCGAATACAGCCACCACCTGCTCCAGTTCATGACGTTCTTCAGTGAAAAGGAAGGTACGCGGCGGTTCATCATCGGCGGTAATATTTCCAGGGCCTGGAGCATCTTTAAAGGGTTTAATACAAAAGCCTTTGAGCAGTTCGACATCTACATCAGCCAGTTGGGCGAACATGCTGCCCTGATCGGGGCTGCAGCCTTATTTGTTTGACCTTTAGAAGAGCGCTGGATATCGACGTGGATCCGCGTCATGCATAATCTGATATACCGCCTCAATAACGTCATCCGCCGACGGTTTGGCAAAATAGTCTCCGTCCGAACCGTAAGGCGGCCGGTGAGCTTTGGCAGTGAGGGTACGCGGTTGCCCGTCCAGGTGATAATAGCCGTTCTGGACCTCCAACACCTGCTGAAGGATAAACGCCGAAGCACCCCCGGGTACATCCTCATCAACGATTAACAGTCGGTTTGTTTTGCTCAGTGACTGCGCACACAAGTGATCCTCATCAAATGGTTGCAACGTCTGCGGATCAACAATTTCAATGGAAATCCCCAGTTTCTCCAGCTCCGCGGCCGCTTCCTGTACCACACGCAGCGTGGAGCCATACGATATTACGGTTACCTCGCTGCCTGCCCTGACGATCTCCGCCTTTCCGAGCGGCACAGTAAATTCCCCGACATTCAGCGGCATACGCTCTTTGAGCCGGTACCCGTTCAGGCATTCTATAACCAGCGCCGGTTCATCAGCGCGCAGCAGCGTATTGTACATGCCCGCCGCCTGTGTCATATTGCGCGGCACGCACACGTGGATACCGCGGAGAGATCCCAATATCATGCTCATAGGGGATCCGGAATGCCATATTCCTTCCAGCCGATGCCCACGCGTACGGATAATGAGCGGCGCTTTCTGGCCAGCCTTCGTACGGTAACTCAGGCTCGCGAGGTCGTCCGTAAGTACGGTTAAACCGTAAACCAGGTAGTCCAGGTACTGAATCTCCGCAATGGGTCGCAATCCCCGCATGGCCATTCCCACACCCTGACCGATAATTGCGGCCTCGCGGATACCGGTATCGAAAATGCGTTGTTCACCGTATTTGGCCTGCAAACCGGCAAACCCCTGGTTAACGTCCCCAATTTTACCGACATCTTCCCCGAAAGCGACCAAGCGCTCATCGCGGGCAAAATTAGCGTCAAAACAGGCATTGAGCACCTCCCTGCCATCCACCATCTTACTTGCTGGCCCATACGCTGCGGGTACGGCAGTCACTTGTTGCGGTGCCTCCACAGTATCCGTAAAGAGATTTGAGTTGTACCGACCGGCATTGATTCGCTGTTTTTCACTGTACCAAACCAACAGCGCCGATTTTTCTTCGCTTTCAGTACCGCGCAATATGCGGATAACGCGCCTCACCGTACTGTATACCTCCCGCAGCGAGGGCTCTGTAAGCGACCGCAGTTCGCTTGCCATGATGCGTACGGTATCCTCCGGAATGGCCGCCAACAGGGCGATGGCTTCATCCACCTCCTTTTTAAGTGTCCTGTTATAGTCCGCCCAGGCGCGCTTCTGCTCCTTGCGGACGTGTTCCTTTGCCGACCGTTCGATGCCGGATAGCTCGTCTTCCGTAGCAATCCCGGAAGTAATCATCCACTCACGCATTTTCGCGACGCAGTCGTGCTCCTGCTCCCATGCCAACCGTTCCTTTGACTTATACCGCTCATGCGACCCCGAAGAAGAGTGGCCCAAGGGCTGCGTCATCTCCGTCACATGGATAAGCACCGGAATATGGTGTTCGCGGCTGATCTGCGCAGCGCGTTCATACGTTTCACATAGCCCCGGGTAGTCCCATCCTTTTACCTTGAATATTTCAAACCCCTCGCCGTACTCGTCCCGTTGGAAGCCCTTCAGGACTTCAGAAATATCGGCTTTAGTGGTCTGTATTTCATTCGGCACGGAAATTCCGTATCCGTCATCCCAGATTGAGATCACAACCGGAATCTGTCGCACGCCGGCAGCATTCACCGCTTCGAAAAATACACCTTCTGATGTGGAGGCGTTGCCGACCGTACCGAACGCGACTTCATTCCCGTTATTGGAAAAGTTGGTCATTGCGGCCAGACCGGGACTGTTCCGGTATAGCTTCGATGCCATTCCGAAGCCCAGCAGGCGTGGCATCTGCCCTCCTGTTGTTGATATATCAGATGCGGAATTCTTCATCAGGGTCTGGTCTACCCACCGTCCTTCCGGAGTAAGCATCCTCGTCGCAAAATGGCTGTTCATCTGCCTGCCTGCGGAAAAGGGATCCGCTTCTACATCCGGATGCGCATAAAGCTGCGAAAAAAACTGGTAGATCGACGCAATACCTGAAGCAAACATAAAGGTCTGGTCACGGTAATAGCCCGATCGCCAGTCGCCCAGTTGGAATACTTTCGCCATTGCGATCTGCGCGAGCTCCTTACCGTCCCCGAAAACGCCGAATTTCGCCTTCCCCGTAAGCACTTCCTTACGCCCCAGCAAACTCACAAACCTGCTCTCAACGGCAATCCGATAATCTTCCACAACGAGCGCCTTGAAGTCATCGAAACTGAGTTTGCCTTGAGTTTGGTTTCCGCTGTTTTTTATATGGGTATCAGACATAATAAAATTGCGTTTGCTCCAAAAATAGAAAAAAAATATTCGTTTAAAAGGTTATCTACTTTTAAATAAAGGTGCTCTTACCGGTTTTGACAAAATTGGCCCTTCGTTTTTCCTGTGTGCCAGCGGATTCACTGCTTCACAGGATGAAGCGTATCTTAATAACGCCAATCTGTTCAAAATATTGCAGCAGGCGCCGTCAGTGCCTGAAAATAAACATCCCTTTCATACTGTGCCGGTCAAGTATACCGTTCCGGTGCGGTGAAACCTGCGTACTCCCCGCAGCTGACACCCCGGCTTGCCGGCTAAGGGTAGCGGCAGAAAAACCGCCGTGCTGTACGTAGTGCAACGCTTCGGCGATCATAGCCTCCTCCGGGTCTCCAAAGTCTCGGGTGAGGTCATCGAATACCTGCTTGTCAACAGGCAGCCCTGAAAAATATTCGCCATAGCCCTTTGCATTAAAGGTTTGGAACGACACCGCATACAGGTCCACGCCACGGATATTCCAAGGAAAATAGCCGACCGGCTTTCCGTATGTCGCGTATTCGCCGATAAGCTTTGTATCAACATAAGGCTTAAGATTGTTAATCACAAGCTCACTGGCCGATGCCGTACCTTCCGTCACCAGGAAATAAATGCGTGTGACGTCAAGCGTATTCGTTTTCCGATAATAAACAGGTGACAGATCGATTCGGCTTCCTTTTGATGCAAGAAAGTTTTCCAGGCTGCCATTGGACTTATTGGTATACATGAGTTGGCCATCGGCGCTGCGGGGTGCCAGCAGGTTGGAGAGGTAGTCAGCGGTAATGACCGCCCCGCCGCCATTGTACCGCAGGTCGACAATGAGCTCCTGTACCCCCGCCTCCTCAAACGTTCTCACAAGCTGATCCAGCTGCGTTTTGACATAAGTGGGATTATCCCGGTCATCCAAGGTGGAAACGAAAATATCAAATGCGAAATACCCCACTTTCTTACCACCGGCCGTGAATATCTGATGTGCCAGTATGGGCTGCAGCTGATAGGTCCTCCGGTCCAGGTCAAGAGACACTTCACTGCCATCCGGCCTGCGCAGGCGAAGGCCGATGGCTTCCGCATCCAGCGCGCCGAACAGGAACTCAAAATTGTCCCTTTCCATATTAGCGAGGGAAAGATCCGTTTGCCCGTTAACCTCCAGTATCTGCCAGCCCCGCTGTATCCCTGCCTGGTACGCCGGAGAGCCTATGTCCACGCGTTTGACATACAGGTCATCATCGGTCATATACCGCACGTCGATACCGAAACTGCCCGCCATGCCTTGCTGGATCTCCGCATTTACCGTTCCCCAGCGGTCCAGGAAACTGAACCGGTCGTACGGATTGCCTGCTGCATCACGTGCATATCCCTTAAGTTCCTCAAGAACGGCGTCTGCGGAATTGAACCTTGCTGTTTGGGCACGCACATCGGCATGCCAATCCGGCAAGTGTTCCTGCCACAGATAAAACCCGTAGGTATAAACGTAAACCGAATCTTTTAACCGGTCTTCTTCCGTTTCCGCCCGTGACGGCCGCTCCAATTGGGGCATCCCGTCATCACGGTCGCAGCCGGCAAGCATGCCGGCAAAAAAAAGGGTCAGCGTCCAGTATATGCGTTTCATAAGTTTTTTTGTCTTAGGTTAAAATTCCGCCGCAACGCTGTCAATGTCTGCCGCACCGGGTCGATCTCCGGCGTGGACATACAGCAGGTCCTCCGGTTCAAGTCCATTATCATCCATCAAGAACGTCCAAGGGTCGAGTGCACGTTCCTGTAACTCCTCGTAGAAATAAACCTTTATCACTCGGTCCAGGCCATTCCAGTCCATGTGCCGCAATTTATTCAGCTGCATCGCGGGATCTCCTTCAGCAAGTACCAACAATCGCCGCCCCGCTTTGTTCAGCGCCTGCATCAATTCCAGCATGGGCTGATAAAGCAGCAGCTTCAAGGGAAGCCGGGCAGTAATATGCAGCTGGTCAAATTGTGCCTTGTACTTAAGGTCAACACCAAAGGCTTCAGCAGCCCGCTCAAAAAGTCCCTCTTCACCGTGATGCTCGTAAGCCCTTTTGAAAAACGCCGTAAGGTCACCGGCTGGCACCGTTTCAGTGTATTCAAGCAGGTTCGCAAAAAGATAATACACCTGTAAGAGATAGTCCTTTTTCGGAAAAAGCACATCATCCAAACCGAACACGACGGCTTTTTTAAGAGGGTTAATATCTGCGAATGTCAACATACGTTCTTAATCGGTCACGCAACACAGTGCCATGTCATGATCTGTATCAGACGGTGTGAAGACGCCGGACAGCGCGCCCTGCTGCATGCCGGGTGTATTTCCCGCAATCGCAGCGCCTTCCTGCAGGATCGATAAAGGCATTTCCCGCGGCGGATTCTCCACAATCATCAATTCTGCCAAGGCCGCCATTTCAGGGACGCACAGCGCGATATCATATTCCGCAAAAAGCGGACGTGCCGCCGCCATGGGGTAAAGCTCCGCCATTCCCAGGGGGATGACAAGTTCTATCGCATTATCCATGCAGCGCCTAAGCACCTCGTGTACAAATGTGGGATCGGATGGACGGGGTATCTTCACGTACTTGCCCGTGTGCAGCAACACCTCCGATATGTCATCCGATGCAGCGAATACGATACGGGCCGCGGGCACCAGTTTGGCGACCCTCTGGGCAAAAGGACACGTTCCCTGTGTGATCAATACATTCATCTCCATGACACTACTGCTGATCAACTACAATGTTCCCGTCTTTCATGTGAACGACCCGATCTGCAATTCCGGCCAGTTCCTCATTATGCGTAACCACTACAAAGGTTTGACCGGTCCGGTCCCTCAGGTCCACAAACAGCCGGTGCAAGGAGGCCGCATTTTCCGAATCCAGGTTACCTGACGGTTCATCCGCCAGCACGATTGCCGGGTTATTTACCAAAGCACGGGCCACTGCCACGCGTTGCTGCTCACCTCCCGAAAGTTCTCCAGGCTTATGGTCTTTCCGTTGGCCTACGCCAAGCAACTCCAGTAGCTCGGCGGCCCTTTGTTCTGCTGCCCTTTTGTTTACCTTCCTTATAAATGCAGGGATGCATACGTTCTCCAGCGCGGTAAATTCCGGCAGCAGGTGATGAAACTGAAAGACAAAGCCAATATGCTCGTTGCGGAAGGCACTCAGCTGTTTGGGAGAGAGCCCGTCTACGGCTGTGCCGTTTATTTCGACCCGGCCGCGGTCCGGTTTGTCCAACGTTCCCACAATGTGCAGAAGCGTACTTTTACCGGCGCCCGAAGCCCCCACAATACTTACAATCTCACCTTTGGCCACATGGAGATCTACCCCTTTCAGGATGGAAAGCGATCCGTATGACTTATGGATACCGGTTGCATGTAACATGCGGCGAAGGTAGCTATTTTTTAGATGTTTCGCTTGACCGTTCCCGATTAAAACCCTACTTTTACGCCAAATTTTTCGCAAATGAACATTCACGAGTATCAAGGCAAGCAAATACTGAAAAGTTTTGGCGTGCGGGTGCAGGAAGGCATCGTAGCCGAAACCCCGGAACAGGCTGTGGAAGCGGCCCAAAAGCTGAAGGAAGAGTACAATTCGGATTGGGTGGTCGTAAAGGCTCAGATCCATGCCGGTGGCCGCGGCAAAGGCGGCGGCGTAAAGCTCGCTAAAAACCTCGACGAGGTGAAACAGCGTGCCAACGACATCATAGGCATGCAATTGGTAACGCCCCAGACCGGACCTGAAGGTAAGCTTGTAAACAAGGTATTGATTGCCCAGGATGTTTATTACCCAGGCGAAAGTGAAACGAAGGAGTTTTACATGAGCGTGTTGCTCGACCGCGCCCGCGGCCGGAATATCATCATGTATTCCACCGAAGGCGGTATGGATATTGAAGAAGTGGCTGAGAAAACCCCTCATCTGATCTTCAAAGAGGAAGTGGATCCGAAGGTGGGTCTTCAGGGATTTCAGGCCCGCAAGATCGCATTCAACCTCGGCCTGAGCGGCGCGGCATTCAAAGACATGACCAAGTTTGTGGCAGCACTTTACAAAGCATACGAAGCGACCGATTCATCCTTGTTTGAAATCAACCCGGTGCTGAAAACCTCGGACGACAAGATCCTCGCTGTGGACGCCAAGGTAAACCTGGATGAAAACGGCTTGTTCCGTCATCCGGATTATGCAGCTATGCGGGACGTATCCGAAGAGGATCCGACTGAAGTGGAAGCCGGCGAATCAAACTTGAACTACGTAAAGCTGGACGGTAACGTAGGCTGTATGGTCAACGGAGCTGGCCTGGCCATGGCGACCATGGACATTATCAAGCTTGCGGGTGGTGAACCGGCAAACTTCCTTGACGTAGGCGGAACCGCTAATGCACAGACGGTCAAGGCAGGCTTTAATATCATTCTCAAGGATCCGAACGTAAAAGCGATCCTGATCAATATCTTCGGTGGCATTGTACGCTGTGACCGAGTGGCCCAAGGTGTTATCGACGCTTATAAGGAAATCGGCAACATTCCGGTTCCCATCATCGTGCGTCTGCAGGGAACCAACGCAGAGGAAGCCAAACGGCTGATTGACGAGTCCGGACTGGAGGTTTATTCCGCGATTCAGCTTAAGGAAGCCGCTGACCTCGTCACGAAGGTATTGTCTTAATGGCTCACCACATCGATTTTAGACAAACAATTTTGATAAAAGAACCTCCACATTGCTGGAGGTTCTTTGTTATTACGCGAAGAACCAGATGAAACATATACGGATAAAGAATTTATTGAACGCCACGGAATATGGGCAGCACGTCACGGTAAAAGGATGGGTAAAAACGTTTCGCAATAATCAGTTTATTGCCATTAACGATGGCTCAACGCTAGGTAACATTCAAGCCGTGGTCGATTTCAACAGTACAGATGAGGCGTTGCTAAAGCGCATTACCACCGGTGCTGCCATAGCGGTAACCGGTCCGCTCGTGGAATCGCTCGGAAAGGGACAGCGTGTGGAAATCAAAGTGGAGTCCCTTGAGATACTGGGGGACAGCGATCCGGAAAAGTTTCCCCTGCAACCGAAGAAGCACAGCCTGGAATTCCTGCGGGAGATAGCACATCTGCGCTTCCGCACCAATACATTCAATGCGGTATTCAAGGTGCGCAATGCGCTTTCCTTTGCCATCCACCAGTTTTTCTTTGAACGCGGTTTTGTGTATATGCATACGCCTATCATCACCGGCTCCGACGCGGAGGGTGCCGGAGAGATGTTTAAGGTAACAACACTTGATTTCGATGGCACTCCCCGGAACCCTGACGGGTCCGTGGATTATACGGAAGACTTCTTCGGAAAACCGACCAACCTGACGGTATCCGGACAGTTGGAGGGTGAACTGGCTGCCATGGCATTGGGCAATATCTATACCTTCGGTCCTACCTTCCGTGCCGAGAACTCCAATACCACCCGCCACCTGGCAGAGTTCTGGATGGTAGAGCCGGAGATGGCGTTTTATGAGCTGGAAGATAACATGGATCTGGCTGAAGAACTCCTCAAATACGTTATCCGTTTTGCGCTGGACCACTGCCCTGACGAAATTGAATTCCTTAAGAATAGGTTGCTCGAAGAAGAAAAAGGCAAACCGCAGCAAGAACGGTCGGAGATGGATCTGCTAAGCAAGCTCCGTTTCTGTCTGGACAACCAGTTTGAGCGGCTCACGTATACTGAGGCGATTGAGATCCTGCGCCGCAGCAAGCCGAACCAGAAGAAACAATTCAAATACCCTATCGAAGCATGGGGCGCCGACCTGCAATCCGAGCATGAACGGTATTTGGTTGAAAAACATTTCAAGAAGCCCGTCATCCTTACGGACTACCCCGCGGACATCAAAGCCTTCTATATGCGGCTGAATGAACCCGACGAACAAGGACGCCTGACCGTCCGTGCCATGGACATCCTTTTCCCTGGGATCGGCGAGATGGTTGGCGGTTCCCAACGGGAAGAACGGTATGATACGTTGATGCAACGCATGGAGGCAATGAGTGTGCCTTCCAAAGAGCTGGAATGGTACTTGGATACGCGCCGCTTCGGCACAGCACCGCACTCGGGATTCGGAGTCGGATTCGAACGGCTCGTGTTGTTCGTGACCGGTATGACCAACATCCGTGACGTAATCCCGTTCCCGCGGACTCCAAACAACGCGGAGTTCTGATTGTTGGGAATGGTGATTGGTGTTGGGTGGTCCGGAGTCGGTAAACTATAACGGTAGATGTTGATCAGAATATACGAAGAGAATCCGAATCCGAAAGCGGTTCAGCAGGTGGTTGACGTGCTGCGCGGTGGTGGCCTGATCATCTATCCTACTGACACGGTCTACGGGCTGGGTTGCGATATCAGAAATCACAGGGCTATAGAACGCATATGCGAACTAAAGGGCATAAAACCTGAGAAAGCGAATCTTTCCTTCGTATGCTATGATCTTACCGACATCGCCCAGTACACCAAACCGTTCGATACGACGACGTTCAGGGTATTGAAGAAAGCGCTTCCGGGCCCTTTTACGTTTGTTTTCAATGCGAGCGGGCAGGTCCCAAAGCTATTAAGCTCCAAGAAGAAGACGGTAGGTATTCGCGTGCCGGACAACAATATCGCCCGGGAAATTGTGCGCGTCCTGGGTAATCCGATTGTATCGGCATCCATCCATGATGAGGATGAGATCATTGAGTACTCCACTGACCCCGAACTGATTCATGAGAAATATAAGGATTTGGTGGATCTGGTCATCGATGGCGGATATGGCGGTAACGTGGCTTCCACGGTAGTGGACCTGACCTCTGGCGATTTTGAGATCATTCGTGAAGGAAAGGGCGATTTAAGCTTAATTTTGTAACTTAGCGGCATCGAAACCAACATTTTTTCCAATGCGTAGACAAATCAAGCAGTTTTTTGAGGCTGATTCAGCCAGTGGCATGACACTACTTGTCTTTCTGATTATTTCCCTCATCATCGCCAATTCCCCGTTAGGCCCTGGTTTTGAGTCGCTTTTGGCAAACGAGGTCGGATTTGAGACAGAAAGTGTACACCTTCGGTACAGCATTTTGATGTGGATCAATGATGGCCTGATGGCTATATTTTTCCTAATGGTCGGCATTGAGATCAAACAGGAACTCGCCCATGGGCAACTATCATCGGCTAAAAAAGCGTCATTGCCTTTCTTTGCTGCGCTTGGCGGTATGTTGGTCCCCGCGGCTATTTACGTTTTATTCAACGCCGGAACGGAAACCGCGCATGGCTGGGGAATTCCTATGGCTACGGATATCGCTTTTGCGATCGGGATCCTGTCCTTGTTGGGCAAGCGCGTTCCTGTTGCATTAAAAGTGTTCCTGACCGCGTTGGCTATAGTGGACGACCTGGGGGCTATCCTTGTTATCGCCATTTTCTATACGGCAGAGCTGCAAGCCACGTATCTGCTTTACGCGCTGGGCATTTTCGCCGTACTGATGTTTTTGAACCGGATGGGCATCAAATCCGTCTGGTTTTATCTCATTCCAGGTCTGTTCATTTGGTATTTCATCCATCATTCAGGTGTGCACGCAACCATTGCCGGTGTGCTTACTGCGTTTGCAATTCCGATTAAAGGGAAAACACCCGGACACTCGCCGATCCAAAGTGTTGAACACGCCATCAGTAGGCCGGTCAATTTTTTGGTTATGCCGCTATTTGCCTTGGCTAACACCAATATCCGGTTTGAAAGCGAAATGCTGGATGGTCTTGCCAGTCCCCTCGCTCTCGGCATCATCGCGGGACTGTTTATCGGCAAACCGCTAGGCATCACGCTGCTGTCCTGGATATCCGTTAAAGTGGGCCTGAGTGAACTCCCGAAGGGTACCAAATGGCTGCAGATCCTTTCAATCGGCCTTATGGGAGGGATTGGCTTTACGATGTCCATATTTATTGCGCTGTTGTCATTTGTTGATCCTTACCATCAAACCGAAGCGAAGTTTGCAATACTGATTGCCTCTGCCATATCTGGCACCATCGGCTATTTTATCCTTAACCGTCTGGGCAGTAAATACGTAAACCAAAGAGGATAATCGTGGCGGTACCGTTTCTGCAATTTGTAGATGCAACGCTGATAAAAGCTGGCAGTCAACCGATCAAGAAGTTCAACTTTACCATTGAGCAGGGGCAGCAGTGGGCCGTTACGGGGCATCCGGAGGAAGCAAAAACGTCCCTGTTGGAAGTCCTGGCCGGCCGGATACCGGTTACCCACGGTTCGGTGCACCATCATTATGCTGCAGGCTATTTGACACTCCCGGCAAACGGTACATACCGCAGTCATCATGATCTGGTGTGCCTGGTACCCTTCCACCACCACTTCAGGAACCGTAGTAATGTGCAGAATTTCTACTATCAGCAGCGGTTCAACAGCATGGATGCCGATGACGCGGCTACCGTCTCGGAATACCTCAGCGGTATTACACCCAAAAATCCCGATATATGCTGGACAGCCGACTCAGCTATGGCCCTTCTCGGTCTGGAAGCTTTCGCGGATAAAAGTCTGATCAAATTATCCAATGGCGAAACAAGACGGCTTATGCTTGCCACAGCACTTGTGCGCAATCCAAAGCTGCTGTTATTGGAAAGCCCACTGGTGGGACTGGACGCGGCTACCCGCACCCGTTTCAACGGCATTCTTGAAAGCATCATCGCATCCGGTATCCATGTGGTCTTGACCACAAGTCCGCAGGAGATTCCGGAAGCCATCACGCATGTAATAGTCTTAGAGAATGGGCATATTGCTGCGCAGGGACGCCGCGCAGATATCTCCTTGCCCGATGTTCCTGTCCCTTCCCCGCGGGGGTTACTAAACGGAGGTTTCGGGGAGACGCTCACCCACCTGCTGACACACAACGGCCGGCCGGTCGCAGCGCCCATTGTGGATATGAAAAACGTGACCATCGCCTATGGTGATAAAACGATCCTGGATAGGGTTAACTGGACGGTAATGCCGGCGGAAGCATGGGCGCTACGTGGGCACAACGGCGCGGGGAAATCCACATTGTTAAGTCTGATCAACGGAGATAATCCGCAAGCTTACAGGAACGAGATTACCCTGTTTGGCCGTCGCCGCGGCACCGGCGAAAGCATTTGGGACATCAAAAGAAATATCGGATACGTTTCGCCGGAATTGCACCAATATTTCCCCAAGCACCAAACCGCACTTCAGGTGACGCTCTCCGGCTACTTTGATACCGTAGGTCTTTTCCGGCAGGTAAGCGATACTCAACGGGATAACGCCCTGCAGTGGCTTCAGCTATTCGGGCTGGCTGACATAGCCCGTCTGCGGCTTGCTCAACTGAGTCCGGACAAACAGCGGCTTTGCCTGTTAGCGCGGGCCGTGATCAAAAATCCGGCATTGCTGATCCTGGACGAGCCTTGCCAGGGGCTAAGCCCTGACAACCGCGAATTCTTCAAGGCGCTTATCAATGAAATACACTATGTCAGCGGCACTACCGTCATCTTCGTAAGCCACTATGATGAGGATATCCCTTCATGCGTATCCAGACAGATAACACTGGAACAGGGTAAAGTAAAATAAGGGCCGGCTACTTTCTTGCCTTCCCTCCCATCTCAAATACCAGTTTCCCGCCGTTTACAATATCGCTGTGCTTTAGGCGGTAGCCTTTCAGCGGTTTGCCGTTAAATAGCACCCGCTGTACATAGACGTTGTCTTTGCTTTGGTTGATGGCTTCAACGGTAAAGGTTTTTCCGTTTTCCAAATGAATCGTAGCGGCCTGCACCAGCGGGCTACCCAGCCAGTACTCATCCGATCCGGGTGATACGGGGTAAAAACCCATGCTGCTGAACAGGTACCAAGCGCTCATCTGTCCGCAGTCGTCATTACCTCCCAAACCGTCCGGTCCGTTGTGGTACTGATTCTCAAGAATCATCCGCACGCGTTCGTGGGTTTTCCAAGGCTGGCCGGCGAGATTGTAGAGGTAGACTACGTGGTGGGCGGGTTCATTGCCGTGCACATAGTTGCCGATAATGCCCTCACGGGTAATGTCTTCAGTGTGGGCAAAGAACTTGTCGGGCAGGTGCATGGTAAAGAGGGAGTCCAGATAGCGCCGCAGCCGGGTTTGCCCGCCCATAACCTGCATCAGCCCTTCGGGATTGTGCGGTACATAGAGGCTGTAGTTCCAAGTGTTGCCTTCGATGAACCCCTGCCCGTGGGTTTCCAGCACGTCAAATTCCTTACGGAAGGTGCCGTCGGCATGGCGGGGACGCATGAAGCCAATGGAGGGATCGTACAGGTTGCGCCAGTTTTCGGAGCGTTTGATGAAGGTATCGTAGATGTCCTGCCGCCCCAGGTGCTTGGCGAGTTGTGCTATGCACCAGTCGTCATAGGCGTACTCGAGGGTATTGGACACGGAGGTGCCGTTTACCTCCTCAGGGATATAACCTCTGTCGATGTATTCCCCTATGCCTTCATACCGACGGTAATTGGCCGTGGCAACACAGGCTTCCAACGCCGCTTGCGCATCCCCTTTGTACACGCCTTTGATGATGGCATCAGCAATTACGGACACACTGTGGTAGCCGCTCATGCACCAGTTGTCATTTGCGTAATGCGACCATATGGGGAGCATTTTCAGTACGCTTTGATCATAGTGGGCCATCATGGATGAGACAATATCAGCGTTCCTCGAAGGATTAACCAGGTTGAGATAAGGATGAAAAGCCCGGAAGGTATCCCAAAGTGATAGCGAGGTGTAATTGGTGAAGTGTTCTGCTTGGTGAATTTCCTGATCAAGCCCTCTGTATTGGCCGTTGATATCCATATAAACCGTGGGCATCAGGGCGGCATGGTACATTGCCGTATAGAAATTCACGTAGTCTGCTTCAGTGGGCAACACCGCCTCGATCCGGCGGAGCTCTTTTTCCCACTGGTCCTGCCCTTCCCGCTTGGTTCTTTCAAAATCCCAATGCGGAACTTCAGCCTCCATATTAGCCAGCGCATTGGACATGCTAACCGGTGACAACGCAAACTTGACCAGTACCTGCTCTCCAGCGGTTACATCAAAGTCAAAGTGCATCCGCAGCTGCTGCCCGGCCAGATCCGGAAAGTTATTGGTCTGGTCAAACTTGCGCCAGAAGCCACGGTAAACCTGTTCGGTCTGGAAGTTCTTGCTGCCGTATGCCATGAACGGCTTGGAAAAGGACATGGCGAAATAGACGGTACGGGTGCGGGCCCAGCCGTGGGTCTGCCGGTAGCCTGTCACAGTGCTGTCATTCAGCACGCGGACGACTGTCCATACATTCTTATCGTCATAATTGTAAATGCCATGCATCAAGTCGAGGATGATGTGCGCCTCTTCAGCCGCTGGAAAGGTGTAACGGTGGAATCCCGTCCGGGCGCTGCTAGTGAGTTCGGCCAGGATACCATGATCATCCAGTTTCACGCGGTAGTAGTTGGCCTCAGCCACCTCGTTTGTGTGGTTGAAAGCGGATCGGAAACCGGTCTGTGGTGCACCTTCCACTCCTGGATTGAGCTGAAGGGCGCCGCTTGTGGGCATGATCAGAAAGTCTCCGAGGTCGGAGTGTCCTGTACCGCTGAAGTGTGTGTGGCTGAACCCGACTATTGTCGGATCATCGTACTGATAACCTGCGCAGTACTTATACACATCGGGGTTGTACTTCCCGTTTACGGCATACGGGATAGTGTCGGTATCAGGACTCAGCTGTACCGCGCCGAACGGTACAGTGGCTCCGGGAAATGTGTGGCCCATTTTAGCCGTTCCGATCAGTGGCTGCACGTAGCGGATCAGGCTGTCGGTCTGTGCTTTCAGTGTCCATATGGGCAGGCCGGCCACCAATAGGCTGGCCAAAAGACGGTATGAAATACGCTTCATTATCCTTGTTTGCTAATCCTTCAGTTCGTTTGTCAATGAGTATGGAAAATCAGCCGCTTCAGTGCCGCGTGATTTATTGGGTTGCGCTGCCATTTCAACGTCCAGCACCGCACCTTTCAGCAGGTCGCCGTGCCTCAGGAAGTTATGGCTATAGGGCTGACCGTTGATATGCAACGCACCGATATACCGGTTCTCCGCACTGTTGGCCGGTGCGTTGACCACCAGTTGCCTGCCGTTGCTGAAGTTTACCGTTGCCTTTTGGAACAATGGAGCCCCTAACACATATTCGTCTGTAGCCGGGCATACCGGGTAAAAGCCAAGGGCCGAGAATACGTACCAAGCTGATGTCTGCCCGTTGTCTTCGTCGCCGCAATAGCCATCAGGAAGGGGATTGTACATCCGGTTCAAAGTCTCACGTACCCAGTACTGGGCTTTCCAGGGCTCGCCTGCGTAATTATACAGATAAATCATATGCTGTATGGGTTGGTTGCCGTGGGCGTACTGGCCCATATTGGCTACTTGCATTTCCCGGATTTCATGAATCACGCCGCCGTAATAACTATCATCAAAAATAGGTGGCAGCAGAAAAACCGAATCAAGCTTTTTCACGAACGCCTCATGTCCACCCATCAGCCGGGCTAACCCTTCGACATCATGGAACACGGACCAGGAGTAATGCCAGCTGTTGCCTTCGGTGAAAGCGTCTCCCCACTTGAAAGGGTTGAAGGGTGCCTGGAAAGTGCCGTCTTTGTTTTTGCCCCGCATTAAGCCGGTTTCCGGATCAAACAGGTGACGGTAATTCCGGCTTCTCTTGGCATAGAGATCGATTTCTGATTTTGGTCTTTTCAATGCTTTGGCCAGCTGGTAGATGGCAAAATCGTCATAAGCATATTCCAGTGTCCGGGCGGCGTTCTCGTTGATGCCCACGTCATAAGGTACATAGCCAAGTTCAATATAATATGGAGCCCCGGCCCGGCCTACAGCAGTCATTGGCCCTTCGTTGTTGGCTCCGTGCAGCAGCGCTTCGTAAAGCGTTTCAATGTCGTAACCCCGAAGGCCTTTGATGTAGGCATCAGACACCACGGAGGCGGAGTTGTTGCCCACCATGATATTGGCATAGCCGGGGCTGCTCCATTCAGGCAGGAAACCACCTTCTTTATAGGCATTGGCCAATCCGGCCTGCATTTCCGCGTTTATTTCCGGATACATCAGGTTCAAAAACGGATAGAGTGCCCGGAAAGTGTCCCAGAAACCGGTGCCGCCGAATAAATAACCCGGAAGCACTTTCCCATTGTATGGGCTGTAATGCACGATTTCACCGTCTTTGTCCATTTCGTAAAGTCGGTTGGGAAACAGCACGGTGCGGTACAGGCACGAGTAAAAGGTCTTGAACTGATCGTGCGTCCCCCCTTCCACAGTTACCCGCCTAAGCGTCTGATTCCAGATGGCTTTTGCCTCCTGCCTTACTTCCTCAAAACTCTTGTCAGCCAGTTCCCGTTGCAGGTTCAGCGCTGCCTGGTCATAACTGATAAACGAAGAGGCCACCCGCATGTTTACCTGCTCTCCTCGCTTCGTTTTGAAGCCAATAATGGCTGCGGCGTGATTCCCTTTAATATGCAGGGCTGCATCGTTATACAGGCTATCACACCATCCCTTGGTAAAGGCAAATGGCTTGTCGAATTCGATAACGAAGTAATTTTTGAAGTTGGGCAGCTTACCCCGGCTATAGCGGCTCGAATAACCGATGATCTTCCGCTCTGAGGGAATAATGGTGATCTCAGAACCACGATCAAACGCATCGATTACCACAAAGGCACTGTCGCTTTCCGGGAAGCTGAAACGGAAGCGTGCGGCACGCTCGGTCGGCGTAATTTCCGTGGTGACGTCTGCATCTGCCAGGTATACACTGTAGTAGTAGGGCTTTACCACCTCTGCCTTATGCGAAAACCAGCTTGCTCGTCCATCTTGATCAACCGTGGGGGTACCGGATCCCGGCATTACGGAAAACTGCCCATAGTCGTTCATCCAGGGTGAAGGCTGGTGCGTCTGTTTGAAGCCCCTGATCTTGTCCGCTCCGTAGGTGTACATCCAGCCATCACCCATCCGGCCTGTCTGGGGGCTCCAGAAATTCATGCCCCAGGGCACGGCGATGGCGGGATACGTATTGCCGTTTGAAAACGAAACCTTTGAGTCGGTGCCCATCAGCGGATTTACCCATTCTTCCGGTTCATCGATCCGCTCGATGTACTGAGCGTTTGCCGGCATGTATAAGCCTATTATCGCCATTCCGGCAAGCAAGCCAGCGGTCTTTTTGATCATTCTCCTCATAGCTACTCTGCAATGTATGCGTTCCATAATTCGTCCAGGGAGCTGCCTGTAATTTCTTCCCAAAGATGCTCATTATACATCTGCTCGCGCAAGGCCTGGTCGAGTTTTTTTACCGTCCCTTTCCGTCGGTTGCGCTCAATCCAATCCAGGAAACGTGCGCTGATGCGGTAACTGCTTGTATAATGATGCTCAGGTTTCAGCTCCGGTAATGTCCAGTTCGCTCCCGCATTGTTTACGCCGTATTTATGACGGACGTAGTCAGCTATCCCCTCTATAAGCCATCCCGGACCGCTCCGGGGCGGGTAGGCCTGCACGATATGCATCACTTCATGTGTGACTACATCCACATCGCCCGGATGCTTCTCCAGCCACGTCTGTGCAATAGTGACTTTTCCATTATGGGCGTAGGCAACGCCGTCATAGGCAGTGTCAATGGTGATGCTAATTTCCTTCGCTGCATTTTTATTAAATGTTTTGGTGAGCTTAGGATAAACGGTGAAAAAGGTTTCACGTAACCTGTTAAGCGCACTTTGCGGAAAACCGGTATCCTGACTGACCATGATGAGGGTAACGCCCTTTTTTGTAGTTGTATCAGCGGGTTGCGATGGCGTAGCATACGCGCCCGCCACAATCAGCATGCAGGCGCATGCCGTCCATATTGTGCATTTAAGTTTCATACTGTTAGTAAAGTTACTTGTCTATGGGGCATAAAGGTAAAAGCACAGCTTTGAGAATGATGTTAACCAAACCACAACAAATTGTTAATGGAATCCCAATACAAGTGATAAAAAAATCAGGCAATCCCAGTTGATCACTGAAACTGCCTGAACTGTATATACAGGGTTTGCTTTAATAGGTCGCCTTTGGAACTACGAAAGTAACAGAATTGTGTCAACGAAATTGTTAATGGAATACAAACAAAATGTTAATAAAGGCAAAAGACCTCTTGCTACTTCTTATATTGGCTTGGGCTTATAACATGGAATATTCACTCCGCACGCACAAAACGGTAGCTCTGGTAGGGCTTGTTCTGCTAATGGCTGTACTTTATTACCTTACTTACAACACTTTTAAGCTGAAGGATGAACAGTATCAGACTTCAGAAAAGGCGTTGATCAGCGAGTGGTACACACAGCGCATGCGTAACGACAAAGTGTTTCCGGGCGGAATCACCATCCTGGACCGGTATCTGATGGGGAACATCCGCAAACTGGAAGTCGCCTATCTGGAAGATGATGCGCTTTTTGAGCAGACTAAAAACCGGCTGCTGGACAGCATGTTCACTGCGCTCCGTGAAGCCAATACCATGGACAGCCTGTTCGGTCAGTTCAAAGCACAACATGGTTTGAACGAGGACCTGGAATACCTGCTCACCGTCAATACGGTACAACTGGTATTCAAAAACCTCAATGTGGTTAAAATATACGGAGCAGGCGCATCATATCCGCTCATACCCGATAGCATTAACACAGCAAATGGCATCCTGATCGGGGGTGCGCTCCGGCATCCACTACCCCAGAACCGCATTACAAGTCTGACGGTAAGCACTCCGGAAGACTATAATTATTGGATCACGTTTACGCTCCATGTCGATTATAACAACCGGATATGGAACATCATCAAGCTGATGATGCCCACTTTCTTACTGGCGCTCTTTGCTATCGGCTGTGTAGTGTCTATTTACTATATCACATTCCGAAACTGGATCCGGCAAAAAAAACTTGCAGAAATGAAGTCTGATTTCGTGAACAGTATTACGCATGAGTTTAACACCCCGCTTTCAACCATTATCGTAGCTAACAAGAATATGCAAAATGATCTGATCCTATCTAACCCGGCTAACATCAAGCCGCTGACAAAGATCATCGAACGGCAGTCGCTACGATTGCAAAAGTTGTTCAACCAAGTGATGGACATCTCTACGATGGACAACTCTTCGTTGGAAAAAGAACCCTGTGAACTGGGGCCGCTGCTGCATGAGATCATTACCGATTACAACGTGAAGGTCTCCGGTCAAAATGTGGTCATTACGCTCTCTGATGTTCCTCAGTCACTTACTGTTGAGCTGAACAGGTTCTTTTTTACCACTATGATATATAATTTGTTCGACAACGCAATCAAGCACAACCCTAACCAGCAAAAACGGATTTGGATTGATGTAGAATCTGAAGGGTCATTTATCCGCCTGAGTATCTCAGACAACGGCAAGGGTATTCCTGAAGGGGAAATGGAACACATTTTTGAGAAATTTTACAGGATTCAGAAAAGCGGCAGCCAGCAGGTGGCCGGCTTAGGCCTGGGCCTTTATTACACCTACCAGTGCATCAAAAGCCATGGATGGCAAATTGCGGTTGACAGCGCCGAAAATGTAGGCACCCGGTTTACAATCTACATCCCTCAAAAAAGCTCAACAAATCACGCAAATGTGTATATTTGAGCCCGTTTCTTACCAGATCAACTGGAGTTGATGCCGACATGAAATCAAGATTGCTGTATGTAGAAGACGAAACCGATTTGGGCAACGTAACCAAGCAATACCTGGAAGCGATGGGGTTTGATGTGGAATGGTGCCTCAAGGGAGAAGACGCTTACCAGGAATATCTCAAGCACCCGTTGGTTTACAATCTCGTCATTATTGACATTCAACTGCCGGATATTAACGGATTTGACCTTGCCCAGAAAATCGTGGCCTTAGATAAAAACGCGTTCTTTCTTTTCCTTACGGCGAGAAAGGAACGGAAAGATCGGTTGCAGGGACTGAACATGGGGGCCATGGATTATATTACGAAGCCGTATGATATTGACGAGCTGGTCCTCCGCATCCGGAATATCACCCGGCGGGCAGGCGCCGCCAACGGAGACGCTGCGGAGGAACCGGTAGTCCGGATCGGCAACCTCGTACTCAATAAAGACTCTCTGCGGGTAACCGTGGACGGACGGACAAAAACTGCGCTCACGCTGCGCGAAGCTGAACTACTGGAATATTTGTATGCTCACCGAAATTCGATAGTGAAACGGGAAGACCTGCTTATCCGGTTTTGGGGAGAAAACGATTATTTTATGGGCAGGAGCCTGGATGTATTCATTTCCCGGTTGCGTAAACTACTGAAATCGTCCTCTTCCGGTGCGAAAATAGAGAATATCTACGGCGTGGGGTTTATCCTTTCGGTACCATCATAGCACAATGAGATCTTCAATAACAACCTGCCCTACATGTTCATTCATACGGCCGATAATCTGCGAACGCATCAACAGGAGCTCGTTTTTGATAACAGAAGATTCAACCTTCACGAACAACTTTTTATCACGGATGTAAAGTTGGCGGGTGCGGTTGGCAATGGCATTGCCCATCAACTCAGGCCAGGCAGCCAAAAGAGCGGTCTCATCATATTTGCGCCGTAGTTTATACACCTCAAGCATTTTCTCCACGGCTTCCTTAATGGTCATGTCGTTGCCTCTGCGATTCATTCTCATACGGTTTCTAATGCTTCATTTACGGTACCACTACTGATTTCAAACACCCGTACCCTACGATTTATTTCATCAAAAATACGGTTGATCCTGACGGCATCTGTGTCAGTCAGGAAGATCTGGCCGAAATCATCTTCAGAAACCATCTCCATCAGCTTGCGGAGGCGCTTCTCATCCAGCTTATCAAAAATATCATCCAAGAGCAGTAATGGTTTAAAGCCTTTCTGCCTATACAGAAAACTGTATTGTGCCAATTTAAGCGCAATAAGGAACGACTTCTGCTGGCCCTGTGAACCGAATTTCTTCAACGGCATATGTTCATGGATGGAGAACAGCAGATCATCCTTATGGATGCCCACGGTGGTACGCTCCAGCACTCGGTCACGTTCCAGGCTCTGCGTCAGCAGATCGGCGAACGGTTCTTCCTTCAATTGCGATTCATAGGTTAGCGAAACACGCTCCGCTGTTTCCGTCAGAAACTCATAATGCCTGTCGAATTCCGGGATAAACTCGGCCATGAACGTTTTCCGTTTTTCAAAAATCGGGACACCATAGTCAACCAGCTGCATGTTCAGTACCTCAAGCAAACCCTTATCCAGCAGTCCGCTCTTTGCTGCTTGTTTCAGCATACTGTTGCGTTGCACCAGACAACGGTTGTAGGCAATCAGACCATCGAGATAGCGGGGATCGGTCTGCGAAATGACATTATCCACAAAGCGACGGCGCTCTTCACTCCCCTCCGTTACAATGACAGAATCATTCGGTGAAATCATAACCAGCGGGAACAGGCCGATATGGTCCGCTAGCCGTGTATATTCTTTTTTGTTCTTTTTGAACTGCTTTTTCTGGTTACGTTTAAGACTGCACGCGACGATTTCAGACTGCCCTTCTTTGTCAAATTCACCCTGCACCATAAACCATTCTTCTCCTTGTTTGATCTGTTGGGAATCCACCGGATTAAAATAGCTTTTGCAGAGTGAAAGATAATGGATGGCATCCAGCAGGTTGGTCTTGCCTGCACCGTTGCTGCCTGTGAACGCGTTTACTTCCGGTGTGAACTGGAGCGTGGCTTCGGTATAGTTCTTGAAATTCAGTATGGACAGGTGCTTCAGCCACATACCTACAAAGATAGTGTTTTTGCCGGGCTATTTAGTCGATGACTTGATTTCTTCAAAGTCCACGAATTCCCCTGCCCGCTGCGCTCCGCGCTTAGGCTTGCTTTGAGGCGGCACATAGTCAATACGTATTTTACCGTCCGGTGTACGTTGCTGCGTCTGGGGCCCGTTACTTCGGTATGGGCCATTCCGGTATTGGTACTGGCGCTGCGTGTCTCCCATCATCCGTTGTGCCATTTTACGCATGGCCCAGGGAAAGAGGAGCTGTGCTACCAAGCGTACCAGCCATAAAATGGTAATCGCTACCAGTAAAAACTTCAATAATCCCATATACTCACAAACATAAAAAAATTTTGGCTTGGTATAGTTGTATACCGCAGGATTTTAGTTCGATTTAACCAACTTTAACGAATACCTGACAAATCACGATGCGGTCTTGGCTCTGAGAATTGCCTGCTGTAACTCCACCGGCCGTTGGGTCCCGATGATGTAAATCAAACCTTCGCGGTCCGTCAGCCATACCGCATCCCTGCCTCCGGCATAAAACCGTATGCGGCCTTTGGTATGGAGGTTATATACCGGATTGTTGATAAAAAACTTGCTGTACGGCTTACTTTCCACCTTGACAATGCTGTTCAGGTCAATCTTCACAAGACGCGTCGTCCATAAGCCACTAAGCTTTACGTTCCCCTCTTCAACCGTAATGCGGTATTGGAGCATATACATCATTACGATGGACACAAAGAGGATGGCACAGCCTACCAGCAGGAACAACTGGCTTTCATTTTCGCGCTCGATATTGATATAATATGCTATGAAGCAAAACAGGGCAAGCACCAGCCGCACGCTTACCCAGCTACGGTCCCGCCCCATATATTGGTTTTCCACGAATATCGGTTTTTGCTCCATCGGTTTAAAAACACGCTAAGGTAAATACTTTTTTCGTTTCGCCGGTAATTTTATAGCGGTCATCCAAGCGATATGGAACTACCCAAAGGATGTCTCCGTTTCCGTTGACCACGATGGGAACGGTGTGTTTCCTGTAGGCTGGGACTTTCAGCGAAATTAAGAAATCGCTCAGTTTTTTGCGACCTTTCATGCCCAGTGGATGGAATGTATCGCCATCCTGCCATGCCCGGATACAGATAGGGAATACGATTTTATCTGCATCGAATTGTGCATTATTGGCATCAGGTCTGACGGCCGTTTCGGTCGTCAGACCGGATACCAAGCGATATTCCTCCCATTGCACGGTATCGCCGGGCGCCACTATGAACGCCACTTGGCGCTCAGCGGTTTCCATTCGCTTAAGCACCGCACTATCCCGGTCGATATATAGCCTGTGCGTGGGTGATACAAATTCCCGTCCCGGGGTACCTGATAGCGTACGGGCCATATCGGCCGTGACAGCTTCGGTAAAACCGTATGGGCGCAACAATTCGAAAAGCAGGTAACCGCGGGGCTCCAGCCTTTCCAACGCGGCGATGGGAATGTGCCACTCTTCGTGTCCGCTCTTGGTAAATAGCCGGCTTCGCAACTCGTCAATATATCCCTGAAGCACGGTATACGAATCCGTGAAATGATTTATATTTTCCACCATTGTGCGTTCCAGCTCCGGATTAAGTTCCTTGAGGCGCGGAATGACTTCCAGCCTTATTTTATTGCGCGCATATTTCGTGGAAAAATTAGACGCGTCATCCCGGTAGGCGATGCGATGCTTGTGTACGTATGCGGCGATCTCCTCTCCGCGGAGGAACAGCAGCGGCCGGATGATACGTCCACGGCGCGGCTGAATACCGCGCAATCCTGAAAGTCCGGTGCCCCGTACCAGGTTAAGTATCAACGTCTCGACGTGATCGTTCTGATGGTGCGCGACAGCAATGTAATCATATCCCTGACCGGCCCGGATGGTTTCAAACCAATCATACCGCAAGGTACGTGCCGCCATCTGAATGGAAACACCATGTTTCCGGGCATAAGCGGACGTATCAAAAAAAGTAGAGTAGAACGGCACGTCAAGCGATTTGGCAAGGTCCGCCACAAACGCCTCGTCGGCGTCGGATTCATTGCCCCTTAGGCCGAAATTACAATGTGCGATGCCCATGAAAAAACCGCTCTCCGCGAATAGGCGGGCCATCAAGACGGAGTCCTTCCCCCCGCTCACAGCCAAAAGAATTCGGTCGCCTGGGCGGCATAACGCTTGGTTCCGAAGATAGCTGACAAATCGCTCCTGTAAGCCCATACGGCCAAAGGTATCAAAAAAAAAGACTACTTTTGGCCCTGTGAAGAATAGCCTGTTGCTCATATGCCTGACGTTGATAATGGCCACTGCCCTGCGTGCACAGGAGCGGGACGAACTGCGGCTTATTTCATCATCACACAGCCGTCTCAATGGTATTACCGGCCATATGGTCAATTACCGCCCGGTATACGAGCATCACGGCTCAACGCTGTCAGCAGACAGTGGATATGTCTATGACGACGAGGAAGGCAAACAGTATTTTGATGCCTTCGGAAAGGTTATCATCACCCAGCCCAACGGCACGGTGGTCTATGCAGACAAACTGCATTATGTAGCTGAAACGCAGCTGGCCACGCTCACCAATAATGTGCGCATGGTAGACGGGAATGCCGTGCTGACGACTAACTTCCTCACATATAATATGAAAAGCCATATCGGCACCTATACCGGAGGCGGCCGTATCGTTAATACGACTGACACGATTACCAGTAGAAACGCTTGGTATTTTGACAACACTAAGGACGCTTACTTCCGTCATGATGTTGTGGTACGTACACCGGATGTCCGGATCTTTACCGATACCATGCGCTATAATTCTGCTGCCAAAATCAATTATTTTTACGGGCCGACCAATATCAAGGGCAACGACGGAGAAAACCTATACACCGAGCGTGGAGAATATCATACCGAGACAGAACAGGCATGGTTTGACCGGAATAATCTTTATACGGAAGGCAGCCGGTTTCTTCGCGGGGATAGCCTATATTACGATGGCCGGTCCGGCAATGGAAGAGCCACACAAAATGTGGTTTTCATCGACACCGCCGATCAGTTCTTTGCTTATGGGGGTATCGGTCTGTATCAGCGCGGAAATGAATCGATCACCATGACGGAAAAGCCGCTGGTAATGACCGTTACCCGCAACGATAGCACGGTGGTTGACAGCACGGCGGTTGACAGTGTATCGGTCCGTCCAGGCACCGAACAGCCTGCGGTCGATACGATTTACATGACTGCGGACACCTTGTTTTCCCAACTTATCCTCTTGAAAGACTATGTTCCCATGGTTTTTGATCTTGACCGGGAGGGCGGTGAGATCATTGATTATGAAGAGGAAGACTACGGAGAAGATTTCGGGTCGCCCGATTCGTTACAGCTGATTCCGGATTCTGCAGAGACCTTACCGGACACGTCCGATATACTATCCCGCACAGCGCAAACGCTGCCCGACTCCCTGCACGCCGGGCGGGACTCTTTGCAGGCTGCGATGAAAGCACCGCCTGACAGTATCAGGGCGGCCGATGTGGACGCAGCCATAACGGATTCAGCCGCCGCGGCTGAACTCGCACGGAAACCCGATTCAGCAGTACTGAAGACCCACACTGAGCGTGTCAAAGCGGTTACAACCAGGCCGGACCTGGGCCAGGACGCGCTGGCTAAAAGCCTTACTGCAGACAGCCTCTTGCGTGCCCAGGCCGTAATCCCAACGGGAAGAGAGGCCGATAGCCTGATGGCGCGGGCTGTATCGTCAGTCTCCCGCGCTGCTGTTCCCGATACAAGCAACATCCTGGCTGCTGATTCCTCGTTCAGCGATACCGCAAAAACCCGCATTGTTAAGGCGTATTATAGTGTGCGGCTATTCAAGTCGGACCTACAGGCCGTGGCAGACTCAGTGTACTACGGATACCCCGACTCGATGATGCGTTTCTTTGGCCAGCCGATGATCTGGGCGCAGGGATCCCAAATGACAGCGGATACCATCTTCATGCAAATCCGTAATGAGCAATTGGATAACATGCTGTTGGTAGGCAAAGCGTTTATGGTGAATACGCAGCTTGATTCCAGCAAATTCAACCAGATCAAGGGCAGAAAGATTACAGGCTTCTTTACCGATAATGAGCTGGAGCGGATGTTTATCGATGGTAACGCTGAAAGTATCTATTACGTCGCTGATGAAAAAAGCAAGGTCTATACCGAGATGTACCATAGCCGTAGCAGCCGCATCAAGATTTTACTGGATAGTAACCGGATCACGCATTTCATTCCGATCCGCCGGGTGGATGGCAAGGTGTATCCTATCCATTTAGTTCCTCAGGAGACCGAAATATTGGAGGGCTTCGTGTGGAAACCGGGTGACCGGCCCACTTCAAAAGAAGATCTCCTGACAAGACGGCGCGCAACGGCTGGGGCCGATGCCATCCGCCCGGATACGCCGGAAGGACCGGAGCTGCGCAAAAATGATCCTGTTCCGGAAAAACCGGACGAACCGCCAAGGGACACTACAAAAAGCAACCTGCAGCAAGACGTTGCTGTACTACCGGAACAACACCCACTTAGCATAAAAAAACGATGAAACGGACTGTTTTTCTTCTTATCCTGGCCCTGTATATCCACGTGGGGATAGCGCAGGACAGTTACGTAAAGACCCACTACGATAAAACGGAAACGTACATTACCATGCGGGACGGTACACGGCTTTATACGGTCATTTATTCGCCCAAGGACAAGAGTAAATCCTATCCTATCTTGATGCAACGAACCTGCTATTCCGCAGGACCTTACGGTGACGAATTGAGATCAGCGATCGGCCCGAATCCGCTACTGATGAAGGAGGGGTATATTTTCGTGTATCAGGATGTGCGCGGCCGCTACATGAGCGAAGGCGAATTTACCAATATGCGCCCGCAGCTGACAGCTGCCGAAAAACGCGATAAAACCGCAGTCGATGAAAGCACTGACACATACGACACCATTGACTGGCTGATCAGCAATGTACAAGGCAACAACGGGCGTGTAGGCCTTTGGGGCGGTTCCTACCCCGGCTTTTATGCGGCTGCCGGTGCACTAAGTAACCACCCAGCGCTCAAGGCTGCATCACCTCAAGCTCCGATCGGGGATTTCTTTTTTGACGATTTCCATCACAACGGTAGCCTATTGAACAGCTATTTCTTCGCCGTCCCGGTGTTCGGCTTTCAGAAGGACGGTCCGGAACAAAAGGCATGGTATCCAATGAAGCGGCCACAGACACAGGATTCGTATGATTTCTTCCTTCGGCTGGGCAGTCTTGAAAACGGAACGCCCTATCAGGGCGAAGACAACTTCTTTTGGCGTGAGCTGTTGGATCATCCCAATTACGATGAATTCTGGCAACGGAGGGGATTGATCCAGCACCTGAGAGACGTGAGACCAGCTATTATGGTAGTGGGCGGCTGGTTCGATGCGGAGGACCTCTATGGACCGCTTCACATTTATGGTGGCATCGAAAGGAACAGTACGAACTACAATACCATTGTGATGGGGCCGTGGAGCCACGGCGACTGGACGCGTGAGCGGGGCAAACAGCAGATCGGTGATATCCATTTTGGAGACAGTCTGTCAACAGCGTATCAACGCGATGTGGAGCGTACTTTTTTCAACCATTTTCTCAAAGGACCCGGTGACGGACGGACCGGCCTTCCCGAGGCGCATATGTTTGATACCGGCAGAAAGCGGTGGACAGGCTTTGAACAGTGGCCGCCCGCCGAGGCGGAAGACGCTACACTCTACCTGCTGCCAGATGGCAAGCTCTCTTTTACGGCACCCACCGCAACTGACGCCGCCACGCGCTTTATCAGCGACCCGATGAAGCCGGTGCCTTATTCGCAGGCCAAAGAACTCGTATTTACGCCGCGCAGTTATATGACCAGTGATCAGCGCGAAAATGCACGGCGACCGGATGTATTGGTATTCGAGACGGACACGCTCACAGAAGACGTCACGCTGAGTGGTACGTTGCTTGCAAACTTGTGGGTGTCTACAACCAGTACTGACGCCGATTGGGTCGTCAAATTGGTGGATGTGTTTCCAGGCTACGATACGCTCAGCAACTATCATATGTTGGTGCGCGGGGACATCATGCCAGGGCGCTTCCGCAACAGCTTTGAAACGCCGGAGGCCTTCACTCCCAATACAGTAAGCCAGGTACCCGTGAAACTGCAGGATATTTACCATACGTTTAAAAAGGGTCATCGCATCCAGGTTCAGGTACAGAGCACTTGGTTTCCTTTATTTGACCGTAATCCCCAGCGATTTGTGGAAAACCCTTATAGGGCTCAGCCGGAAGACTATGTGAAAGCGGAACATACGGTTTATCACGATGCAGCGCGTCCCAGCCACATCAAGGTGCAGGTTTTGAAATAATCTGCCCCGGATACATTCAAGGTAACATGCTACAGGCGTTCCAGCAGCCAGCGCGGAGCTAATCGGTAAATAGAGGCAACTATCCCCCAACGCTTGGTGACATATACGACACGGTTTCCGCGCAACAGTCCGCGGTAAATCTGCCCCGCTGCTCGCCGGACATCAGCTTCCCAAAACCGATTGGGAACACCGGTTACTGATTTTGTACGGACAAACCCGGGACGGATATCTGTTACTTGGACCTTGTCGCCCTCTTTCCAGCCCTTCTGCTGTAACCCCTCAAGATAAGCAATCTGGAATGCTTTGGTTGCACTGTACGCCGGTGCCTGGCGGCTGCCGCGCGTACCGGCAACGGAAGTAATGGCTGCAAGTTGCCCGCCACCCCTATGGGAAAGCTCGTGATAGGCCCACACGGCCAACCGCGCAAAGGCCCGGACATTCAGTTCCACGGTATGTCGCTCCACCTCATATTCCAACGAAGGATTAACCGCCCCTCCACCTGCGCTGATGATAATAACATCAACACCCCCCATGGCGGTGACCAATGTTTCCAAATGACCGATAGCTGTAATCTCGTCTGTTACGTCAAATGCCTCCGTCCACACTTTTCCCGGATATGCGGAAGCGAGTGTTTCAAGCAACTCCCCCCGGCGTCCGGTTACCCCCACTGCCCACCCAGCCTCCAGATAAACTTCGGCCAGCGCACGTCCAATGCCGGATGTAGCGCCGACGACAATTACTTTCTTTTCCTTCATGTGCACTATATTACCGAATAAACCCACCTCCTACAAATAAAAAACCACTTGCTGTTGGCAAGTGGTCATACAATATCTGAAAAAATGAATTAAATCAACTTTACATTTACTGCGTTCAGGCCTTTTTGGCCTTGCTGTACTTCAAACGAAACCTCGTCATTCTCACGGATACGGTCTTTCAACCCCGATGAGTGAACAAAAATCTCACGTCCGCCGTCATTGGGGGTGATGAATCCGAAACCCTTGGTTTCATTGAAAAATTTTACTACGCCTTCTTGCATGGTAATAGAAATAAAATAAAAAAATAGTTAATTGCTATAAAGGTAAGAATAAAAAATTGATTTCCAAGGTTTTTTTACGGAAACGGCCGTGGGGTGCCACCAACCCATAATTATTTATTTGCGGAACACAGCAAAGCCCTTCTCAACAAAACTTAACCATTTCTTTTCTGCCACGTGCAATCCTTTATTGATCAAACGGAAGTACTTTTCCTTAGGCTTGTAGCCGCTGTAGGGCGTGAGTTTCAAATGATCAAAAAAGATCTGCTTGTAAGTGGCATTAAAATTATAGCCCTTGTAGATCGGCTTCATCCCCGTAAAATGGATGATATAAGGGCTTGGTTCGTCAAGTTGTGCGTAGGTATTCCATAAGGGATCAAGCTCCAACCAGTTATTGGCAAAATGGACATTCATGCCATATTGCTCTGGAAATGCTGCATATGGAATATTCTCTTCCACACGCTCAAAGATCTTTAGTGGCGTCTCTTCCTCGCGCCATTTTTTCAAATCAAGGATAAGGAGTCCCGTATTGAAGTATTTGGCGTTTGCCGGGATGCCCAGTTCAGCATAGTTTCTAATCGCTGCCCAGGCATTTACGGTTTCTAAACTATCCGTTACCGCAGCAACGCTATAGCCTTTCAAATCAATTTGCCATAGCTCCAAAACATCTTTCATGACCAGCATATCGGCATCGAGATAGATCGCTTTTTCAGTTGTCTTTGGTAAAAAATACGGGATGCAAACCCTCGCATAAACGTTAAGGGGGAACGTCGATCCGTCCAACGGAAGCATGACGTGCTTCGGTATCGCTTCCTTGATGGGCACCCACACAAGGTTAATGCGTGCATCCAGCGCAAGAGCGTTTATTTTCCTGCGGTTTTTGGCAAAAACACCATCATCAACAATGTATATGGTAATATCATACCCACCCTCGTAGCTTCGGTCGATGGATTTCAACAACGCGGCCAGCATAACAGCAAAATGGTTATCGGAAACGGTGACCAAAACAACGTTATCCCGGTGCTCTTTCCGAAAATCGTAATTAGGGTTATTTGTCTGTGGCATCATGCAGCTCAATATGGCGAACTTACTTTAGCAGCTGAGCTGACCAAAAATAGCCATTGCACAACCCGGATCTACCTTTTTCTTTATCAGAAATAAATTTTGTAGCGCTTACACTACAACTTCTCAGTTCACCGCCTGGTCAGCCTGCATTTCAAGATTAGTGATGCTGAATGGTGTTTGTACCGCCCTATGTGCCGCTTTACGGGCTACCTTAGCTTCTGCATCAGTCACTTGATCGGGGTGGTAGTTGGCTACCGGCGCTTCTTGCCCAAAGAGTGATTCAAACCATGTACAGGCAGCAATGAACCGGCCGATATAAAGATCAAGATGATACCCGTCACGAGTCAGGTCGTTGCCTACAAAACTGGTTCGTGCATTTTGAATAGCGGTGCCACAGGGTATCAGGACATCGACAGGTATGATGGTATCTACCCGGGAAGAAGCATCCATAATAGCTTCATACATCGAATGCTGGTCATGGTTGTAGGTAGCAAAGCCCTTATGCGTGGAATTGGGCGCGTAAGCCCATGTCTGATGCCAAATAAACTTTACGCTTCCGGCGGTGACGCTATCGATGTAGCCGTGTAATGCCTTCAGCGGTACAACATAGCTATCGAACCGGCCGGACAACGGACTCGCCTGCTGAAGCGATACATAATCCCATCGCTCGTCGAGGAGTGCGGAATTTATGCTGGTATTTTTCATGGTGCTCTTTTGGCCATCCGCACTTATCTTGCGGTAATCGTATGCAGGCCTGTTGGTCTTCGCGTTGTCCCAGTGTAATGACAACGGTGCCCCGCCTATGTACATATTCCCTATCACGATTGGCTTGCCGGCGGCCTTGGCCAATTCATATAAATATTGCTCAACAGCGTCTTGTGAAAAACTGTTGCCAATAGCCAGTACCCTTAGGGTGTCGGATTGGCCAAATGATTTAAACGAAAACAGCAGCCCGAACAGGCTTGTCAGAAAAAGGCGATGAAACGAAGTCATGCCCAATAATAACGAAAATTTTGGATTTAGTGTGCCTTTTTAAAGAAAAGCAGCTTCCACGACTGGTGTAGTACTTTCCATTTCAAGTAAGCAAACCGCATTGTTTTTATGGCCCAGTGCGAGCGGCTGCGCCACTCATGTCTGAAATTTGCCGTACTTGGTTCCGCAACAGTATTCTCCTGAACAAACAATCTGGAATGATCATCATAAACCAAAGCCTTTCCCTTGTTTTTGATGAACGACAGCTCCATGAGCCGTTCGGTTCGGTCACTGTTCACTCCTTCCGCATATTGACCGAACCTTGAGGGAAAATTAAGACGCCTTAAGTGAGGCTGATCACTGTAAACGTTGAATTTCCGATGATTCGCATACCACGGCATCGGTCTGAAAATCTTTTCTGAGAAACCTTGCCCGTATAGCCTCATGTAAGGATAGCGTTTATAGGCATAAAAGTTAATCAAATCAATCTGTCCATCTCGCTCCATGATATCAAACGCATCATTAAAAGCCATTGGAAATGCGTCAGTGGGTCGGAAATCTTCTTGTACATACAACACATAAGGTGTGTCTACCGCAGACTGTCCTTTATTTATGTTATGGCCAAGCCCCCTATTCTTTTCGGTGGTAACTATCCGGATATGATACCGTCGGGCCAGCGTATGTAGACGATCAACGTGGTAGGGAGTGCTGCCGTCGTCAGAGACGATTGTCTCGCCAAAAAACAGACCCAACCCTTTCATGGCGGATAACAACTTTTCAAGTGAATGGCTCCTGTTATAGTGGGTGATTAGGAGGCTTACTTCCGGATAGCTTGATCTCATATTGGTTATATTGGTTAACTTAGCTTTATTGAACACGCTGATATTTCGCTTTAACGACTTAATGACCTGGACAAACCGGGATTGTTATTTGTTTTGCAATAACAGAACTGTGTCCCGCAGCAGGCGGAATTTAGAATATGCCCACCGTAGTACCGGAACCTGGCGCAACTGCTGGCGTCGCACCTGTACTTTTCTGTGCATCCCAGGTTCCCCCATCAGATTATGATGCTCAAACAGGCTTGCATCGTTTTCATAGAACAATGCCCTCCCTTTGTTACGTATAAACGCCCGGCACATCTTCATCTCGGTAACATCTCCGTTCAATGTTTCATAATACCGTCCAAACTTTTCGGAAAACGAACTGCGTTTCAAATGTGGATGGTCACTGTAACAGAAAAATTTAGTATGGTCGCTGAACCATGGAGCAATCCGGAACTGCAATTCGGAAAATCCATTTCTGTATGATTTTCTATAAGGGAAACGAGCCCAAGGAAACGCATAGAACCGTACAATATCCCACTCTTTTTCCCTCTCCATAATGGAAAGTGCCTCATTGAGCACCGGTGAAAGCGCCGCTTTGGGCACAAAATCTTCCTGGATGTATAAAATATAAGGTGTCCTTGCCGCATCTTGGCCCACATTTATACTATTCCCTAGCCCTTTGTTTTCGGGCGTTGTGAGCAAAGTGAGGTTGAAGGTTGATTGCAGTTTGTATATTGCGTTCAAGTGTTCAGGTCTACTGCCCCCGTCCGAAACAATGGTTTCCCCGAAAGAAATCCGTTGGTTCCGCAATTCCGACAGCAGTCTTTCCAAAGACCTACTCCTATTAAAGTGAGTAATCAGTAGGCTGACGTTTTCGAAGTAGGTTGTGTTGGTCATATGACTTTAGTTTTTACTGTGGTTGACAGCAAAGTCTTGAAAATCCCAAAAACAACGCTAATATAGGTCGACCCGTCCGCCTTTTTTTCGATTTGACGAAATTATATTTCGGTTTGTAGTCAAAAATTGACAGGCGACACCGGCGCGCCTTGTCGAGGGATTATACCAGCTTTTCCCTAAAGAAATCCATAGTCCGTCGCCACGCGAGTTGTGCAGCTCCTTTGTCGTAACGAGGCGTCGTATCATTGTGAAACCCATGATTTGCGTCTGAATACATAAAAACAACGTATTCTTTATTATTCTCCTTCAGCGCCTTTTCATATGCGGGCCATCCCTCGTTTACCCGGGTATCCAGTTCAGCGTAATGCAATTGAAGTGGTGATTTGATTTGCGGGACTTCCTCCAAGGGAGGTTGGCCACCGTAAAAAGGTACACTTGCTGCCAGATCCGGCAACCGGACGGCCATCATATTAGCAATCCAACCGCCGAAACAGAAACCGACCACCCCAACCTTGCCGTTGCATATACCATGATTCTTTAGGTATGCGAAACCTGCAATGAAATCCTCAAGCATTTCATCGCGCTCACGCTTACTTTGCATGGCCCGCCCCTCATCGTCCGTACCCGGATATCCGCCTAATGGCGACAAGGCATCTGGCGCTAAACTGACAAAGCCCGCGAGTGCCGCTCTCCTTGTCACATCTTCAATATGCGGATTCAGGCCCCGGTTTTCGTGGACAACGATGATCCCGCCCAACTTTTGATGGTCGCCGGTTGGCGTGCAAAGCAACCCTTTAATATTGCCCCCTCCTTTAGGTGAATCGTAGTTTACGTAGCGCGAGTTGACGCGCGGGTCGTCAGCCGCCATCTGAACCTTTCCATAATTCGGCATTAGAAAGCTCATCAGCGCACTGACCGTAAGCCCTCCGACAGCATAAGCCGACAGACGCTGCACAAAGTCCCGCCGCGTGAGCCGGTTATGCGCATAATCGTCGTAAAGGTCAAACACTTCCTGCCGGATATCTTCTCGTTTCAAATGTTTCATGGGACACGTTATTGGAGTATAAAGCTAACGATTCCGGTTCATATTATCAAGACAATCTTTAGGTTAAGAACTCTGCCCACAATGGGAAATGGTCACTGATGCGCCAGGAAAGCTGATGTTCAGAGTAGGCTCTGTCGGCTAGGACCTTGCCCCTGAAATCGTAGACACCGCCTTTGTTATAAACCAAGGAAATCTCGTGTTCAAACCAGGCGATCTGGTCATAGAAGGAATATGTGTTCTTGAATACGGTACGATTGATTTTTTGCAGGTCGTGTGGAACATGCAACCCCTGGGATATAAACGCTTCATAGGTTGGGTCTCCATTTTTTACGATATTAAAATCGCCCAGGGTGATCAAACTGTGGTTCCAACTGTGAAGCTCGGTTGCCCAATCTCGTATCCAATCCGCAATAGCGTTTAATTCCGGGATACGTCCTGCAGGTGTGTCATATAATACATGCAATGTCAGCAGTACAAACGTCTTGCCTGCAACCCAAAAGCTCACGGCGTATGGTGTACGGGCGAATTGGCGCTGCAATGCGCCCATGCCTATCGCTTTGTTTTTTTCAAGAACGTCATCTGGAATCACGATCTCACAAGCCAGTCCTGACAGTTTGATTTTTCTCGTATCAAATAGAAATGCGAGTCGTTCATCGTTGCCAGCGCTACCTTTGGTGACGTCCGTCATGAGGAAACTCCAGTGGGGACCAAGAAGCTTTAACGCGTGCCGCAGCGCTTTAATATTACCCTTTACTTCCTGCACCGCAACAATATCAAACCGTTTAAGAATTTCCACAATGCAGAACAGCGAATGAAGATCCCGCTTGGGACTTTGATCAGCGCTTGCTTCCCACGCTTCAGTAAGGTCGCCGAATGCCCGGATGTTCCACGTTCCGATTACTACATTTCTGTCTAGCTCTTTTGGTGGGATATGCGCGGTGAGGTCTTCCCGAAGAGCGTTGAGCTCATCTTGGATGTGGGCTGGAGGGATATCGGATACCTTAGGCATGTTCTACTATTGAAACGGGTCCGGCGGTATGGGGGCAGGAACCACGTAACTAAAATATCAAAACGGATCGATTCTATCAAAGAAACCAATCGGAAATTGCTTATTTTTGCATAAAAATCCACTTTAACTAAGATAATATATGTCAGCTCAACAGATACATCCAGCAAGTCAGGAGAGCTTACCGGAGTTCATCGATCGGTTTGAGCAAGCATTGCATGAGGCGTTCTATAAACATGCGGATATCAACCAACTTAGTCTTGAACGCGGGCTCCCCGACGCTGTATGGAAGCGCATCATGGACGTTGTACCGTTGTCGGTAGCTATCCCGCAGACTTACGGAGGCCGGGGATGCATTGTAAAGGAATGCCTGGCACTGCTGGCTGCTGCTTCCTACGAGTCCTTGCCCCTGTCACTTACATTTGGAATAAATATTGCGCTGTTTCTGGAGCCGGTTGCGAAATACGCCACTAACGACGTTAAGAACTGGATCTTCAACGACTTCCTGAAAAATCAGCGCATGGGTGGGTTAATGATAACCGAACCTGATTATGGAAGCGATGCCCTCAATATGCGTACGGCTTATCAGCAAAATGAATCGGGATATCACATCAGAGGCACCAAACATTGGCAGGGTCTTACCGGACAGGCAGATTATTGGCTTGTAACGGCCAGAAAGGAACTGCCCGACGGTGAACTGGCCAGGGATATTGATTTCTTTATCAGTAACAATGCGCGCCCAGAACAATATATTGAAGTGGAGCGCCTGTTCAACAACCTGGGGCTTTATATGATTCCATACGGCTTAAATAAAATTGACATCCGTGTACCACTCAATCAGAAACTGGAACCGGAGAGTACAGGAATCAAGATGATGCTTGACATTCTTCATCGCAGTCGTATGCAGTTTCCCGGTATGGGCATGGGTTTCATCAAACGGATGCTGGATGAGGCGATCAACCATTGCAGTCAGCGGGTTGTCGGAGCCGGAACATTGTTGACGCTGGATTCGGTGCAATTCCAGCTTTCGCGCATTCAATCAGCATACACAATATGTTCTGCTATGTGTGCCAGAAGCAGCGAAATCAGCAACATTGAACGGAATCTAGCGGCTGAAGGCTTGGAAGCGAACACAATGAAGGCATTTGTAACCGATCTGATGCAGGAGTCAGCACAGTTGTGTCTGCAGGTATCCGGCGCCAACGGTTATAAAATTAGCCATATAGCGGGACGAGGCATTGTAGACAGCCGACCGTTCCAGATTTTTGAAGGATCCAACGAGATGCTTTATACGCAAATAGCTGACACGCTACTTAAGCGAATGAGAAAAGCGAAAGAAAAGAACCTATTCGCATTCCTGAGCCGTTTTGAACTCAGCCAAGAAGCCGCCGGACGTTTCAGAAAATCGCTGGACTTTATACCCGACGAATCGCTGTCACAGCGAAAAATGGTGGACCTGGGCAAAACTGTCAGTCGTGTAATTGTGGCAAATTATGTTTTAGCGCTTGCTAATAAAGGTTTCAGGACCGATCTTGTCGAGGGATGTCTGGAGCATTTATGCATGGATGTCACCCATTTGGTTTCCAACCTGTACGTGGACAATAAAGCGCAAGTGATTAACGACTATTCCCCGAATAGCGATTGGCTCTCATTCAGTTGACAACGATTAACATCACAGTCTGTATCGTAAAGAAATAGCGTTCCAGATCGCCTGTGCGAACCCGGCATTTTCAGCGGTGTCTGAGAATCGCCAATGGTTTCCATCTCCGACTAGCTTTTGCACAATACCGTCAAGCAGAATCCGGATCTCCGCCGTGTGCTTGCCGATGTCCTTTTGCAATATATGAACATTATAATCCTGTTCCTTAAACGTTATCCGCAAGGGCAGACTTTTATACGAAAAAGCCTGTTCCGGTGAAATTGTATCTTCCATATAGCATCTGGTGAAAAAAACGAATACAAATATAATATATCACGTTTACAGCAACTCCTTTTCCCGCTATTTGTTTTAGTAGATTTGTAGCGTTCCAGCTACACAAAAGCGAAAAATCCGGCGACGCCACCAGTTACTTACAAATCCCTCTTAAAATGCATTGTCTACCGAAACGCAACCGAATACGGTCAATCGCTTCCATCAAGTTAACTTCGTCCGTTGTGTCTGAAAATAAATCCAACTGGTATGCGGCGGTTATCAGATGATTGAACTTTATCCCAACCAGCCGGACGAACATGTGCCTATTATAAATCTGAGTGAATAACGCAACGACTTTTTCACAGATGACGCGATCTAAATTTGTATAAGGGATCCGGGCCTGAAGGGTATGTGTATCAAAATTGCTGTATCTGATTTTCAGCGTAACACAACCTGTTAGCTTAGATCGTCGCCGCAACTCGAAGGCTAGCCCATCGGCCATTCCTAGAAGCGTCTGTTTTAGTAGGGACGCATCGGCCGTATCCTCCCGAAAGGTGACTTCTTTGCTCAGGGATTTTTGCTCCCGGAAAGAAACTACTGGGCTATCGTCTTCTCCATTGGCCTTTCTCCATATTACAATACCATTTTGGCCGAGGGTACGGCGCATCACATTGATGTCCATTTGTTGAAGCGCATGAATCTGATGGATGCCCATGCCACGCAGCAATGTGTACGCTTTCTCCCCTACCATGGGAATCTTACGAACAGACAAGGGCGCAAGGAATTCCTTTTCTGAACCGCTCGTCACTTGACGTTCTCCACAAGGCTTGGCCTCGTTTGTTGCGATCTTGCTGACAGTTTTATTGGCCGACAGGCCAAACGAGATGGGTAAGCCGGTTTCTTTCATGATACAGCTCCGAAGTTCCCTGGTCCACTTCCAACAGCCAAAGTACCGATCCATTCCGGTAATATCCAGATAGTGCTCATCGATGCTAGCCTTTTCAACAACCGGCGCACGCTCATTGATGATTTGGGTGACCAGATTGGAATACTTGGAATATAAGTCATGGTCGCCGCGCACAACAATTGCTTCCGGACAAAGTCTGCGGGCCAACTTCATCGGCATTGCGCTATGGACGCCGAAGCGCCGCGCCTCGTAACTGCAGGAAGCAACCACTCCCCGATCGCCATTACCTCCGATAAGCACGGGGTGCCCAACGAGACGGCTATTGCGTAAGCGCTCCACGCTGACAAAGAAAGTATCCAGATCGCAGTGTACGATGTGCCGTTCCATTTCTGCTCTTAACTATGACGGCAACAAAACTATAGAATACTAACTAAATTAGCAAACAGAATCTGCGCTTTGCTCGCCGGTGTCAGAAATCCGCCACAATCTCGGATTATCAGCAGGACTGAGCTTGTATAATATTCGCGCGTTTATACCTTTGTCGGCACTTACGAACATTGGCCTACTAAATTAATATGAACTGTAATTGCTACTCTATTTAAAAAGAAAGGAAATGCCTTTGGACGCTGGCAAAACATATGGAATTGACCTAAGCTTCAGCAAGCTGGAGTTGCCACTATTGCATGACGTACTGATCCTTGCAAAAAACGCTGCTCAAGGGAAGCATGGCTTGCGAAGGTCCTTAGAGCTTCTCGCGCCGGGCACGTTCCAACCGCTCGAGTCTGATCTCGGTAACGAAGCCGTGGAAGCTGTCTTCGTAAAAAAGGGCCTTCTCGCTAAAATACCGGCTGACCGGGTTACAAAGGTATTACAACAATACGTTTTCGACCACATCGTAGAGGGCGACCTGATCCAGGTCGATCTTAAGGTGCGGATATCAGTAAGCAACGTTAACGGCTAACCGCAGGCATCCGATCAATGAATATAAAAGCACTGGTCACCACAAATTATCCAACGCTCGATGCATATGATGGACGGCATACGGCTAACCGTTTATTGCAGACACACGATGCGCTGGTAATCCTTGAAGAAAATCACCCTGTCGGAGTTCTGACGCTTACTGATCTGGCTATGAAACCGCATGGGTTGGTGATCGATTGCCTCCCTTGCCGCCCCGTAGTGACCTGCACCGATTCAATCGGTGCAGTTCTTAACTTGATGGCTACGACCCGGAATTCGGTGCTCCCCGTTACCCGCGGAGAAAAGTTTTATGGGATTATCAAACAAACGGATATTCTGTCCCATTTACACAAAACTCACGAAAAGCAGAGTATTGCACTATTGGCAGCCGCACACGATCTACATAGTCCGGTTGCAACGATCAATATGTTAGGCAATATACTACGAGCCTCCCCCGCTCTCACAGAACACCGTAGCCTCATCGATAAATTAAGCGAAATATGTGACTATACACAGGTGCTGATACAAGATATATTTACCACTGAGCAATTGCAGGGCGAAGCACTTTCGATCGACGAAGAAAAACCGGATGACCTAATTAACGAATGCATCGATTCCGTGGCGGATAAATTGGCGGCAAAACGGCTCATGCTGTCAAGACACCTAAATTGCAACAAAATAATAAAGGCAGATTGTCTAAAGCTAAAACGAGCGATCCTGAATCTGCTTGAAAATAGCATCAAATTCACACAGCCGGGCGGAAAAATAGACGTTTCCTCCCGTGAGACTGCAGACCAAAAGATTCTGATCGTTATTCGCGATACGGGCATTGGCATCCCCGCTGAAATACGGGAAAGCATATTTGATAAATTCACTAAAGCGAAACGGGTCGGCACGGCAGGTGAACCAACCACAGGTTTAGGCCTTTATCTTACGAAGGTCTTTATAGAATTGCATGGGGGAACTATCGATGTGGAAAGCGATGGAAGGTCGGGCACAACCTTTATTGTTTCTATACCGTTACCCTGATAAATAGACCGGCGGTTATCAAGGTCATCAAATTAAACCTTATCTTTACCCATTGACTCAGCGTCGATACAGCTATACCATTATTACCAAACAAGTACCGTATGAAGAAAACATTATCAACTTCCCGCAGAAGCTTTTTGAAAAAACTGGGCCGATCCGCAGCCGTTGTGGCAATGGATCCTTCAACACTATCCGAAGCGTCCGCTCCTACCAGCTTTACTTACCTTGATCTGGTCAAACAACAGCCGATTGCAGCCAACGACCGCATCCGTATCGCATTGATCGGTACCGGCGACATGGGAATCGGTGACGCGCAAACCGCACTCCAGGTTTCGGGCGTGGAAATCGTGGCGGCTTGTGACCTGTATGAGGGGCGCCGGGTACGCGCAAAGGAACTATGGGGACAGCATTTGTATGTTACCAAGGACTATCGAGAGATTCTGGAACGTAACGACGTGGACGCCGTCATTAATGCAACAACGGACCATTGGCACGAAAAGATTAGCACCGATGCGTTATCGAAAGGGAAACACGTGTATTGTGAAAAGCCAATGGTGCAGAAATTGGTCGAGGGCCACCGCGTTATCGAGGCGGAAAAGAAGGCGGGAAAGGTATTCCAGGTTGGTAGTCAGTTCGTCAGTTCAATCATCCATGCCAAGGCAAAGGAGCTCATCCAAGCGGGCGATATCGGGGAAGTGAATTTTGTCGAAGTACAGATTGACCGCCATAGTGCTATTGGGGCGTGGCAATACTCGATACCGCCAGATGCCTCGCCGGAAACGGTAGACTGGGACACTTATTTGGGACACGCTCCGAAACGGCCCTGGGATCCGCTCCGCTTTTTCCGCTGGCGCAACTATCAAGACTACGGCACGGGGGTGGCCGGCGACCTGTATGTGCATATGCTTTCCATGCTGCACTTCGTACTGGATTCGAAAGGGCCAGAACGCGTGATGGCAACCGGCGGTCTGCGCTTCTGGAAAGACGGACGGGACGTACCTGATATACATCTCGCCCTGCTCGATTACCCCGAGACAGATACCCACCCTGCGTTCAACCTTTCCCTGCGCACAAATTTTGTAAGCGGCGGTGGCGAAAACTACCTGTTTCACATTGTGGGGTCCGAAGGTGACATTTCCATTGGCTGGGATAACCTGGTCGTACGGCGCACCCCCCTGCCCAAAGCCCCCGGTATGTCTATTGGTTCATTCCCGGAAGCTATACAGCGTCAGTATAAGGAGCAATATGCAGCGAAATATCCGGAACAATATGAAATGGAGGGTCCTCGCGAATTTGTTTACAGGACACCGAAGGAGTACAAAGGCGACCGGTATGAGCATTTCGTTAATTTTTTCGACGCCATCCGGACCGGGAAAAAAGTGATAGAGGATGCAACTTTCGGCCTGCGCGCGTGCGGACCCACTGAGGCTGGTAATATCAGTTATTTTGAGAAGCGGATCGTTGAATGGGATCCGGAAAAAATAAAGATTAAATCATAGTTATGAAAACCCATTGTTATGAAACTACAATAAAGTGGACTGGCAACAAAGGTTCAGGAACTGAAAGCTATCGAAGTTACGAGCGGAATTATACGATATCTGCGGCCGCAAAACAGCCCATTCCGGGGTCCTCGGATCCTACTTTCAGAGGTGATCCGGCACGATACAACCCGGAAGAGCTATTGGTCGCATCATTATCGTCCTGTCACATGTTATGGTACTTACATCTTTGCGCGGAAGCCGGAGTCATTATAACCGAATATTCTGATACTGCTCTCGGCAAAATGGAAGAAAATGAAGACGGTTCGGGCAAATTTACCGAAGTGGTACTTCGGCCCCGCGTGATCCTAGCCGACGTATCGAAACGGGAGTTGGCCGAGTCGTTGCATAGTGCAGCGCACAAAATGTGTTTCATAGCAAACTCTTGTAATTTCTCCGTGAAGCATGAGCCGGTCATTTTATAAAAACACCCCAGCCCTTATACGAGAAGACGGACCGGGGCGCTAATTAAACATCTTTTGATAAGATGCCGCCCCCACGGGGATCGGGGGCTATCAACCTAAACCTGACACTAAGTTAAGTAATAAAAATGACTCCGGCAAGGATTGAGAACCTGGACTTACCCCGAAATTTAGAGCGCTAGTTTGAGTTGGTCAGGCGGCTGGTCCTTTTCCATCGTTCGGCTGTTATTGTTGGGTCCGGGCGA
>Ga0065721_10048739_pt1 | contig 103025 bp, 68 predicted proteins | sample Mesricmetagenome_FD_59108 | JGI IMG/M metagenome (GOLD analysis project Ga0065721, IMG submission 59108) | Mesophilic microbial community from rice straw/compost enrichment Sample: eDNA_1 v2 (version 2) | ecosystem: Engineered > Solid waste > Grass > Composting > Bioreactor | place: USA... | reverse complement strand
TCTTCGATAATCCGCTTTGTTGCCATTGCATAATATGTGCAAAAAACTGTTGCTGATTAGACTTCGACATAATGGTTTTTAAATCGAAGCTAAAAAAGTGCGACCGTACAGGCAAGGTGGGTTGCTCGGTCGGTTACCCTTTAGCGTCCATTCCCAATATACTGTTCTACGTCGTCATCACATCCGCAATATCTTATTCACGTAAAATAACTTGAATGCTATCTACAAACTGGTTTTTACTTGCAATAACGCGGCCGGTGTTTTTGCCGTATTTTTGCTATCTTGCCGTACAATTCATAAATTTCTCTCTTACGCTTCATCTATTTATTAGCCTCTCATTTTTCTACTGACAGTTATAAATGTATGCCCGGAATCGCTTGATAATGTGTAGGGCATTGTAGTTGGATTTTTATTATTTGGTACATCAACACATTCTTTAGGTTTATTGACGTATTGTCAATTGAAAATTCTTCCTCCACGATTGTGACCAAATCAAAATTTTGTGGCGCCGGATCTTTACGGAACATTTTCCAAGGTTGAAAGGGTGGAAATAGTCGATCTTTCCCATTTACATAAGGATTTTTGGTGGACATAAATGAAGAATATGGCAGGCCACTGGTTCCCGGGATGATAGTTACTTTAACCCCAAGCGGCGGGAAATAGCCTTAAGGAAGTCTGTCAGTAGATATATTGTCCATACGCAACGAACAAGAAAATGCAAAAGTGGACTACGCGTATAAATATCCCCAATCCCATAGCACACCTCACAACACACACCACCACCACTCCTCACCACAAAAACAATACCCCCCAACACAATAATAACAACAACGCAAATAATAACAAGCATAAACATACCACCAATACATCCCAATCAACGACACCGCCGTCAAAAAAATTTTCATTAAATATCCACCTTGTCTACCCATATTAAATAATTTAAAAATTACCAACCACCCTTCCCCCTAAACGCAAACAACCATCCATTAAACGTTGGCACATACACATTCCCTTCCATCCCAACACTAGTACCCACACTAAAAATAGTAGTACCCGGCAGCGCATGCCTGTCCAATTCCCCACCCGTACGCACATCCACCACCACCAAATCATTCTGAAACCTGCCTGCCCCCGAAGCAACAGTAACATACGCCACGCCGCCTTTTGCCTGCGCAGGCAAACCCCTGTTGGTCCAGGCATCATTCTTCCACATAAGCACGGCACTATCCCCCCGGTCCTGTAAACACATCACCTTCGCACCATTGCCGCCTGCCGGCATAATAAACCCTCCTGGTGAAGTAGACTGACTACCACCGGGATTAAAACCTATCCCATACTTCCAAATAACATGGCCATCATCTGCATCCAGCGCATATAAAAAACCATTGTTATCATTTACATATACCCGCTTACCATCCACAGAAATATCCGGACTGGAAGCACTGCCACCCGGCAACGAATTGTTCTCCCATAGTTTAACAAAACCAGCCCTTGGTTTTTCAGTGTAGCGCATAGCCCACAGCGCAGCGCTGGCTGTTCCGGGCTGCCAGTAGGTGAACATAAAGCGACCATTCTTTTCATCAAAAGCCAGTGTATTGGCACACGGACAGTCTTTGGTTCCTTTCATACAGGCAATGGGTTTAAAACTACTATCTGCCGCAAAACCAGGTAACAGGTTTTGTCCGTTGATCAACGGCTTTCCATTCTTTCTGTCCAGTACATACACGTTCCCGATATGCGTGATGAATATCAGCCTGCCTGTTTGTGTAAACTGCGCCGAAAGCGGGAACCCTTTGATCGGTGTTTCCCAAAGCAGCTTGCCCTTGTTGTCAAAGGCATGCATGGCTTCATCATCAGCCAAAAACAGGCGGCCCTCGCGGTCAATCAGCACGGAGGAGGCGACGGCATACTTATTCACTGCATCGGTGCACCAAAGCGTTTCACCGGTATGGGCATCCAGGCAATACAAATGACAACCCGCTGCACTGGTAGTAATATATACCCTGCCGTCTTTACCGGTAGTAGCGCCCAGGTTAATAGTGCCATCAAACTTTCTTTGCCAGGCAGGCTCTAATTGCCTGGGACCATCGATAGCAGCATAATCTGTATTGTGTCCATCGGCGTGTACGGCCGACCAACCGGGACCGTAAGCCGATTTCCGGGATATACAACCCTGCAATACGGCCAGGCACATTATTATAAAAATTACATTCCTATTCATCCCTTATGTCTCATCCTCCCCGTGAATAAATCAACAAACCCATGAAATACCAGCACAAATGGATTATGACTCACAAACCCCGTCGTTATCCCATATCGCACCTTTTCAGTCTCTGGCTGATAGGTCCCAAACAACCTGTCCCACACCATCAACACCCCGCCAAAATTTGTATCGATATACAACTCATTAGATCCATGATGCACCCGGTGCGCCGATGGTGTATCTATGATTCCTTCTAACGGGCCTAACTTGCCCACCGCTTCGGTATGCATAAAAAACTGGTACAGCAAATTCAGTCCCACAGAAACTGCAATCATCAGTGGCGGAAATCCCAGCAGTGCCATCGGCACATAAAAAAACACGGTGACGATAGCCGAAAACCAATTCAACCGATAGGAGGTAGTAAGGTTCATCCACAAACTTGAATGATGTACGATATGAAAAGCCCACAACGGCTTCCATACATGCGATGCCCGGTGAAACCAGTAATACACAAAATCGGCAACAATAAATGTGATGATGAATAGCATCAATCCCGGCTCAAAATCAAACAGGCGGTATTGGTAAAAAAACGACAATACACCTACCTGGTATCCGGCAAACAATAGTTTCGACAATTGAAATCCGGCCATAATACCCAGGTTGGTAAAGGTTTCTTTTACCTGGTACACTTTCCTGCCGGTGCGCCAGCTCCAGATCATTTCTGCAAAAATCAGGGTGAGCAGCAAACCTGCTGCCCATACCCTGTAGTTAACAAACCCCATATATCTTTTCGTTATCGGTATACAACTGTTCTCTTTACTACTACGGTACGTGCAGGAGGTGCTGTGTACACCACTACCGGTCTCGGGCGTATCACCACCCGCGCCGGCCTCACCGTCACCACGCTCACCGGTCTTACAACGGCCACTTTTACCGGAGACGGTACTACCACTACACGGCGAACAGGGCGCGTTACCACTACTGTTTGTGCTTTTACTTCCATGGCAAGGAAACTAAATGCCAACACCAGGGGAATGATAATTTTTTTCATACTGTTTATGTTTTGTTTGGTCTATTCGACCGGATCAATTACCGCCAGTTATAAAATCCGCCTTGAAACGGACATACACGCACATGAATCGTACATCAACGAACCTGTACCCACATGGTATCGGCAGCATGTACGCCGGTAAAAATGCCCAGTCCATTATTTATGTTGGTTACCGGCGCCTGCAGGTCAATGGAATTATTGCTATTGTTTTCGTACAATGCCGCATATTCAGGCTGTATACGGTATACGAGCACAGCATGCCGCCCATAATACGAGAACCTGCCCAGCGATAACTGCTGCTGGTGGCCTCTCGTGGGCGGCATCCTGAATATGGGCTCCGGTTTTTCAATAATGTTATCACCCAGGTTAAAGGTGATGGGCTGCGGGTTGGCCTCCATATTCCTTACCACCATCAGACAATACGCTTCATCGTCATTTTGCCAGGAGTACTGGATGGGATCTGGTAGCTGCATGCCAGCACCTATTTGCGGCACCGCCATTTCACTGGCGGTTGCAGTAACTGGTGCAGGGGAGGGTGGAACCACGGTGGTAGCCGTTACCTCCCTGCCATTATAAACAAACGATAACTGGTAGCTATCGCCCGCTATAACAGGCAGGGAAGAAGAAACATAACGGCCGGGGCCTAACTCGTCGAGTGTATATGACTTCCCAACATGTACGATCTGGACGGTTAAGCCCGAAACGGGCGCCGGTGTGCCACTGCTGCCATACAGCAGTTCCCTGGATATATGTACATCAGCGGGCTGCCCGGGAGCCAGGTAAGCTTCTACTACGGGCAGTGCATCCGGCTTATCATGCTTTTCCTTTGTACAGGCGCTGAATGCTATAATTGCGAATACTATTATTTTTTGCATGTGTTTCATGCTATTTCAGTTTTATGCTCAGGGAAAGGTTAGGTGTAAAACCCAAATAGTTCACATCGGTTTCAACAATCTCGTCCTCTACGATATCGAAGTTTTTATACCAGGTATTCGTTTGGTTATATAAGTTGAAAAACGACAACCCCACTGCGCCATTGAATGCACCGGGGTGGCCGAAATTCAAGGTTATTGCCGCGTCCAGCCGGTGATAATCCGGTAATCTGAACGCGTTCTTGTCGGATACGTGGAGGAAAGTTTGTTTGGTGCCATCCAGCAAGGTGATCTGGTAGCCGCCGGTAGGCGCTGTATAAGGCTTGCCGGTCAAGTACATCCAGCTAAGTGAAAAATCAAATCTGCCCAGGCGGTAGTTCTGCACTATTTTAAATTCATGGCGTATATCGTTGGATGCGTAAAACGAATTCGGCCCATACACTTCGAAATCGTTGGTCACCTCGGCCAGTGTATAGCTGATCCATCCATTATACCGGCCTTTTTTCTTTTGCACCAAAAAGTCGATGCCTTTTGCCTGGCCGGTACCTTCATAAAAGAAATCGGAGTAATCGGCGCCGCCACCGGCAGGTTGAAAACGCAGGGTGTATTCAGACAGCCCTTCCATATTTTTAAGGTAGGCTTCGGCATCTATAAGGAACCGGTCGTTTTCCCAACTGAGTCCTGCCGAATATTGCTGCGAATAACTAACAGGAATTCGATCATCATCTGTCAGTAACCAGAAGTCCCGGCTTCCCCGCATGATGTCTTCCCGGATCACTCTTTTGGCAAACTGGTAGTATATGCCGGCAGACGCTTTTGCTTTTACATGTTTGGTAAGTTGATAGTCGCCGCGTAACCGGGGTTCGAAATACCAATCGCCGGTGGGCGAAAACGAAGAAACACGTACACCCGGAACCAGGTTCAGTTTGTGGTGCAGCAAACTCAGATCGTCCTGCAGGTAAAGTGCCAGCGTATTTCCACTGGACTGGCGATTGATGAGCTTCAATGTGTCATTACGGGAATAATCATATCCAATGTCCTGGTAATTGTACTGGATGCCAAAGCCCCATCGCTGTGATGGCGACATGGTATATTCCCAATCTGTTCTTGCGGAATAATCGTATAATGTATTGTCTTCAATGGCGCCTGTCTGAAAATTTTTCAACGTACCGGAGGCATCGGTAATACTGCTGCGCACGGTGTTGGTGCGTTCACTGAAATACCTGGAATAACTCACCAGCGTATAGCTATACAGGGCAGGGCTCCATTGTTTGCTCCATTTGAGGCTGCTGCCGGTATTGCCCCAACTGGCCACATCGGTGGTGTTGAGAAAGAAAGAAGAAAGCCTGCCGGATAAACGGCCTCCACCTGCCTGTATGCCATTATCCATATGATCTTTACCATGATAAAAACTCCAACTGAATACATTACTACCACCGGCACGCCAGGTGATCTTGGTATTCAGATCATCGAAGTAAGATTTGAGATCCGATTTACCCCTGAATCTTCCGCCAATACCCTGGCGTTGATAATCCGGTTGGTTGTCGATGGTGGCCTGGTCTTTCAGTTTATCATAAAATGATGTTTCGAAGCTGCGCCGGTAAGTGATCAGCGCCGATATGTTTTTGCCGAGCGGCGTTTCCAGGAAACTGTTTACACTCAGCAGACCAAGATCGATACCCGCATTAAAAGTTTTCTTGTTACCTTCTTTGCCGGTAATATCCATCAGGGCCGATAGCCGCCCGCCATACTTCGCATCAAAGCCGCCCTTGTACAACTGTACGTCTTTGATGGCATTGGCATTAAACGCACTAAAGAAACCGAAAAGATGATCTACATTATACACCGTGAAGCCATCAAAAAGCACCAGGTTTTGATCGGGTGTGCCACCTCTTACATACAAACCGGCCGATTGTTCATTGCCTGCACTCACCCCGGGCATCAACTGGAAAGCGCGAAAAATATCCTTCTCACCCAATGATGGCAGGGTGGCTATCATCCTTGGGTTCATGCGTATCATTCCCGTCTGCTGGTTCAGTTTAAAACGTTCGGGCGATTCGCCGGTGACTATCACTTCGTTCATGGCGCCGGCATTCGCCACCAGGCCAATCAGCAGGTTGTTGTTTTCACTGGCTTTTACGGTTTGCTCATAGGCGCTGTACCCGATACAGGTGAATCGAAGTGTACAGCTGTCGGCGGGCAGCCCTCTTATTATAAAGTACCCATCTGTATTACTGCTGCTGCTTTGCCTGTGGCCTGCCAGGGCTACCGTAACGCCAGGCAATGGCTCGCCGGTGACGGCATCGATGATCCGTCCCGATATTTGCCGCTGCTGTGCCCCGGCGCCCATGACCGCCACGCAAAATATGATCGTCAATAAAAATCTCATACAATGTTGTGTCAATGGGCCAAAAATAGAAGGGCGCTCCATTCCTGAAAACCACAATCAATATGAACCGGCCAAATTGAAAGATGAACAATTTAGCCTGCCGGCATCTTCATATCCCATATTGTCCGCTTCATACCCGGTATCTTCCTTTCCTTCCCTCAATTTGGTATGTTTGTGTTATGAAGAAGTATTACCCGGTCACGGGCCTGATCATTTCATTGTTTATAGCCCTAATGGGTTATGTGATGCGGTTGAACCGTGAAGATATTGCCGCGTCGGTCCGTACCTTTTCTTCTTCCTTCATAAGTTCTTTTTTAAGCTGGTTGCTGATTCAATTTATACTCACACGCAGCAGGCCGCGCAGCTATGGCTGGAAGGCGGTTATAGCCATTGCCGGTTGTATGATCATTTCCTTATTGCCTTTTAACATTACCCGGCATTTTTCCGAAGTGCAATACCGTATTGAATTACTGCCCCGGGGAGTTCGTGCGGTGAATTTCCTGTTGATGATGCGGGGCATGGTGATTGGCGGGTTTTTATATTTTATTGCCTACCTGTTGCGCATGGCTTCGCTCAAACGGCAATCGGAACTGGAAAACGAACAATTGAAAAAGGAAAACCTGCAGGCCCGGCTTAGTTTGTTACAGGAACAGGTAAGTCCGCATTTCCTGTTCAATTCACTCGGCACGCTTCGCACCATGTTGCATGAAAAAGCGCCACGAACCTTTATACAACGGCTGTCAGAGGTATACAGGTACCTCCTGAACAACCGTATGGCCGACCTGGTATCGTTAAAAGAAGAACTGGATTTCACCCAGGCCTATCTGCATATATTGAATGAAAGGTTTGAGGATGCGTTAATCACTGATATACACATCGACGAAAACGCTTTGCAAAAAAGGCTTCCGCCGGTTAGTTTACAGTTGCTGGTTGAAAATGCCGTAAAACACAATGTGGCTACGGCCGATACGCCGCTCAGGATAAGTATAGGCACAACAGGTAATAAAACACTCACCGTTACCAATACAATACAGAAGAAGAATAGGGCAGGGGACAGCCTCGGAAGTGGTTTAAACAATTTAAGAGAACGATATCGCCTGCTTGCAGGTGTTGATATTGAAGTAGAAGAAACCGGCACTGATTTTACGGTACGATTGCCTTTGTTAAACGGATAACAATGAAAATTCTCATCATAGAAGACGAGCCTAAAACAGCCCGCGAACTAAAGAACATGGTCGAGCGGCACGACGACCGGCTGGTAATAGCCGGTATAGTGCCCTCCATCAAAACTGCAATAGACTGGCTAACAAACAATCCTTCTCCCCAACTAATTCTGTCGGATATACAACTGGCAGACGGATTGAGTTTCGAGATATTCAGATCTGTACCAATATCCTGCCCGGTGATCTTCTGTACCGCATTCGACAGTTATGCCATAGAAGCCTTCAATTCCTATGGCATCGATTATCTTTTAAAGCCTGTTGACGAAGACAAACTGGCTGCCAGCCTTCAAAAATATGAACTGATGAAACAGTGGATGGCGCCAAAACAAAACGTCGATTATGGACAACTGGAAACCGTGCTTACCAGGTTACAAAAAGGATACAAAAACGGTTTGCTGGTGTTCAGTAACGAAAAGATCATTCCTGTAAAAACCGCAGACATAGTATTTATTCATTCCTCGGGTGGTATCGTAAAAGTGCATACCAAAAACAAACAAAGCTACCTCATCAATGAAGTGCTGGACGACCTGGAGCCCCAATTGGATCCCTACCAGTTTTTCCGGGCCAACCGCCAGTACCTGGTCAACCGGGATGCTGTCGTAATGGCCGAACATTTTTTCAACCGCAGACTGGTATTGAAACTAAATGTAGAAACTCCGGAGCCTATCATCATCAGTAAGATGAAAGCCCCGGAGTTAATGGAATGGATGCAACGCTAAACCCGTCCTATTCCAGCTTAAACTTCTGGAAGAATGTCCATATCAGGTCATTCGCATCGATTACCTGGGAGGGTACATCGGCCCTTGCCCTTACCTGTTTACCACCGGGCCATGCATGTCCTCCATCCTGTGTTACATAGTGCTCCACGAGCACATCACCGTCTGCATTTGTCCATTTTATATGTTTATACCTGCTATCATCTGTAACTACCGTGGCATCGGGCAAACAATTATTGCGTAAGGCCCAAACATTCAATACCGAATCAATCGGTGGAAAATAATACCCCATATCATTGGCGCCGCCATAATATGGAACGATCCTGTCCAGCACCGAATGTAATTCCAGTACAGGCACCACATTTGGCTGTTGCGCCGCCGGCGTATACACCATGGAAGCGCTCACCGGGGCAATGGCCGCAATTTTTCCGGATAATTCCGCAGCCAGCCGGTAGCTCATCATCCCACCATTCGACATGCCGGTTACATACACCCGTTTGGAGTCGATGCGGTAACCGCCCGTCATTTTATCAATCACCTGGCTGATGAACGACACATCGTCGATGCCGGTTCTCATGGCATAGTCGCAACAGGTGCCGGCATTCCAGGTGCGCAGTCGCAATATGCCGTCACTGGGCACGCCATTGGGATATACGGCTACAAACCCCGACTGATCGGCTTTGGCAGAAAACCCATAGTCTTTTTCAAATTGCGCAGCATTACCTCCCGTTCCATGCAGGGCAATCACCAGGGGATACCGGCTGGTAGTATCGGAATAATAGCTGGGCGGCAGGTTTACGATATAGCTGCGTTGCAGGCCATCCACGGTGATCGAGGCTTCAAAATGCCGGGGAGGCTGTGTGTCGTCTTTGTCGCATCCGGTGGCCATGGACGACATACAGAAAATGCTGATCCCGGCCACGATGTCAAGAATAGTTTTCATCGGTTACTGTTTTCTCCTGTTTCTGAATTCCTCACGCATTTCTTTTTGCATGGCCTTATAAGTCTCGTACTGTTTGGCATCCAGCACCGTCTTCATCTGCCTGTCTTTTTCATCGCTCATTTTGCGATAGGTCTTCAGTTTCGATAACCTGGATCCACCCGACTCTTTCAGCGAAGCAAGCCCCTCGAAATAAGTGGTATTGATAGCCCGCACTTTTTCCTGTTGTTCTTCAGAAAGATTCAACTTGGCCTTATACTCCTCGTATTTTGCCTGCAGTTCCTTTTTCTGCTCCTCGGTGAGTTTGGATTGTGCGTTTACATACCCTGAAAAAGCTACTGCCGTTACTAATAAAACGTACCTCAATAATGTTTTCATAATGAACTTGTTTTAGTGCAAATATGATGCAGGTGGAGGGCAATAGTTTAAACAAGTAAGATGAAACGGACAAAACGGGGTATGAAAGATCCGGTTATTTCCTGCGGGAATAGATATAACGCACGGCCCTCCACTCTTTTCCGCCTGCAGGCCACCAATACTGTTGTATCTCATCGTGATCTTCGTCCCTGAAAATAACCTCATCCCGAAGCCTGTGCAACTTACCCTCAAATTCTTTCCCAAAACCTGCTACCGTAAAATTCATTATGAAAAACCGGATACGGTCCGGCTGGTCGTCACCAAAATTTTCGCGGTTCATGATCGATGATATCCTGGTATCTATCGAAACGTTTTCCCACCGGCTGTCTGCCTGGTTGTACACGGTATAACTGATCCTGGTAAATTTCGGGCTGTTGGCATCCGGTTCCATGATCTCCTGCAGGTACTGACCCATCATGGTTCTTTTGGCGGTGATACCCTTTACGGTAATTACCGGTGCATCAGGCGAAGGTTGAAATTCCATGACAACGTCCCAGGTGCCCTGCCTTTTTTCCAGGCGTTTTGTTTGTTCGTTTGAAAGCAACATCCGGTCGTTGGCGGAAATGTCGCGGGTGTTCTGCGCTTTGCCGGGAATGCTGAGCAGCAGTATTACCGGAACTAGTAAAGTTGTTAATTTTTGCATGGTTGAATGGATATTTTTGGTGTCGTCCTCCGTGCATTGACTTATATCACCATTTTTTTTTGACTTTTCATATCGTGCTCCCTGCCGCCGGAAGATAGTTTTGTTCAAAATTAATTACAATGAATACTTCAACCAAACTAACTATCTGGCACACTTTAAAAGTAATGCTGGTATTGTCGATACTCACCTTAGCAAACATCCTCGCAAATGCACAATCCGCCACCCATAAAACAGGATTAAACGCCTTACTTACCCCCGACAACTGTGTATTACTGCTAATCGATCATCAGCCATTTCAATTCGCCGGCGTAGCCAGTCACGACCCGCAATCTGTTTTAAACAATACAATCGTCGTTGCCAAAACCGCCAGGCTCTTTAAAGTACCCACACTTTTAACCACCGTTCTGGAAGAAAGAGGCGGGTACCTGGTCAAAGGTATACAGGATGTATTCCCCGAACAAAAGCCGTTGGACCGCACATTTATCAATGCCTGGGAGGATAGAAAAGTCGCAGACTGGGTAAAAAAACAGGGAAAAAAGAAAGTGATCTTCGCAGGCTTATGGACCGAGATCTGTGTAGCCATGCCGGCTATCCAGGCGCTGGGTGAGGGCTATGAAGTTTTCGTGATAGCGGATGCCTGCGGAGGTAATACCAAAGAATCACACGACCGTGCAATGGACCGGATGGTGCAGGCAGGTGTAATACCCATCACGGCAGGCGTGTTAACAGGCGAATTGCAACGTGATTGGGCAAGAACGGCAACCGTACCCGGACTGGCTGAGATACTGGCCGTGCATGGAGGAAATGTAGGTATTGCTTATGCCTGGGAAGTGCAGCTTTTGAATTCGGCTCAACAGAACAAAAAATAACGTTTAGAGTAAATTTTCCAACAGCAAAAACGGGCACGAAGATGAGCAAAACAATTAGTCCTGGCATATGTCAGGATTAATTGTTTTGTACCCGGCCACTTCAAAATTTTCCCTTTACACCAAAACTTCCAGCTATGAAATGGCAATGGCTATTTATCCTGTTAAGTATTACGGCAAGCGGCGCCTCACAGCAATTACCCGCATTTAAACCCTTACGTTACGACGAGGATTATTCCGCCTTAAAAAACGATTCGATAAAAGGCTTTTACCGGGAACTAAAATTTACTTCCTTATCGGCAAACCGCAACAACTACATAAGCTTTGGTGGTGAAGCCAGGCTGCAATACCTCTACTATAAAAACGACCTGTGGAGCGATGCGCCCGAAGCAACCCACGAAGAGGCACTTAGCCGTTACCTGGTTCATGCAGATGTACACCTCGGTAAACATGTCAGAACTTTTGTTCAATTACAAAGCAGCCTGGCCTTTAGCAAGGAGGATGCCGGTCCTTTGGAAGACAACACCCTGGAACTACACCAGGGATTTATCGAGTTAAAAGGCGGTAAACTATTAACAAGGATCGGCCGCCAGGAATTTCAATACGGCTCGCAGCGCCTCGTATCTGCGCGGGAAGGTCCCAATAACCGCCAATCATTTGACGCACTGAAATTTATTTATCAAAAACATGATCTGCGAACAGATGTATTCTACAGCCACCAGGTAAGAAACCGCAAAGGTTTCTTTAACGACAAGCCATCCGGTAATACCCGCTTTTGGGGCGCCTACATCATCAAAAACGGGGTTCCTGTCATAGGTAATATCGACGTCTACTACCTGGGCTTCTTAGCACGCAAAGCTACATACGATGAAGGCAACGGCAGGGAACTACGGCACTCCACCGGTACCCGCATCTGGGATAATATCAACAACTGGAAATATGATTTGGAAGCCGTCTGGCAGTTTGGAAAATTCAATAAAAATATCATACGCGCCTGGACGGCTTCCATAAACACTTCCTATACTTTCAATAAAATAGAAGCAGGATTAAAAACCGAACTGATCAGCGGGAACAAAAGGTATAATGATGATTACCTGCAAACATTTAATCCTTTATTTCCAAGAGGCGGCTATTTTGGACTGGCAGGAATAATTGGCCCGGAGAATTTGATAGGTATGCACCCCTCCGTGTCATATGCGCCTTTCGGGAGGGTAGGCGTTACTTTAAATTATGACAAAATGTGGCGGTACAGCACCAGCGACGGAATTTACAACCCGGGCAAACAATTAATATATACAGGAAAAAATGCCTCAAAGAGGCATCTTGGCGATCAATACACAATTACCTTTGAATATAGTGCAAACAGATACTTTGGGGCCAGTATAAATCTTGTATGGTTTACTGCGGGAAATTATCTGAAGGAAATATCTGCAGGTAAGACCGTATTTTTTACCGGCGTTACAACCGCTGTAAAATTCTAAGCTTAGTTCTTCGCAAACTGCTCCAGCTCTGTATTAAACTTATCCATTTCTTCTACAAACAACGCATGGCCGCTGTTCTCAAATTTCACGATGTAAGAATTCCTGATCCCTTTCTTCAACTCCAATGCAAATTCAAAAGGGCATAACTTATCATGCGTTCCCTGGAATATAACCACGGGTATATCTATCTTCGAAAGCACCGGGCGCAGGTCTATGTTGAGTAAAGCTGTAATGGATTGGGTAATCGCATATGGTAATGCTTCCAGGTTGATATTCTCCAGCCATTTTTCAACGTTTTTGGATATGTTGCCTTCTTTAGCCGGGAAGTCGGCGCCAAAGCCTGCAATCAGGTCCTGCCTGCTGGTTTTTGTGCTCTTTATCAAATTTGCTGCATCCGCGTCAGAAACGCCATAAGGATAATCCGGCCGTTGTTTCCACGAAGGCGCCGCGGCGGCAAATAAGGCCAGTTTTCCAACATGGGCTGCATTATACTTAGTTACATAGTGAATCACCACGGCACCACCCATAGAAAAACCGCCAAGCACGGCATTTTGTATTTTCAGTGTTTCCAGCACCACTTTAATATCATCCGCAAACACATCGAAGTCGTACCTGCCATAGGGTTTATCCGATTTGCCAAAACCCCTGAGCGTAATGCCGATCACCCTGAATCCTTTTTGTTCCAGGTATTGGTATTGATATTCAAACATGGCGTCACTCAATGGCCATCCATGTATCAGTACAATGGGCTGGCCTTCCCCAATATCGGTCACATGCAACCTGACATTTTTTTCAACCTGGATGTATTCGCTTCTTCCGGCTGAAGCAGGTACCCTTTTGTTTTGTGCAATCAGCGCCTGGTTCAACACAGGCGTTAAAAAAAACGCAGATAGAATGGCTTTTTTCATGATAATCATATTTATAAAGGTTTGTAAATAATTTTCCCGTATTTACCTGCGTGAAAATCGTGGTAGGCTTCCGCGATCTGTTCATACGTGTTCATTACAAAGGGTCCTTCTGCAACGATGGGCTCTGTATAAGGGGCTCCGCCAAATACAAGAATATCGGCCGCATCTGTATTCGGATTATACAAGTCTATTTCGCCGTTGTCACGCCCGAAATAAATCGATTCCACCTCACCCGCGTACATCTCATTGATATGCACTTCAGTTTCGGGAACAAACAGGGCATACTCGTGTTCCTCTTTTGTATTCATAGTAAACCGGCTATCCGGCTTAAGACGAATGTGGTAGAGGAACTGTTCTGTATAGGAGGGGATCTTCGAATGCAGGGCTTCATAGCTACCTGCTATCACTTTTAAAAAGCCAGCATCCTGTTCCAACTGTTGTTGCGGAACTTCGGCTGCCTGTATCGCCATATAATCGGGCGGTTCGGCTTTGTTGATACCAGGCAGGTTGATCCAGAACTGGAATCCCTGTGTGATATCGATGCCATTGGTAGGGTCCGGTAACAAGATCTCATCATGTATCACCCCATTTCCTGCCTTCATCCATTGCACACCGCCCGAGTATACCCTGGCGGCATGGCCTGCACTGTCATAATGTATATCCTCGCCGTGTAAAATATAACTTAAGGTGGCGATCCCCCTGTGAGGATGGGCGCCTGTGCCGGGTTCTGTACCTGTTTGACGGCCGCTTTGGGGAGCCAGGTAATCGAGAAATACAAATGGACCAACTGCCCTGGCATAGCGGTTCGGCAATACCCGGTAAACGATCATATCCCCAATGTCTGCACGGTGTCCTTTACCGGAAAAAACAATCTGTTTCTTCACAAACTTTAAATTCTGATAAAGAAATGAGTGGCGTTCCTATGCCTGGATCTGTTGCAGCAGCGTCATAAAATCGGCAACTTCCCAGTGTTCTGCCAACTGGCCATTCTCTATCCGGTAAAGCTGGAAGGCTTTTGCGTCAACAGGGTTGCCTTTGGCTTTGAAGGCGCCATAATCGCCACGATGTATGCCCTGGATGCTGTTGTAAACTGCCACTTTATCTCCTTCGGCAATAATGGTCAAAATGGGCAGTTGGAGATTTTCAAATGCCGCATGCAATCCTGCAAAATACTTTTTCAATACATCCCGGCCGGGGCTTTGACCGGGCAGGTGATCATTGTAGTTGGCTGATACGATTGTATCAAATTCTTCCAGTTGATTGTTTTCGATGGCGGCAAAGAACCGCTTCACCAATGCTTTGTTTTCATCAGTTGTTGTTATCATTTTATTTCATTTAAACGGACTATTAATATCGATATCCACCAAATAGTTTTACCGGGCTCCATTCGGGAATAACAGGCAACGCGGGTGGCGCATAGCTACTATAATCCCCGTCTCCGTACACGATCCGGCCATCCACAATGGTGAGTTGGGAAACTATCGATTTGATCTCCTCTTCTTCAACAGTAAAATAATCCTTATCGAGCATCGCGAGATCGGCATAATACCCTTTTGCAATCTTTCCTTTTTCTTTCTCCCTGATGAGTGCATACCCACCCAATGTAATAAGCCGCAAGGCGGTAGTCCTGTCTATAGTGTTCTCCCTCGCCATCACCTGCGTACCGCCAATGGTTTTACCAGTGGTGATCCAGTACAAAGCTACCCAGGGATTGTAACTGGCCACCCTGGTACCATCGGTACCCATACCAACAGGTATCCCCGTTTCCAATATCTTTTTGATGGGTGGCGCTTCGGCAGCGGCTTTTTTGCCATAGCGATGAATAAAACTTTCTCCCTGGTAGGCCATGCGATGTTGAATGGCTATGCCACCACCTAAAGTTTTAATACGTTGTAAATTTTCAGCTGAAACTGTTTCGGCATGATCAAAAAACCAGGGCAGTCCATGTAATGGTGTTTCCCGGTTTACTTCCTCTATCACATCCAGGAACCTGCTGATGCTTTCATTATAAGTAGCATGTAACCGGAATGGCCAGCGATTACGTACCAGCAACGCAATTACCGGTTTCAGGTTTTTCTCCAGCGAGGCGGGTAATTCGGGACGCGGAAAAAGAAAGTTCTCAAAATCGGCAGCGTCTGCCACGAGGTTCTCGCCGCCTCCCTGTACATGATAATCAACTTCGTTTATCCCATTGTGGCCATGAACATCAATTTCCACCATGTTCACCCATTTGGTAAAATCATTGAGCTCAGTACCTTTCTTTTGTGCAAACAAAAAATAGGGCAGGCGCACGCTTAGGCTGCCTGTTTTATACAGCGAGTCGGTGATCGCATAATCGTCCGGAAAGTTTTGAAAACCGCCGCCGGCATCCATAGCCGCGGTAACTCCCAGCCGGTTCAATTCACGCATATAGTGTAGTGTAGAATTGATCTTTTCTTCGGTGCTCAGTTCGGGCAATTGCGCCAGCGTGGAGTATAAAATAAAGGCGTTGGGTTCGGCTATCAACAGTCCGGTAGGATGGCCTTCGTTATCTTTTTCAATCAACCCGCCGGGTGGGTTAGGTGTATCGGCATTAATGCCCAGTTTGGTCAAACCCGCCTTATTAAGCCAGGCTTTGCCATACAGGTAAAGAATAAATGTGGGCACATCACCGGTGGCCTTATTGATCTCTTCCAAACCAGGCAGGCGCTTTTCTGCAAACTGGTACTCGTTCCATCCACCCACCACACGTATCCATTGGCCTTTAGGCGTACGCGCAGCCTGTTGTGTAAGCATATCAAGCGCTTTTTGTAATGAACTTACACCGTCCCACCGCAATTCGGCATTGTAAAAACGCCCGGCACGCACCACATGCAGGTGACTGTCGAACAAACCGGGCACAACACGTTTTCCATGTGCGTCAATTACGACAGTCTTACTGCTCTTCAGTATTAATGCCTGGGAACTGGTTCCTGTAAAAACTATTTTATTGGCCTTGATGGCCACCGCCTGCACCTCAGGCTGTGTATCATCGAGGGTGGTTACCTTGCCATTAAAAATGATGATATCGGCTTTGGATTGAGCATTAACCCCAACGGATAAACCTATACACAGCACCACCAGGTAAATAGAATGCCATCTCATGGTTTAGTGTTTAAGCATCTCATGAGCGTATTGAATACCGATACCATAAGAGCCGCCATACTTTTTTATCAGGGCAGTAACGGCCTGGTAGGTGGCAGTACGGGCCCAATCCCTTTGCAGCTCCAGCAGGTATTGCATGGAGGTCATCATTTTCACGCCGGCCTGCATCATACGGCTAACGGCTATTTCATGGGCTTCCTTACTCACATCGCCACTGGCATCGGTGATCACATATACATCATAACCTTCGGCTTTTGCAGAAAGCGCAGGACCTACAATACAAACGCCTGTCCAAAGCCCTGCAAATACGATCTTCTTTTTATTTTTACCGGTAATGGCCTTATGAGCATTAACATCTTCCCAGGTATTCATGGTAGTTCGATCGATATAGGTATTGGTAGGATAGAATTCAGATACTTCAGGAAATACAGGTCCACTAAAACTTTTTTCGGCAACGGTGGTCACCACGGTAGGTACATTAAATATTTTGGAGGCGCCGGCAACAATGGCGGTATTGTTACGCAGCTCATTCATATCGATGTTCTTTACAGCAAAACCCATTTGGCTTTCATGGTCTACCAATACCAGTGCGTGGTTGTCGGGAGAAAGCAGTTCAGGGGAGGGTTTTTGTGCATGGATCGTGGTTGCCATTGCCAAAAACAGAAGAATAACCGTAGTCTTTTTCATGGTGGTGAAAGTTTTTTCAAAACTACTTTCCGGCGCCACCTTACAACGAAGACAAATGATAAAATAATCCGTTGATAAACATCAACGGCCTCAGCCTTGTTTAATATATAGTTTTCTAACCCGGCTCAGCGTTTCTTTGGTAATACCCAGGTAAGATGCAATGATATGTTGCGGGAAACGCTGTACCAACTGCGGGTACTCGCGCACAAAGTTTTCATAACGCATGTGCGCAGGCATACTGATGGCTGCATTCACTCTTTTTTGTATGGCTATGGTATATTTTTCAATGATGGCCCGCACCATTTCATCATAGGCAGGAATGGCGTTGGACAGCCTTAACAGGTCGGCTTTGGTTACCAGTAACACCTCGGTGTTTTCCCAGGCATCGATATTATAAATGGAGGGCGTGAGCATGGTCCAGCTTTCCCGGTCGCCTACCCACCAGTCCTCCACCGACAAGCGTATGATATGTTCTACGCCTTTGTCATCAACCCTGTATTGCCGCATGGCGCCGCTTATAATAAAGCCAAAATACTTGCATATATCACCCTCCTGTAAAAAGTATTGCTTTTTCCTGAAAATTTTAAGCCGCATGGTGGCCATAATATGATCCCATTGTTCTTCCGACAAAGGTGTCGTAGATAAGCTGGTGAGGTAATTACGGAATCGTTCAGACATAAAGCAGTTAGTTTAATGGGTGAACAATTGGATAACAAATCCAGTCTACATCTTCCCGTTCATCCTGTATTGTTTAGGCGTTGATCCAAAGTGCTGTTTGAACATCCTGATAAAATAAGAACTATCGTTAAAGCCAACCATAGCCGCAATCTCCGATATGGATAATTCCGGGTTTTCTTTTAGCATCACCAGGCTTTTCTTCATTCTTATGGTGGTGATAAAATCCCTGGGTGTTTGGCCGGTGATGCCTTTTATTTTCGCGAACAATGAACTCCTTCCCAATAACATTTTATTGGCAAACAACGATATGTTCAGATCAGGATTGCTGATGTGCTCTTCAATAAATGCAATCGCCTTATTCAGCAGTTCCTGGTCCTGCTCACTGGTGGCCAGTTGTGATACGTCGAGGTCGGAACTTGACCGGAACCGTTTTTGTAATATCAGCCGGTTGATGATAAGGTTATTGCATCTGGTTATCAATATCCGGGTATCGAATGGTTTGGTGATATAATCATCGGCGCCTATCATCAATCCTTCCAGGTTGCTTTCCGGGGCAGTTCGTGCCGTTAACAGCACCACCGGTATATGGCAGGTCTCCAGGTTGCTTTTTATTCTTTTACACAACTCAATTCCCGAAATGCCGGGTATCATAATATCCGAAAGAATGATGTCTGGTTTAATTTCAATGGCCTGTTTAAGACCCTCTTCGCCATTATCGCATTTTACCACCTGGTAGATCGTAGAAAAGATGGATCCCAGCAGGTTCAACAGCTCTAAATTGTCTTCCACGATCAGCATGGTGATGGCGTCCGCAGGCTGTTTTTCCTTTAACTCCTCCAGGAATTGTTCATCGGGCATGGTAAGGGCCTGGCGGTAATCCACGCCGTCGCCCTCCGTAATGGTATCGGCAAAACGCGGGTTCTTTAGTGGCAACGATACGGAGAACAGGCTGCCATGGTGCTCCTTGCTTTGTACCGATATGGTGCCTCCATGGGCATCTACAATACTCTTAACCAGCGCCAGCCCAATACCGGTGCCTGGCTCTTTAGTGTTTTGCAGCGCATTTTCACCCTGGTAAAAACTATTGAATAATTTGTCGATCTCCTCCTTTTTGATCCCGACACCCGTGTCTGATACCGATATCGTTACCCAATCTTCTTTTCTTTCTACCAGCAGCGACACCGAACCCCCGGATGGTGTAAATTTCAGGGCATTCGACAGCAGGTTAAAAAATACCTTATACAACTGGCTGGCGTCAAACCACATCTTCAGCACCTCTTCACTATGTACAAACGATACATGTATATGTTTGTAGTTCGCCTGGTCTTTGAACGAATAGAAGATCTCTTCTAAATATTTGATCAGGTCGTTTTCTGTAACCTTCAATTGCAGATAACCCTGTTCCTGCTTCCTGAAATCGAGCAACTCGTTGATCAGTATCTTCAGGTTATTGGTATTGCGTACAATATTTGTCAGCCGGTTCCTGATCGATTGGGAAAGATCGCTCCGTTGCAACAACATATCCAGTTGGGTAGTGATGAGGGTAACGGGCGTGCGTATTTCATGCGACACATTGGTGAAAAAGCGCAGCTTGTACTGGTTCATGTCCTCGATATGCTTTTTCTCTATATGCGCATATTTTAATGAGGTGCGCAGTTTTACCTGGTAAAGGATCAGCAATAAAAGCCCGGCTGCCAACAAAGCATAAAACAGGTAAGCATACCACATTTTATAAAATGGCGGGTGCACCACGATCTGTATTTCCTTTGCAGGTATGTTTTGTTGTGTTAGCTTATTTACACCTTTTATCTTCAATACATAATGGCCTGGGTTCAGGTTGGTATAGGTAATGAGGTTGTTGTGACCGTGCCGGTTGATCCACTCCTTATCAAAACCCTCCAGTTTGTATTGGATCTCCGGCTCCAGGGCTTTTAAAAAATTGGAAGTGGAAAATTCCAGGGTAAGTACGGAGTGGTTATTGTCCAGTTCAATTTTATCTGAATACAAAATAGACGCTTTAAGAATGCCCTGCTTTTCTTCGGGCCTGATCAGTTTATTGTTTACATACAGGGCTGTGAGGTTGATGACATAATCCCTGGGTTTTAGCATCAGGTCCCTTTCGGTGAGTATCAGCAGCCCATTCAAACTGCACAATATGATCTCACCCGAACTGGATTTATAAATGCTTCTTTCATTCAGCGATTCAAACGGAAAAAAATTGTTGTAATAATTATAGAATGTTTTTTTATCCACGTCGAAGAGAGAAAGACCTTTATTGGTAGCTACCAGTAAATAACCCATCGGCGACTCGTTCATGCCCAATATATAATTATCGATGATATTCGAGTTGGCAGTATGCAGGAATTTTATGGAGTCCTGCCTGCGATCATACAGCCCCAGTCCCTTATTGGCCGAGCCTACCCATATCCGCTTTTTTGTATCTTCAAAAAAAGTAGCCAGCGTTATGTTTTCATCTATCCGGGCCTTGCTGTTGTAATAATTGAATTTTCTCAGCGATCGATCGTTGAACCGGTACCTGTATACATCAGATGCGGTAGCAAACCACAGGCAGCTATCAGAGCTGATCATCATATCCCAGATCTGTTTGTCGGTATCCGTACAACTGTCATCCAGTAAGCGGGTGACGGCGCCGGTGTTGATATGATAAACATAAATGGAATGATGGGTTCCCAGCAACAGTTTGTCGTGCCATTTCAAAATGCTGCGCACATAATTATCTACCACCTGCTTACCGGTATTCAGGCCTATCCTGGTCACCTTTTGGGTGTTCAGATCCAGCCTGTTCAGTCCACCCAGGTGCATGCCTATCCACAAACAATGATTGTCCTTATCTAAAAGGGTCGATTTGATGGTGTTGGACGATAACGTGTTCACGTTCGCCGCATCATGGGTAAAATGTGTAAAGGAACCGTTCTTCCTGTCGAAATAATTCATACCGCCATCGTCTGTTCCAACCCACAAATTCCCCTTTTCATCTTCGGCCACCGTACTTACAATAGCGCTGTTTAGCCCTTTGTTATCTATTGAGGGACGGTAATAGTTGTTAAAAGAAAATTCGGGATTGATGATATCCACCCCGCCGAAAAAAGTACCGATCCACAGCAGGCCATGTGTATCCTTTACAATGCTCCAAACCGATGAACTGCCGATGGAATATGAATCAAAACTGGCGTAATTAAAGTTTTTGAATTTCCTGGTTTCCGGATCAAATCTCGCCAGCCCGCCATAGGTACCAATCCAGAAATAACCCATATCATCCTGGCATATGGTTCTTACATAATTATTAGGAAGTGACTCTTTGTCGTATATAATATGGCTGTAATTGGCGATGGCCCCTTTGGGATCAATACAATATAACCCGTTGTGGAGTGTGCCTACCCAAATACGTTCCTGTTTGTCAACTATGGTCGTGATCACGCTGATATCTTTGATCAGCGTAGTGCTTCTGCCATTGCCGTCGATCATCAGCAGGCCATGCGAGAGAGTGCCCACATACAAATTGGAAAAAGGATCTTCCATGATGCTGGTAACCGTCACGTCGGGATCCAGTTTGCAAAAGGTTCTGATCGTATCCTCCCCGGGAACAAGATAGTTCACCTCATTCAACCGGGCCACCCACAATTGTTTTTGGCCATACCCGATAAACCGCACGCTGTCGCGGAGTATTACCTTAAATCGTTGTTTTTTCAGATCATAGGTTACCAGCCCCGCCATACATTGTATAAACAGGGTGCCTTTTTTGTCGCCCGTTACCCGGGGAATATTGTTGCCAAAAATGCCATGCACGTCATCAATGGCCGGGCGGAAAATTTCTATGCGGTAGCCATCATACCGGTTCAACCCGTCGCGGGTGGCAATCCACATCTGGTTGAACTCGTCCTGGTAAATGGAATTAACGGTGGAGTGGGAGAGCCCCTGGGCCACTTTGAGGTGGTTAAACAACAGGCTTTGGGCATACATGTCCAGGGGCAACAAGCAAACAATATATATAAGCAGTTTTTTCACCTTCATGTGCCGGGAAATATCGTAAATCCCCTACAAAAATCGCAGTAAAAAATGGATTGGAATAAAAGAAAAATCCAATAAAATAGTACAAAAGTATATACAGCTGCTTCGTTATCCGCCGTTTGTGAAATGCACTTTTCTGATCCTTTTCTGTATTCCCGTAATATCGCGTATAAAATAAAATGGCTTTTTTGCAGTACTGTTTAATATCAAAACTAACAATTTGCATATGAAAAAAGGCTCATTAAAAGGGCGCCCCGGTCCTTTATTATTCTCATTCCTGATGCTTCTTTTTTCGGGACTGATGGCCCAAACCCAGACCACCATCACGGGTATTGTTCAAAACAACACGCAAACGCCTTTGGCCGGTGTTACCATCATCATCGACGGCAAAGGCGGCGCCGTAACCAATGATGAGGGCCGGTTTGAAATAAAGGCCGGTCCCCGGTCAACCCTGGTGTTTTCCTATACGGGCTTTAAATCCAAACAGGTACAATTAAATGGAGAAACCCGGCTCACCATCACCCTCGAGGATGCATTGGAGACCCTTGATAACGTAGTAGTGATCGGTTATGGCACCAGCAAGAAAAAAGACCTCACCGGTTCCATTGCCTCGGTAAAACCCGAAAGCCTGCAAAAATTTCCTGCTGCCAATGTAACAGATATGCTCCGCGGACAGGCGCCCGGTGTACTGGTTACTTCCAACACCACCTCCCCCGGCGGAGGCGCCACCATACGCATCAGGGGCAACCGCTCGTTAAGCAGTAACCAGGCGCCGCTTTTCCTGGTAGATGGCATGATCGTTCCTCATATCGACGATCTGAGTCCCAGCGATATCGAATCCATCGATATCCTGAAAGATGCCTCCTCCCAGGCCATCTATGGTTCACGTGCTGCCAATGGCGTGATACTGGTGACCACCAAACGTGGCAAGGCCGGGAAAATGAGTGTAGACCTTAATTCATATGTTACCGTTCAACGCGCCCGCAGGAATTTTGACGTGTATTCCCCCGACGAATTTGTTGCCCTGCGTTACTGGGCCAAACTGAACGACGGGGTAGGCAACCTGGGCACCAAAGAAGATATGAACTATGCGGTGGTGCTCGACGACCAGGTCATGTTTGATTCCTACACCAGCAGGAATTTTGTAGACTGGGAAGACCTGATGACAAAAAATGCCCTTCAAAACGGTAACGACATCAGCATCAGGGGTGGTACCGATAAAATGAAATACTCAGTGGGTCTGTCTTATTTTAAACAGGATGGTGTGGTAGATAAATCGGGCTATACGCGGCCCGGCATAAGGGTCAACCTCGACTACACGGTGGCCAAATGGCTGAATATGGGAACAAATGTTTATTACTCCCGGCCTAAAACCGAACTGAACGATGGGGCCCGGTTCAGTACCATTCTCACGGTTCCTTCAATAGCCAAAGCATATGACGACAATGGTAATTTATTACGGGAAATAAGTACTTCCGGCACCATCAACCCTCTTTGGTACAACAGGGAATACAACAACGAACAAAACGACGAATACCTGGTGCTTTCGGCCTTTGCCAATTTTAAACTGTTTCCCGGTTTTTCCTATAAACTCACCGGTAATGTACGCTCCAACAACCGCGAAACCGGTCTTTACCGCACCACCCAATACCCGGGCTCAACCGGTGAAGGTTCACTCAGCAACTTCAAAAGGTCGAGCTACCTGATCGAAAACCTGATCATGTATGCTGTTCCTATTCCCAATAAACAACATAACTTACAGGTTACCCTGCTGCAAACCTTTGATGAAGACCTGCAGAAAACCACCGGTTTCAGTTTTATCAATTCTCCCTCCGATGCATTTGAATGGAATATGGCGGGCGATGCCACGGTAAATGGCGTAACCCGCAGTATACAACGCACCCATGCTGTTTCATTTGCCGGCCGCCTGCAGTACAACCTCATGGATAAATACCTGTTAACGGCTTCGGTACGCAAAGACGGCGCCTCCGTTTTTGGCGCTAACAATAAATGGGCTACCATGCCTTCGGTGGCGCTTGCCTGGAAAATAAATAACGAAGACTTTTTGCAACATGCCAACTGGATCGATTTGTTGAAACTGCGTCTGAGTTATGGCAAGGTAGGCAACTGGGCTATTCCCAGTTACCGCACCCTGGGGCTTTCAAATAGTTATGAATACATACTGGGCGACCCCGCTGCACTGAACCTGGGTTACCTCCCTTCCAGCCAGCTATTGAATCAAAGTCTGAAATGGGAAACCACAGGTTCTGCCAATGCCGGTATCGACCTGGTGGCGTTCCGTAACAGGTTAACCACCTCGCTGGAATATTATTCTACCAATACCGGTAACCTGCTGGTACAGCGTACCGTGCCTTCTATCACCGGTTATACCAGCATGTGGGATAACCTCGGAAAAACCAAAAGCACCGGCTGGGAATTTTCAGTAAGTGGTATTATTATAGACAAAAATGATTGGCAGTTCACACTCGGCGGTTCTTTCTCAAAACAGAAAAACAAAATTGTTGAAATAGATGGCCGTGTTGACGAGAAGGGCAATCCCATTAACGACCTCAATAATAACTGGTTCATCGGGCAGCCCATCAATGTAGCCTACAACTATGTTTTTGGCGGCATCTGGCAGGAAGGTGAAACACCTACACCCGATCAGTTCCTGCCCGGCGATGCCACGCCAACACCGGGCGCCATCAAAATAATGGATCATAACGGCGATGGTAAGATCACCACCGACGACCGGAAAGTATATAACCTCGATCCCAGTTGGTACGCCACCATCAATGCTTCACTGGTATATAAAGGCTTTGATATGAACCTGGAGTTTTACACCGTACAGGGCGTTACCAAAAACAATCCCTGGTATTACGACTTTAATTATGGCGGAAGCCTCAACGGCAAGCTGAACGGGATAAAAGTGAACTACTGGACGCCTGACAATAAATCGAACGAAGCGCCCAAACCGCAATACACGGCCTCCACGCCTTATTTTGCCTTGCTGGGTTTGCGTGATGCTTCTTATTTCAGGTTCCGTTCGGCCACGCTGGGTTATACCCTGAGTAAAAATCTTACTAAAAAATGGCATATTGAAAGACTGCGTTTTTATGCCAATGCCACCAATATTTTTACCCACACCAAATACAAATCGTACAGCCCGGAGAAAGAGCCATCTTCTTATCCCGAAACACAGGGCGCCACACTGGGTATCAATATCAGTTTTTAACTGCTTAAAGAAACGTTATGAAAAATAGTCTCATCGTCGTATTTATATTGAACGCATTATTGCTGGGTAGCTGTAAAAAATATCTTACAGAAGAAGCGGAAGACCGGTTTACAGCGAGCACTTTGTTTGAAACACCGGAAGGGCTGGAGAAAATGGTGATCGCCCTGTATCCCTATGAAAGATCGCTGGTATCGAAGGGTACGGCCAATGGTATTTTGTCGGCCTTTATTTGGAACGAACGAACCACCGATCTGTGTGTATTTACCACGGGTGATGATGCCAACCTGTCGAGGTTTACATCGCCCGGACCTACCTCCAATATCAGGGGGCTGGTGTATAGTCCCTACTGGACACATCGTTATTATATCATCGGCCGCACCAACGAGATCATCCATTATGGCCGGCAATTTGGCGACCAGGCTAAGGAAACCGTTGCAGAAGCTTCGTTCTGGAGAGCCTATTGTTATTATGGATTGTGGTCAAGGTTTTCACGGTTGTTTTTATCAACCGAACCGGTAACCAGGGAGAACATGAATGGCCTGTCTTATACACCTGCAGACAGTGCATCGGTTTTCAAACAAATGTATGAAGATGCACAAAGAGCCATCGATGGACTGCCGCTTACAAGAAATGCCAACGAAGAAGGCCGTGTTACCAAGGCCGCTGCCCGTCACCAACTGGCGCTGATTGCAGCCTGGGCAAAAGACTGGACTACCGTAGCGGCACAGGTAGAACAGATAGACGCAGAAAAAACAGTGCAACTGGAGGCAACCCCCGAACTGGTATTTAACCGCAGCGATCTGCATGCTACCAGCGAAACCCTGTTTGCCTTGCGTTTTTCAAAAGAAAGGGGCGGTGGCTCAGGGCATCGCATAGGGTCCCAGTATATCAATATCATTTCAGAGTTGGATTATACCTCGAAACTGGTAAACGGCGCCCTGGTAAAATACAATCCCGATAACCTGGGCCGTCAATGGGGACTGGTGTTTCCCAACAGCTACCTGATGTCGAGGTATGGCAGCGGCGATAAACGGTTGACTGCTTATTACAAAAAAGATTATACCTATCAGAATCCAAACCGGCTTATCACTGTTCCGGTAGCGCAATTGCGTACTGATGCATCAACAGGTAAACAATATTATTCAACTACCAATCAAACTGGCGCACCCCTAACCGTAAAGGTTGGCGATGTGCTGCATGGAAGGGATGTAGCTGCCGCCACCGGTACCAAAATAGACAGGCGCAACCTGTTGCCCTCCAGTATAAAAATGTACGATGCCTGGAACAAACCTTTGGACGCTGATGGCGCCACCAGCAGTTTCAAAGATGTGATGATATACCGCCTGGCAGAATCGTACCTCCTGGCTGCAGAAGCATACTATCACCTGGGCGATCCCGATAAAGCGCTTGCCTTTTATAACAAAACCTATACAAGGGCAGGCCATGCGCCGGAAACCAACCCGCTTACTTTTCAGATGATCATGGATGAGCATGCACGCGAACTGGCCTTTGAAGGCAGAAGATGGGATTTTCTGAAACGGAATGGGATCTGGTACGACCAGGTGCGAAAATATGCCGGCGACTTCACCAAGTTTCCCGCCGCATCGGTGGGTTACAATGCAGCCACCTATGGCGTTTCCGATGGGCGCGATGCCGACTTTGCACCCAATCCTGATTATTATGCCGATTTCAATGGATCGGATAATGATATACTGGTGCGTTTTAATGTAAAACCGTTTCATGTAAACTGGCCCATACCGCAGGACCAGGTAGATGCTATGGGCGCACAGAATTTCCCGCAAACAGAGGGATATTGATTGACATATAATAAATGAGATGATAAAGATTTTGTTGTTTGTTTGTTGCCTTCTGCCATTCGTTACCCTGCAGGCCAGTCTAAAGTACACCATCAATGAACACTGGAAGTTTTACCGGGCTGATGGCGCCGGTAACCATTTGCGAAATTGTGACGACAGTAAATGGGAATCGATCAACATTCCGCATACCTGGAATAAGCAGGATGCCATGGATGACGCGCCTGGTTATTACCGGGGCATTGGCTGGTACCGCAAATGGTTATATATCGACAGCACGGCAGCCGGTAAGGCTACCAGTCTTTATTTTGATGGCGCCAACCAGGTTACAGAGTTGTATGTAAATGAAAAGCTGGTGGGCGTACACAAGGGCGGTTATACGCGCTTTTGTTTTGACATCAGCCAATACATACAACCCGGAACAAAGAACCTGGTTGCTGTGAAAGTAGATAACAGCCATGATGTGTCCATCCCACCGTTAACTGCCGATTTCACTTTTTTTGGTGGTATTTATCGTAACCTGTATTTGCAGGTAAAGGAGAAGACAGGTTTGTCAAACGGTGATTATGCCTCCGATGGCGTATACATTAAAACCAAACTGGTAAATGAAAAAAAGGCCGATATAGAAATAGAAACGCTTTTGGATAATAGCGATGTAAAAAGAACCGTGCTCATCGTGCAAACCATTATAGCGCCCGATGGTAAGGAAACAGGCATAGGACAACAGCAGCAGGTATTGGCAGCGAACAGTTTTAAAACCAGTTTTACACGCCGGCTTACTATTGAAAACCCGGTGTTGTGGTCGCCTGAAACGCCGAATCTTTATATGCTAAAAACTGTGGTGTTGGATAAACAAACCAAAAAAGCGCTGTGCAGCCAGCTAAATACTTTTGGTTTGCGCTGGTTCAGTTTTGATGCTGAAAAGGGATTTTATCTCAATGGCAGGCACATCAAACTGATAGGCGCCAACAGGCACCAGTGTTATTTCGAAAAAGGCAATGCGCTGCCCGATGAGCTGCATATAGAAGACATTCGTTTATTAAAAGAAATGGGAGGCAACCTGCTTCGCATTTCCCACTACCCGCAAGACCCGATTATTTTGGAGATGTGCGATAAGCTGGGCATCATTACCTCGGTAGAAATTCCGATCGTCAATGAGATCACCGAAACCGATGAGTTCCTTCAAAACTGTTTGCAGATGACTACGGAGATGATAAAACAAAACTTCAACCATCCATCTGTAGTGATCTGGGCTTATATGAACGAGGTAATGCTGCGCCCGCCGTTTGCAGACGACAGCGTTCGGCATGCGCAATACTGCGCGGAAGTACAACGGCAGGCTACTGCCATAGAAGCCGCATTGCGTAAACTGGATCCTGACAGGTATACCATGATTCCCTTTCACGGTTCATTAAAACGGTATGAAGAAGCCGGGCTGGTAACCCTTCCCATGATCGTTGGCTGGAACCTGTACCAGGGTTGGTATGGTGGCAAGCTGGCCGATTTTGACAGCTTCCTGGCCAATTACCATGAAAAGTATCCTTCCATCCCCACCCTGATCACCGAATACGGCGCCGATGTAGATGATCGGCTGCACAGCTTTCAACCGGAACGATTTGATTTCACCGTAGAGTACGCCGATCTTTATCACGAGCATTATTTAGAAACGATCCGAAAGAACGATTATATTGCCGGCGCCACCATCTGGAACCTCAATGATTTTCATTCCGAAGCCAGGGGCGACGCCGTGCCGCATGTGAATACCAAAGGCATTACTACCCTGAGCAGGGAAGTAAAAAATACCTACCTGTTGTACAAGGTGGCGCTGTCGAAAGAGCCGCTGGTATTTATAGGCAGCAAGTCGTGGAAATACCGGGCTGGTACCGATAATGGAAAAGGTACCTGCATGCAACCGGTAAAGATATACAGCAACCAGCCGAAAGTTGATGTATATCATAATGGGAAGTTTTTTAAACAGGTGGAAGTACCACATCATTGTATGGAACTGGAATTACCTTTTGTAAACGGTACTAACAACATTGAACTGAGGATTGATAACAAAACCTATGATTGGCTGCAGGTGAGTTTTAACCTGCTTTCTGCCAATGTGCAACAAGAGCTGAATGTGCTATTGGGTTCAAACAGGTATTTCGAAGACCGGGATGCCCGGTTGGTGTGGATACCCGAGCAACCTTATAAGCCCGGTAGCTGGGGATACATAGGCGGGCAGCAGTTAAGACCTAAAACCAAATCGGGTTCCTTACCAGCCAGCGCCCTTAATATTCTGAATACAAACCAGGACCCTGTTTTTCAAACCCAGCGCGAGGGTTTGCAGGCATTCAAGGCCGATGTACAGGATGGGCAATACGCCGTGTATTTATACTGGGCCAACCTGGCTGCCGGTACCCAGGAAAAATTGGTGTATAACCTCGATAACAATGCCGTCAATAACGACAATGGCCAAAGCCTGATGAACGTGCATATCAATGGGCAGCTGGTTTTGTGGCGTTTCAGCATGGGTGAACAGCCAAACGCTATTGTGAAAAAGGTGCTGGTAAACGTAACCGGCAAAAAAGGCATCACCGTTAACCTGGAATCCGTACAGGGTAAAACTACGTTAAATGCAATCCGTATTGTTAAACTGAATTAGCGATGATGAGAACACTTTCCCTTATTGTATTAATGGCCGTACTATATTCTGGGTTAAAAGCCCAAACAAAACTAAAGCCGCAGTCCGACGGGTATATTTTTCTGTCGGGAGAAAAGATGAATACCAACTATGGTACGGGCGATACCCTGATCACCCGGTACACTAAAAGGGGATCAACCACTGCTTACACTTATATCCGTTTCGATCTGTTGAAGCAGGCCCGCCATTTCAAAAAAGCTACTTTCAATATATATGGTAGCACGGATAGTACAAAACTCATCGATGTATATGCTGCTTTTGGTAACTGGAAGGATACCTCTTTAAAAGGCAGCACGGGCTGCAAACCATCCCGCAGCCATTTTATTGGCAGTTTCGCAATCACTGCCGGGACTGTGTATTATAAACTTGACATAACGCCCTACATCAATTATGCGCGTTCCATAGGAAAAGAAGATATTACGCTCGTACTGGTAGAGCGCGAGCAACAAAAAGATGCCGGTATGTCCTTTTTTCATGCAAAAGAAAACCGCTCGGGAAAGGCTCCGTTTCTTCAACTGGAAGCAGATAACAAAGCGTTTAAACCCATTAATAATACCTGGTATCTCGATGCAATCAATGGCAATGATAAAGCCAACGGAAGATCGCCCGCCACTGCCTGGAAAACACTCAAAAAACTGGAATCGGTATTCCTGCAACAGGGCGATACCATATTATTCAAAAGAGGCAGCGTTTTTAAAGGATCTCTATTTCCAAAGATCATTCCTTCTTCAACAGGCATAACAAAATTCGGCGCCTATGGGGTAGGGCAGAAACCCATCCTGGATGCAGAGGGAAAAGAAACCTTTGTACTCATGTTCTTTAACACACCCTACCTGGAAGTGGAAGACCTGTTTATTACACAAACCGCCCACGACGTTCCTTCCATCAGGCGCGGCATAAGCTATGTGGCCGAAGATATGGGAGCAGTAAACCATGTTCAATTTAGAGCTGTCGATGTTGAGAACATCATTGGGAACAAAGGCAAAGAAGATGGGGATTTGTTTGCCAAACGAAGTGCAGGACTGGCTTTGGAAATTACCGGGAACAACACGCCTACCTATATGAATGGGTACCTCGTGGAAGGCTGCCGCTTTTATCGTGTAGGCCGGCATGGCGCCGTGAACCAGAGTACCTGGTCTAAACGCACCTTAACCACCAATACCAACTGGGTGCCCAGCAAAAATGTAGTGATCCGGAAGAACCTGTTTGAAGAAACGGCTTCCGACGGCCTTATTGTACGGGTGGCCGATGCCCCTTTGATAGAGTACAATCTATTTAAACGTTGTTCGAATGAGTTATCCGGCAACGCCAGCTTTACCTTCAATTGCGATAATGCCTTATGGCAGTACAACGAAGCCTGTTATACGGTATACAATACCGGCGATCACGATGCCGCCGGTTTCGACAGCGACTATAAATCAAAGAACACCATATTCCAGTACAACTACGCCCATCATAATGAATATGGTGATATGCTTATCACAGGCGGCCCTGCCAGTTCCGGCGGTTTCAACGATGGTACCATCGTACGTTATAATGTATTCTACAACAACGGGCATCACGGGTTGCGCCACTCCGGATTGGTTACCAACAGTTACATCTACAACAACGTCATCTATAAAGACCAGCACATTGTCCAACCCACCGAGCCCTACGAAGAATATAGGACGCACCGCTTATTCTACACAAAGAACTGGGGAGGTTGGCCTAAGGATGCTTTGTATGCCAATAATATCTATTACTATTTTCATGACTCCATTCCCGCCTCCGCCGATCTCAATGCCGACCGCAGCCCCGGATCGAGGTTTTTCAATAATATTATTTTTGCAAACAAAATCATGGATGGCCCTGGTCAGGAGAACGGTATTCAATTGAACCCAATGATCAAACTACCTGAAAATATAACCAACTGGGAAGGTTTGGATAAAATGCGTTATTTCCGGGTACAGCCGGGTTCTCCTGCCATAGATGCCGGGATGAAAATTGATAACACGGTTACTAAGGACTATAACGGAACACCGGTCCCAAACAATAGCAAAACCGATATAGGCGCTTTTGAATTTGTTGTACAGCCAGAATAACTTTACCGGTTTACATTCCTATTATATTCGGGAAAGATTCGGGACGGCTTCGACAAGTTCCCGAAGCCTTCCCGAAGCCATCCCGAAGCCATCCCGAAGCGTTCCCGAAGCCTTCCCGAAGACTTCCCCAAGCCAAATACCATTCAAATAAGTATTTTATTTATTTTGAACCATGTACACCAAAGAACAAACCGCCCGCCAAAAACAAGCCTTTTGGACCGCCTTCGGCAAATACATGCAACCCATCCCCTCCGCCGAAGGCACCCCCATATCCTGGATCAACTACAAAACCGGCATCCCCGGCATCCAATTTAAAATGGACGCCGATCATAAAACTGCCACCATCGCCATCGTACTCAACCATAAAGACACTGCTTTGCAATCCCTGCAATTCGACAAACTCACCCAACTCAAACCCATATTCCTCGAAACCCTTGAAGGCGAAGCATGGGATTGGAAAAAACACCAAATCATAGAAGGCGGCAAAACCATCAGCACCATCAGCAAAACCCTCCCCGGCGTAAACATTCATCGCCAGGAAGACTGGCCGGCCATTATTTCCTTCTTAAAACAACGCATCATAATGCTCGACGCATTCTGGAGCCTGGTGAAAGAGGGGTTTCCCTCAGCCACGTAATGATATTGCCGAAATTTCCAGCGCAAAATTGGAATAATTATTTATTATAGTTTAAATTTGAATGGCAAGCATACTCTCTTTTAGTCTGGTTGCATCTGCTACAGATTCGGTTAATTTCCCTCATTACACTTGTATATTATCGGTTGCTCAACTCCAGTTGGGTGATCTATGCGTTTATTTCTAATTACTAATTAAATAATTATGCAACTTATACAAAGTATCCAAAATCGGATATTCGAGATCCGTGGTGAACGCGTAATGCTCGATAAAGACCTGGCAGCCTTGTATCAGGTAGACACTAAAGTTCTTAATCAAGCGGTAAAACGGAATATTAAACGATTTCCAGAGGACTTTATGTTTCAGTTGACCAAAGCAGAATGGGACATTCTGGCTGATCAAATTCAGAACGTAACGAACATAGACCCTTCAAGGTCACAATTTGTGACCTTGAACACAGGCAGGGGGCACAATCTTAAATACCTGCCTTATGTCTTTACTGAACAAGGGGTTGCCATGCTTAGCTCGGTGTTACACTCCGAAAAGGCAATTCATATGAATATCGCCATTATCCGGGCATTTGTGGAAATACGAAAAGCCGTTTTGCTACAAACAGATCTCAAGGAACAATTACGACAAATACGCGATCAATTAGGCATCCATGACGCTCAATTAAACCAGATATACGATGTCCTCGAAAACATGTTGGATGAAAAAGCTGCCAGGAAAAAATGGGAAGACCGGGAGAGAATCGGTTTTAAAGGATCGGCGGATTAGGCCATTTAAAGCCCTTTTACAACAATAATAATACATTTATGCTATCCTTTTCATCATTCGTTACCGACCGCTGGCTTACTGTCTGGCTATTTTTGATCAAGCCCTACAAAACGATTACGAATGAAGAAAATCATCCGCATTTCCCTGCTATTGCTGGCCATTTTCCCCTGTACCCGTATTTTTTCCCAAAAGCCCGTATTCACCCAATTCAACTACCAGGGAAAAGACGATGTATATAACCAACATCCGTTACAACCGGGAGAATTTTACAGCCCCATTCTACAGGGTTGTTATCCCGACCCCAGCATCACCCGCAAAGGCAACGATTATTACCTGGTGAACTCATCCTTTGCCATGGTACCGGGTGTACCCATCTTTCATTCCAATGATCTGGTAAACTGGAAACAGATCGGGCATGTGCTGGACAGGCCCTCGCAATTAAAAGTAGAAAAAGCCGGTATCTCTGCCGGCATCTATGCACCCGACATTCAATACAACCCGCATAACAATACCTTTTATATGATCACCACCCAAATTGCCGCCGGCATTGGCAATATGGTGGTAAAAACACAGGACCCGCTGAAAGGCTGGAGCGATCCTATCAAACTGCAATTCGATGGCATCGACCCCTCACTTTTTTTCGACGACAACGGCAAAGCTTATTTGGTGCACAACGATGCGCCGCCCAAAGGCAAGGCGCTGTACGACGGCCACCGGGTGATAAAAATATGGGAATACGATCCGGCCACCGATGCGGTGATACCGGGTACCGATAAGATCATTGTAGACGGCGGCGTGGATATCAGGCAAAAGCCGATCTGGATCGAAGGACCACATATTTACAAAAAAAACGGACGCTATTATTTAATGTGTGCCGAAGGTGGCACCGGCGGCTGGCACAGTGAAGTGATCTTTGTAAGTGATCATCCAACAGGACCTTACAAGCCGGCACCGGGCAATCCCATTCTAACTCAACGCTATTTCCCAAAAGACCGCCCCAACAAGGTAGACTGGGCCGGCCATGCCGACCTGGTAGAAGGCCCCGATGGAAAATATTATGGCGTATTCCTGGCAGTGCGACCCAACGAAACAAACCGGGTGAACACGGGCCGCGAGACCTTTATACTGCCGGTAGACTGGAGCGGCGAGTTCCCGGTATTCGAAAACGGGCTGGTGCCACTGGGCCCCACGACAAAAATGCCCAAAGGCGTCACCAACCAAACGGGGCAAAACGGCTTTTTACCCAATGGAAATTTCAGCTTTACAGATGATTTCAAAAATACAAAGCCAGATCCGCGGTGGATAGGCGTAAGGGGACCCCGAGAAAATTTCATGGCCACCACCAAAGAAGGGCTGCAAATCAATCCTTTCCCGGTTACCATCAAAGCGGCAGCGCCCACCAGTACCTTGTTTTTCAGGCAGCAACATGCCAGTTTCGAAGCGAGCGTTAGCCTCCAATACAAACCCCAGTCGGAAAAAGACCTGGCGGGCCTGGTTTGTTACCAAAAAGAAACCTTTAATTATGTGTTTGGCCTCACCAAAAAAGGCGGCGACTACTACCTGCTCCTTGAAAGAACGGAAAAAGGAAAATCGACGATTATCGCCAGCCAAAAAATTACCCTTTCCGATGCCATTCGCTTAAAAGTGGAGGCGAGGGGAGATGCATATTCCTTCAGTTATTCCACCGATGGGCAGCAGTTCAACAATCTCGGCGGTACGGTGTCCGGCGATATCCTGTCTACCGATGTGGCAGGCGGTTTCACCGGCGCACTGATAGGGCTCTATGCCACCTCCGCCAATGATATGTCTACGCAGGCGCTCACCTTAAAATATTGAGTATGAACAAATCCGGTTTCAAATAGACATTTATCCCCGTTTTTTGACGATTTGTTCCCTATCTCAATAATTGCCATTGATAGTTTTGTTGTTGCCTGAGCCATTGCCAAATGAACAAATAATTCCAACCGCCAAAACCAAAACGATTGCAATATGACAAAGAAACACTGCTTATGCCGGTACAGACCCCGGCCCGCTCCAATTAGTGTAAAATTCACATTTATAAGATCGTCAGTAACGCACATCATCCCGGCATGACAATGCCCCAGGGTATTAGCATCCCATCGCACCAACAATTTAAACACTGCTTTTTATGAACGCTTTATCTAAAAAACAAAGCTGGACTCACCGGCAACTGCCACACCGGCATGCCCTGCTTCCGGCCATTGCCCTCTTTCTCACTGTATTTTTCAGTTTGCCGGCATCGGCACAAGACAACATCCGTATACAGGGTAAGGTAACGGATGAAGGCGGTACCCCCGTTCCGGGCGCCTCCATTTCAGTAAAAGGCCTTTCTATCGGTACCAATGCCGATAACCAGGGCAATTTTACCATTACAGCACCTGCCAACGCCACACTCATCATCTCCTCCGTTACGTTTGCAACGCAGGAAGTGCCTGTCAACAACAGGCAGTCGATCACCATACAGCTTGCCACGGGCACCAAAATGGAAACCGAAGTGATAGTGGTAGGTTATGGTACCCAGCGCAAAGAAGCCGTTACCGGCTCGGTGGTGTCTATCAGCGGCGAAAAAATGCGCGATGTACCGGCGCCGAATATTTCACAGGCATTACAAGGCCGTTTACCAGGTGTGGAAATTGCGCAAACCTCCACCAAACCGGGTTCCAATATGCAAATACGCATACGCGGTACCCGTTCTCTGAGCGCCGATAACAACCCACTGGTGGTGCTCGACGGTATTCCCTTCCCCGGCTCGCTGGCCGACATCAACCCCAATGATATCAAGAGTATTGAAATATTAAAAGATGCATCGGCTACGGCCATCTACGGTTCCCGCGGCGCCAATGGCGTTATCCTCATCACCACCGATAAAGGCGCCAAAGGAAGAAAAGCACGTATATCGTATAACGGTTATTTTGGTTTGCAGACAGTATTTGCCAAATACCCGATGATGGACGGACCGTCATATGTAAAGCTGCGCAATACGGCTGGTTTGTACAGCACACCGGGTTTGGATGAAGACGAAAACATCAGCACCGACTGGCAGGACCTGTTTTACCGCGACGGCATCGTTACCGACCATTCCATTAGCCTGGCCGGTGGTACCGAAACAGGCAGCTATACATTTGGCGCTGGTTATTATAAAAGCCAGGCAGTAATTCCCACACAACAATATACCCGCTATTCAATGCGTGGCTCTATCGATCAACAGGTGGGTAAATATGTTCGTTTGGGTTTTACCACCAACAACAACTACAACCTCAGCGAAGGTAACCAGGTAGGTGTAGGCGGTGTATTGGGTTTATCGCCCATCATCAATCCTTATAACCCCGATGGTTCATTCAAAAGAACGGTACGAGCCACCATGGATGAATCGTATGTGCTTACAAGGGATGTAGTAGAAAAACTGGGCGATCTTTGGATAAACGAAACCAGGGGTTTTGCCACCTACAATGCCATCTTCGGTGAATTAAAAGTGCCTGGTGTGGAAGGACTGAAATACCGCGTAAACCTGGGCCTCGATTTCATACAAAACAACGGTGGCAATTTCACCGGGGAAGGTGTGAACAGTGTAAACCCCACTACGGTTTCTACGGCAGGCATCAGCAATGCACAAACCTATCACTGGACGGTGGAGAATATCCTCAGCTACGACCGCACCTTTGCCAATAAACATACCATCAATTTTGTAGGCCTTTATTCTGCCGAGCAAAATAAATACAACCGTTCGTCTATGTCGGCCAGGGATATTCCCGCCGAAGATTTCCAGTTCTACAACCTGGGCCAGGCTACCGGTGAAAAGATCATCGACCCCGGTGGACAAAGCTACCAGTTATGGGGGCTGATGTCGTGGATGGGCCGCGTGATGTATTCATTCGATAATCGCTATATGTTGTCGGCGACCCTGCGTTCCGATGGTTCATCGCGGCTTGCACCCGGGCATAAATGGCATACCTATCCCGCCATCTCGGCCGGTTGGAACATCGCCAATGAATCGTTCATGCAAAACGTTTCCTTTATCAATAGTTTAAAACTGCGTGCAGGTTATGGACAAACCTCCAACCAGGCGGTAAATACCTATGCCACACTCGGTTTGCTGAGCACCAGGCCTTATAACTTCGGTCCCGATGATTATGCGGTGGGTTATTATGTTACCGAGTTGCCCAATCCCGGTTTAGGGTGGGAGTATTCCAAAACCGTGAACCTGGGTTTGGACTTTACTTTACTGAACAACCGCCTCTCGGGTACAGTAGAATATTATGTAACCAATACAAAAGACATCCTGTTGCGTGAAGGCCTGCCTGCTACTTCCGGTGTAAGCAGCACCATGAAAAACATTGGTGAAACGCGCAACAAAGGCATTGAACTCAATCTTAACGGCATCATCCTCGACAATGTAAATGGCTGGACCTGGGAAGCCGGTTTGAACTTTTATGCCAACCGCAATGAAATTGTGGCGCTCTCATCCGGTCAAACACAGGACGTAGGCAATGCCTGGTTTGTTGGTCATAACATCAATGCCATATATGATTTTAAAAAGTTAGGTTTATGGCAGGATCACGATCCTTATTTAACCAACCTGGAAGGTCCCGGCGGCAAAGTAGGTATGATCAAAGTGAAATACAACGGCGAATACAATGACGATGGTACACCCAAAAGGCAGATCGGTTCCGACGACCGGGAAGTAATGGATGTGGATCCCGACTTCCAGGGTGGTTTTAATACACGCGTGGCCTACAAAGGATTTGACCTGAGCCTGGTGGCCATGTTCAGAAGCGGTGGTATACTCATCAGCAACCTGCACGGACCGGCCGGCTATATCAACAAACTCACCGGCCGCGGCAATAACATGGATGTGGATTACTGGACTCCGGAAAACCCCGGCGCCAAATATCCCAACCCTGCTGGTCCTTTAAGTAACGACAATCCCAAATACTCCAGCACGCTGGCTTATTTTAACGGATCGTTCCTGAAAGTACGTACCATTTCACTAGGGTATAATTTTTCCCGGAGCATTATCAAAAATTCCGATGTGAAAATGCGTATGTATTTCACCGTACAAAATCCGTTTGTGCTGTTCTCGCCATTTCATAAGGAATCGGGTCTCGATCCCGAAACCAATTCATACGGTGATGAAAATGTGGCCACCGGTGGTTATCAAAGAAGGCTGCTGACCGTGGGATACAACACGCCATCCACACGTAATTATGTACTGGGTGTAAACCTGAACTTTTAAAACCATACTAACATGAAACGCAAGCATATCATATTTTCCATAGCATCCTCCTGGCTGTTGCTGTTGTTTTCGGGATGTTCAAAGATCCTCGAAGAACATCCACGCAGTATTTTTGAGCCCGGATTTTTTCAAACCGAAAAAGGGGTTCAGGGTGGTATCACATCCCTGTACGCACATCTTCGATATATTTATGGACAGGCCTATTATTACAACAGTTGTATCACGGGTACCGACGAGGCTACCTGGGGGCAACAGGCCGATGGTAACTTCAAAGATGCCGATCTGTCGGGTGTAGGAATATTAAACGCCAACACCAGCCGCAGCGATGTATTATGGAATAATTCATTTTACAATATCAATACCGCCAGCGGGATCATTGAAAATGCTGCCGCGGTAGGCATCGACAATGCACTGATAGCTGAAGCCCGTTTTTTCCGCGCCTTCGACTATTTCTTACTGGTGCAAACCTTTGGCGGTGTGCCGCTCGACCTGGGCGCCGGTGAACTGATGTTCAATACCAACCCTGTTCGGTTTTCGGTACGCAACACCGTGCCCGAAGTATATACCAAGGGCGTTTTTCCTGACCTGCTCACCGCTATCAACGACCTGCCCGAAGCAGGACGTGTAAAAGGCGGCGCCACCAAAACCCTGGCGCGCCTGATCCTGGCAAAGGCCTATCTTACCTATGCCTGGTGGCTGCAAAATCCAAACAATATTCCTACCTATCCGGCCGCCGATCGTACAGATCCCGATGGGCATGATGCTGCCTGGTATTTTCAACAGGCATACAATGTAGCCACTACGGCCATCGATAACCCGGGTCCGTTTGGATTACAGCCTACCTTTTACGATTTAAACAGGGGCGACAACGATCGCAACAACGAGTGTTTGTTATACGCCGACCATACCGAAAGCAGTGAGTTTTACAACGCCTCCAGTCTTACTTATGCCGGTGGGGGCGGCGCGGATAATTTTGCCGTTTGGATGTTAACATGGAACTATCCTAATATCCGGAGCAGCGAATCTTCGTCGGAATGGAAAGCCGTAAGTTCGGTACAACGCGAAGCGGCCCAATGGGGTGGAAGACCCTGGGTGCGTATGGCGCCGCCGATAGAAGTATTTACCAACACATTTGCCGACAAAACAAACGATTCGCGTTATGATGGCACCTTTACCACCGTATACCGCGGCAACTGGCCCAAAGGATTTAATCCGCCTGCCTCGGCGCCTGCCACTTATTACAATGCCAACTATATGCCTGTAAAACCGGGTGATCCCATTCTCACTTTCCTGGATGAAGACCCGGCCACACCCATCAACTATTCCAATAGTACTTACAACAGCAATGTGGGTGCAGGTACATTACCCGGCCGTGCCGACTTTGTAGTGTCGCCCAGCGGCATCAACAGGGGCCTGTACCCGGGGCTTTGGAAATTAGGCGTATACCGTACCGATAATGGCACCGGGTTGGGTCAGCCCAACGCAGCCTCTACCCGTCCCTTTAACGTGGCCAAGTTCTCTGAGTTGTATTTTATTGCTGCCGAAGCAGCCGTAAAAGGCGCTACTACTACAGCCGGTAAAAGCGCCCGCGATCTCATCAATGTAATACGTGCCCGTGCGGGTAAATGGAAATGGAGCAATGCAAAAGAAGAAGAGAAGGTAGAAGATCATAGTGCCGATATGGTAGCTGCTACTCCCGGTACTATTACGATCAATTATATTTTGGCAGAACGTTCGCGTGAATACTATGGTGAAGGTTATCGCTGGTTCGACCTGGTGCGTACGCAGAAGTGGAATGAACTGGCTACCACCGTTCATATTGGCGGCGCAGGCCTGAACGACCATACACCGCTAACGGTCACCCGTACTATAGAACCTTATCACTACCTGCGGCCGATACCGCAAAACAGCCAGCTCGATTTTATGGATATGACAACTGAAGAGAAAGCAGCCTATCAGAATCCCGGTTATCAATAACCATTAAACAACCCAAACAATGATATCAATTATCATTGTTTGGGTTTTCTTTTCTTGCACGCGCAATAAACTCCGAAGGCGACATGTGGAACTGGCTTTTAAACGACCGCGCAAAATAATTAGGCGCCGTAAACCCTACCTGGTAAGCAATCTCCGAAATGGTCATTTTACTTTTCTCCATGAGCACCGCTGCTCTTTTCAAACGGAAAGAGCGAATATATTCCACCGGCGTTTGACCGGTGATCTGCAGCATCTTTCCATACAGTGTGCCCCTGCTCATACCCAGGTGTTTGCTCATGGCCTCCACCGATAATTGCGGGTTGGCAATATTTTTCTCCAGGTAACGCGCAATATCATTCACCAGTTTTTCCTCGGCCGATTCAATTTTTATCTCCGGGTCAACCACCTTGATCTGTTTTACATAGGTGTTTTGCATGGTGCTTTGTAACTCCAGCAGGTTTTTGATCTTGGCATTCAGTACCTCGAAATTAAACGGCTTGGTAATGTAGTCGCTGGCGCCCGTTTCCAGGCCTTTGATCTGTTGTTCCTGACCGTTCATGGCAGTAAGCAAAATTACGGGTATATGACCGGTGCGTTTATCGGCCTTTAGTTTTTTTACCAGGGCTATGCCATCCATTTCGGGCATGCTGATATCACTTACAATTAACTGCGGGTGATGGCTCAGGGCTTTTTGCCAGCCTTCTTTACCATTGGCGGCTTCTATGATATGGTAATTATTCCGCAGATTGTCTTTCAGGTAAAACCTGAAATCCTCGTTGTCTTCCACCAGCAATACAGAAAGCCCTTCGTGTATATCATTGGTAACGGCAGGCGGTTCTTCAATAATAACCGGCGCTGTAGGTGTTGGCACAGGGGCCTCGGCTCGTTTTAATGGAAGCTGAATGGTAAACGCACATCCCTTGCCCGGTTCGCTCTCCACATCAATTTTTCCGCCATGCAGTTTTACAAACTCCCTGGTAATGGCCAGGCCAATACCTGTACCCTGGTTCACCACAGAAGGACCGGTTTCATTCTGGAAAAAGCGGTCAAAGATCAGTTCCCGTTTTTCCTCCGGTATGCCTATACCTGTATCGGTTACCCTGATAGTTATCCAGGTGCAATCGTCTTCAGCAGAACGTTCTGCTTTTGGCAGATCAACCATGATAGACCCGCCACCCAGCGTGAACTTAAACGCATTCGATAATAAATTAAACAGTATACGTTCTATCTTATCCCTGTCAAACAGGGCATCCAGCCTGTCGATACAACTGGTAAAAACAAAATCGATATTTTTTCTTTCCGACAGATCCCTGAACGATTCTGTAACTTCTTTTAAAAACGAAATAAACTCTCCGGGCGCCAGGTGCAGCTTCAATTCATGTTCTTCCATTTTCCTGAAATCCAGCAACTGGTTTACCAGGTTCAGCAACCGCCTCGCATTACGCCGCACCATATGCAGCTTCTCCATTTTGGCCGGTGCTTCTTCGGTCTCCATTAGTTGTTCCACCGGTCCCATGATCAGCGATATGGGTGTTCTGAAATCATGGCTCAGGTTGGTGAGGAATTTCAGTTTCAGCCGGTCGAGCTCCTGCATTCGTTTTACATGCTGCCGTTCCTGTTCCAATGCAAACTTTTGCCGCAGTTTGGATATACCCCGGTACCGGCTGTACAATAACAGGCCGCCAATGGCCAATACATAAAAGATATAAGCCCAGGTGGTGCGCCAGAAAGGCGGCCTTACAAATATTTTGATCGTGGTATCTTCCGAGCTCCACACACCATCATTATTACTGGCCTTAACACGAAAGGTGTATTCACCGGGATCGAGGTTGGTGTACGATGCCGTGGTGGCCACGCCGGTATAATTCCAGTCTTTATCAAACCCGTCTAATTTGTAAGCATAATGATTTTGTTTGGGTATGGTGTAGTTAAGCGCTACAAAGTGCAGGGCAAAGTTTTGTTTATAATCCAGCCGTATTTCCCTGGCCACCGAAATATGATCTTTAATAGGCGAGTTTTCCCCGGCGCTTACAGATTTATTGGAAATTTTCAGATCGGTTAACATAACTGCTGGTACATTACGGTTCACCGTTAAGTTACCGGGGTTGAAATAATTAAAACCCAGCAGCCCGCCAAAAAACAACATGCCATCGGCCGACCGTATACCCGAAGCATGCAGGAAGTTGGAGTTTTGAACACCGTTATAACTGGTAAAATTCCTGAACTTTTTAGTTTTTATATCATAGCTGCTGATGCCCGTATTGGTCGACATCCACAGGTTGCCTGCCGTATCTTCCATGATATGGTACACCGTGGTGTTTTGCAAGCCATCTTTTTCAGTAAAAGAATAAAACCGTTTCTGGTCTTTATTATAGGCCGCCAGTCCACCCCCAAAACTGCCTATCCACATGGTTCCATCGCTGCCCGCATGTATCACCTGTATCTTATTGCCGGGTAGCTGGCTGTTCTCCTGTGTGTACACCGTCCATGAGCCCAGGCTGGGTTTATAAACGGCAATGCCGCCTCCATGCGTGCCAATCCATACATTGCCTTCGGTATCTTCTTTTATGGCGCGTATGTAACCATTCAATGGCAGCAGCGTTTCTCCCAGGCCGCAGGGTTTGGGAGAAAACTTGGCAATCACCCGGTCGTTGCTCAGCACGTTTACGCCGCCGCCATTGGTGCCTACCCATATATTGCCTTTTTTGTCTTCGGCTATGCAAAAGATATCGTTATTGCTGAGATCGTTTAATGCCTTGCCCTGCTGCAGGTGTTTGATGGCGCCGGTTTGTTGGTCAACGATCACCAGGCCATGGCCATAAGTACCGATATACAATTTGTTGGAAGCCGTGCGGTACAGGGCCGGCACTGCCTGTACGATCGAAGCCTCGTTGGGTATTCGCAGGCGAAAGGGTTGCACGGTATTGTTGATGTGGTTAAATTCATACAACCCGTTTCCATCGGTAGCCAGTAATACATGCCCGTTTTTAAGTTCCACCATGGCGCTGATAGGGGCGCCCCTTTTTTTCTCCTGGAAGGTGGTGCTTAACTTAAGATCAAACAGATTGATGTTTTTGTCGTACTTGTTGATGCCGCCCCGGAAAGTGCCGAACCAGTAAATGCCCTGCTGGTCTAAAAAGGCGCACTTGATCCACCGGCTGCTGAGGCTGTGCATGTTTCCAAACTCCGGTTGCAAGAGGGTGAATTGTTGGGATTGTGTATTAAATATCGTGAGCCCATTGCCTGTGCCCACCCAAAGCAAACCCTCGGCATCGGGTACAATACAAAACACATCATTATCACCCAGTGTATTGGCACGGCCGGGGTTGAACCTGTAATTGATAAATCCACCCTTGCCGGCCTGGTACCTGCCTATACCATTCATGGTGCCCACCCAAATATCACCCTGCTTATCTTCCGCCACCGTTCTCACCACATCTCCGGCAATACTGGTGCTATCGTCCTCGTCGTGTAAAAAATGCCTGTATGTATTGGTGCGTTTGTTATATAAGATAAGTCCGTTATCGGTAGCCACCCACAGCCGTTGTTTACTGTCTTCAAAAACCGAGATCAGTGAGGCTTTTACCGGGTTCGAGTGATGATCCTGTATGGGCTGTTTGGTAAAGGTTTTGGTCACGGGGTCCATCCTGAACAGGTTCTCAAACTGCGCCACCCATATCTTTCCCTCATGATCGCTGCACAATGCCCGGATAACGGAATTGCGGTTCAGTCCGTCTATAGCGCCCGGCCTGGGGTAATGATGAAAAACATCTTTCTGCCGGTCGTACAGGCTCAATCCGCCTCCGCTGGTGCCTACCCATAAATTTCCCAGCTTGTCTTCGTGCAGGGTGAGTATTTCGTTTGCCTGCAAACTGGTGCTGTCGCCCGGCTTGTAGCGGTATACGGTAAAATTGGCGCCGTCGTATTTGTTCAAACCATCATCTGTGGCAAACCACATGAGGCCATAGCGGTCTTTTAAAATGGCATTGACCGAGTTGGACAAAAGTCCATCTTTAGAAGAAAGGGAGGTAAAATTGATCGGGCCGGTTTGGGCATGCATATGCAGGGATGCAATAACCGGCAGCAACAGCAGGATGTAAAAATGTTTCGGCATATGTGGGCAATCGTACATTAATATACAGAATAAGGAGTTCATTTTTGTGCAACAGCCTGCTTCATTGAACAAAAATGCTCTATTTTTCAACAAATGATACCCCGCAGGGAGCTGGGCCCGGCTAGATTTGTTGATAAATGTAAAAATGACATAAATTACGTGTACATGAAATTTCTTATCGCAGGCCTGCTGATTGTTTGCCACATTGCCTCAGCACAGGAAAAAGCCGCCAACCCGGTCATCTTTGCCGATGTGCCCGACATGTCGATGGTGCGGGTGGGCAACTCGTACTATATGAGCAGCACCACCATGCATATGAGCCCCGGTGTGCCCATCATGAAATCTAACGACCTGGTGAACTGGAAGCTGGTCAGCTATGCCTACGATACCCTGGCCGATATGGATGAACTGAATTTAACCAACGGCAAAAGCACCTATGGCCGCGGCTCCTGGGCCAGTTGCATCCGCTATCACAATGGATTGTTTTATGTGAGCACATTTGCGCAAACCACGGGTAAAACCTATGTGTTCACCACCAGGAACATTGAAAAAGGACCCTGGAAACGGTATTCGTTCAAACCCAGCTACCACGATCACTCCCTGTTTTTTGACGACGATGGCCGGGTGTATATGATCTATGGCGGCGGCAAACTGCGTATCGTGGAATTGAATGCCGATGCTTCGGATGTAAAACCCGGTGCCAAAGAAGAAGTGCTTATTGAAAACGCCAGTGCGCCATCGGGTTCCAATGTGGGATTGCCGGCCGAAGGCTCGCAACTGTTTAAGGTAAATGGTAAATATTATCTGTTTAATATCACCTGGCCGCGGGGTGGCATGCGTACGGTGGTTATTCATCGTGCCGATAAACTCACCGGTCCCTGGGAAGGCCGTGTGGCTTTGCAGCACCTGGGCGTAGCGCAGGGCGGTTTGATCGATATGCCCGATGGCCGCTGGTTTGCTTACCTGTTTCGTGACTTTGGGGCGGTAGGGCGTATTCCTTATTTGGTGCCTGTTAGCTGGGAAGATGGATGGCCGGTGCTGGGCGTAAATGGCAAGGCGCCCGAAACACTTGACCTGCCGGCGGGTAAAGGATTAATTCCGGGTATCGTTCATTCCGATGAATTCACACGTAAAAAAGGTGATCCGGCTTTGCCATTGGTTTGGCAGTGGAATCACAATCCGGATAACAGGCTGTGGTCGGTTACTGAAAGAAAAGGGTATCTGCGTTTAAAAACCGGCCGTATCGATACCTCATTTGTGCTGGCCCGCAACACACTCACACAACGCACCATCGGGCCTCGTTGTACGGGCATTACCTGCATTGATGTATCGAAGATGAAAGATGGCGATAGGGCAGGGCTTTCGCTTTTACAAAAAGAGTATGGACTAGTAGGCGTTACCATGAAAGATGGAGCAAAGTATATTTTTGCCAACGGAGAAGAACAACCTGTACCGTTAAAGCAAAACAACCTGTTTGTTAAAATAGAATGTGATTTTGAAAACAAAAAAGATGTAGCTGATTTTTTTTACAGCCTCGATGGTACAGAATGGACAAAGATAGGCTCTCAACTAAAAATGGCGTATACGATTCCACATTTTATGGGTTATCGTTTTGGTCTTTTTAACTATGCCACCATAAACACCGGGGGATTTGTTGATTTTGATTTCTTTCGTATTCAATAATTAATTCCGCATCCTGTTTTTATACTCCGATGGCAGCATATTAAATTTTGCCTTGAACGATTTGGTGAAATACTTGGGCGTGGCAAAACCAACAGAATAAGCTATCTGCGCTACATTCATATCGCTTTTTTCCAGTAATACCGCAGCCTTATCCAGTTTCACCGAACGAATGTATTCCACCGGTGTTAAACCGGTTAATTCCAGAATTTTAGAATACAGGGTGCTTCTGCTCATGCCCACCTGCCTGCTCAGTTCTTCTACCGACAGTTGCGGATCGGTCAGATTTTCCTCCAGGTACAGGGCAATTTTCGCCAACAGCTTTTCATCTTCCTGCTCGATGGCCATTTCCGGCGCCTCTACTTTGATCTGCCGTGAATAAGTGCTTTTGGAAATATCATTTAACGTCAGCAGGTTTTTGATCTTGGCATTTAATATATCGAAATTAAAAGGTTTGGTAATGTAGTCGTTGGCCCCGGTGCCCAAACCTGCCAACTGGTTGTTTTCACCGGTAAGCGCGGTAAGCAATACCACGGGAATATTGTTGGTTCTTTTATCGGTCTTGATCTTTTTGGTCAGTTCTATGCCATCCATTTCCGGCATACTGATATCGCTTACGATCAACTGCGGATGGTGCGACAATGCCCGCCGCCAGCCTTCTTTCCCGTTCACCGCCTCCACCACCTTATAATACTGGCTCAAATGGTCTTTCAGGTACACCCTGAAATCGTCATCGTCTTCTACCAGTAACACGGCCGGTGCGTCGGTTTTGTCGTTCGCGATGGCGGCTGGCGCTACTTCCAATTCCTGGCTTACCTCAGGCGCCGCAACGGTTTCCAATAGCACCAACGGCAGGTGTATACAAAATGTAGCGCCTTTACCCGGCTCACTTGCTACATCGATAGTACCTCCATGCAACCGTACAAACTCCCTTGTAATAGATAATCCAATTCCCGATCCCTGGTTTAAAATAGAAGCCGATGTAGCATGTTGGAAAAATCTTTCAAAAATCTTTTCCTTCTTATCGGCAGGAATGCCAATGCCCGTATCACGCACCCTGATCACCACACCGGGCGCCGTCTCTGCCTGCATCAGGTCTACCTGTATCTTTCCACCCTCCAGCGTAAACTTAAATGCATTGGAAATAATATTAAACAGTATCCTTTCAATTTTATCCTGGTCAAACAAAGTATGGAACTGCCGGATATGCGAAGTAAACACAAACCCGATCTTTTTTCGCTCCGAAAGATCCCTGAACGAATCACATACGTCCTGCACAAAAGATACCAGTTCGCCCTGGGTTACCTGCAACTGCAGCTCATGCTCCTCCATTTTCTGAAAATCCAGCAACTGGTTTACTAAATTCAACAACCGCCTGGCATTCCGGGTAATCATATGCAATTCACCGCCGGCCTGCGCATCTTTGATCCGTGAACGCAGTTTATCGGCCGGACCCAATATCAGCGATATCGGCGTACGAAACTCATGACTCAGATTCGTAAGGAATTTGATCTTCAACTGGTCCAGCTCATGCACCCGTTTTGCTTCCAGCTTCACCTGCTCCATGGCAAACTGTTTCCGCATCTTTTGAATGCCCCGGTAACGGATGTACAGCAGCAGGCCGGTAATGGCCAATACATACATAATATAAGCCCAGGTGGTTCGCCAGAAAGGTGGCCGCACGGTGATATGAATAGAAGTGCCGGTATTGTTCCAAACGCCATCATTATTACTGGCCTTCACCCTGAACACATATTCCCCGGGGTCAAGATTGGTATACGATACGGTGTTGGTATTACCCACATAGTTCCAGTCTTTATCAAACCCTTCCAGCTTATAGGCGTACTGGTTTTGCTCGGGCGCAGTAAAATTCAAACCCACAAAACTCAGTGCAAAGTTTTGTTTATGGTCCAGGTAAATATTTTTGGCGATGGATATATTTTCCCTGATCGGCCCATGCTCCGAAGGCGTTACCGGGCGGTTGGATATGCTCAGATCGGTGATCAGCACCGATGGAATATTTCCGTTCTTTCGCAGGTTATCGGGATTGAAATAATTAAACCCATCCTGCCCGCCAAAAAATAATTCACCATTCGATAGTTTCACACCCGACTCATGCACAAAATTCCCGTTCTGCACACCGTTGTGATAATTATAAGTGCTGATCTTTTTGGTGGCAGGATCAATACTGCAAATGCCTTTGTTGCTGCTTACCCAAATCAGCCCGTTGTTGTCTTCGATGATCTTGTAAATGGTGTTGTTTTGCAGACCATTCTTCTCCGACAGCGTTTGCACCTCGTTGGTCCGCCTGTCAATGATGGCGATGCCATTGCCAAAAGTGCCGGCCCAGATATTCCCCTGCCGGTCTTCTATAAGGGTTTGCACTTTGTCATTCGGCAACTTCCCATTCTCGGTGGTATACAAAGTAAATTGCCCAAATGGAGGTTTAAACCTGGCCACCCCTCCGCCATGGGTGGCAATCCATATGTCGCCATCCCTGTCTTCTTCGATATCCCTGATAAACCCATTGAATGGCAGCAGCACATCGTTCGCTAAAACGGGATGGGGCGTATATCGTACGATCACTTCATTCTTCGCATTCATTACATTGATCCCATCCCCATTGGTACCCACCCAAAGCTGTCCCTTACTGTCTTTTTTTAAACAAAAGATATCATTCGAATTCAGATCGTGTAAGCCTTTGCCTTTGGTGAGCTGGCGGTATTTTTTGGTGGTGGGGTCCATCATAAACAATCCTTCTGCATAGGTACCCACCACCAACTCTTTTTGTTGGTTGTATTCCAATGCCAGTATAGCCATATAGTCATTCGACCTCTTTAATGGCACCCGTTCAAACAACCGGCTCACCGGATCAAAAACACTTAATCCGCCGCCCTCCGTTCCCACAAAAACCTTCCCGCTGCGGTCTTCGGCAAAAGCATTTATAATAGGCACGTTCAAACCCTTACTATCAAAAACATTGCTTCTCACCAGGTTGAACAGGTTGAGATTTTTGTCATACTTATTCATGCCGCCTCCTGCCGTACCTATCCAGTAAATGCCCTGGTTATCGATATACACATAACGAATATGTGAGGCCGTAAGCCCATGTAGTTGCCGGCTGTTGTAGGCCAGGGTATTCACCCGCCCGGTGGTTACATGCATAATGTGCAACCCTTCGTTGGTGCCCAGCCATAACCTGTCACCATCAACAGCAATGGTATTGATAAAATGATCAGGTACATAATTGATAAACCGGTCGTCACCCCGTTTCCACCTGCTCACGCCGCCATTGGTGCCAATCCATATATCACCCTGCTGGTCTTCGGTGATCACCGTAACGGTATTCCCGCTTAAACCGGATGGGTCATCTGCAGCATGCCGGTATTGTTTTAATACCTGGGTGGTGGGGTTGTATTGCAACAGTCCATCACTGGTGCCAATCCAGATCATTTGCCGGCTGTCGGCAAAAATGCTCAACCCCGAACGGTTGGTAAACAGGTTGTCCGCACCCGCCAGTTCGGGCATGGTGGTCACCTTTTTAGTGTGTGGGTCAACAATATCCACGCCGCTGTAATGCACCAGCCACAATTTACCCTCGAGGTCGCTGGTAATGCCCCTGATCACATTGTTCCTTATCTTATAACCGGGGCTTTTTTGTGTGAAATTGATAAATGCGTCTTTTTTTCGGTCATACAGGCTCAGGCTGCCGCCACTGGTGCCTACCCATAAATTCCCCGACCGGTCTTCATGAAGAGAAAGTATTTCATTCGATTGTAAACTTGTCGTGTCATCGGCCTTATGCCGGTAAACAGTGATATTGGTACCGTCAAACTTGTCTAGCCCATCTTCGGTACCCAGCCACAATAATCCAAAACGGTCTTTTAAGATAACAGTAACGGTACTGGAGGATAGACCGTCTTTGGTGGTGAGCGACGTGAAGTTGATATTATCCTGGGCGCCGGAACGGACACACCATCCCATGGCAAACAGGATCAAAAGAACATGGTTTTTTAATCTCACAAGTCAGTTTTTGGGTCACATATTTTTTTCACAGCAAGCTATGGGCCGAAGCCTGCTTCTAAATTAAAGAATTTTCAACCGACTAAAACATTTGGTCTACACATTCACACAATTGTATACCCTGTATATTTTAACTCGCGGTAAATCAAAAAGTTCCCCGCTCAACAACAATAGCCTCAAACAAAATTGGTATTATTTAAAACAAATGTACCCCCTGTATCAGCAGCACTGCGGTTAGATTTGCTTTAAATGTAGGGTTGACATTTTATGAGATCATTTTTAATATGTACGCTGCTTGTTGTATGTATGCTCCGTTTGAGCCTGGCGCAGTCCATTCGTATTACTAATCCCATTTTATCGGGTTTTTATCCTGATCCCAGCATTGTAAAGGCGGGAACGGATTATTACCTCGTCAACTCCACCTTTTCTTATTTTCCGGGGATACCGGTTTTTCACAGCAAGGATCTGAAAAACTGGAAGCAGGTAGGCCATGTGATCAGCCGTACCACGCAAATGGATTTTATGGGCGAGCCCATGACCAGGGGACTGTTTGCGCCCGCTATCAGCTATCATAACGGTACCTTTTATGTAACCTGCACCGATATCGATCACGGCGGCAATTTTGTGGTCACCGCTACCAACCCCGCCGGTCCCTGGAGCGACCCGGTGTGGCTGCCGCAAGTCAAAGGCATCGATCCTTCGCTTTATTTCGATGGCGACCAGGCCTATATACTATATAACAGCAATCCGCCAGAAAACAAATCCTTATATCCCGGTCACCGTACCATCAGGATGTACGCCTTCGACCACAACACCCTGCGGGTACAGGGTGAAGAAAAGATACTGGTAAACGGCGGGGTAGACATCAGCAAAAAGCCTGTGTGGATAGAAGGGCCGCACATTATCAAGGCCAACGACTGGTATTATTTGTATGCGGCGGAAGGCGGCACCTCTGTGAATCATTCTGAAGTGGTCTTCAGAAGTAAATCGCCCTGGGGTCCCTATACGCCTTATGAACACAATCCCATACTTACACAACGCCATTTACCAGCCGATCGAAAACATCCCATCACCTCTGCCGGTCACGCCCAGTTTGTAGAAGGTCCCGATGGTACAACCTGGTGCATTTTCCTGGCCGTAAGGCCTTATGAAGGCAATTATTACAATACCGGGCGGGAAACTTTTATAGCGCCGGTGGAATGGAAAAACGGCTGGCCGGTGGTGAACCTGGGTGGAGAAGAAATCCAATATCATTATACGGGGGCCTTTGCAGAAAGCAAACAGGCGGACGCCCTGCCTCAAAGCGGCAATTTTGAGTACACATTGCGTTTCGAAAAAGAACTCGATCCCTCGTTGTTGTTTATGCGCGCAGTAGACAGCAATGCCTTTTCACTGGATGCCCATACCGGTCTTACACTCAAACTAAAACCGGAAACCATCATGGGCCAGGGCAATCCTTCCTTTGTGGGCAAACGCCAGCAACACCTGAATTGTACCGCCGGTACAGAGTTGGTGTTCAACGCCCAATCCGATAATGAAAAAGCAGGGCTGGTCATATTCCAGGATGAGAAGCATTTTTATTTCTTATGCAAAACGGTTAAAAAAGGACAGCCCGTGGTGCAACTGTATAAAACAAACGAACTGCTGGCAGAATCGCCTTTGCATACTAAAAGCAATCTGCAATTAAAGATCAGCGCTGAAGGTGATACTTATAGTTTTCATTTTGCCGAAAACAGTCAATGGGTATTGTTAAAAGATAAAATAGATGCCAGGTTTTTAAGTACCCAGGAAGCCGGTGGTTTTTTAGGCTGCCTGTTTGGGCTCTATGCCACTTCTTCCGGTACTGCCACAAAAAATGCCGCCTCATTCAGGCACCTGTCCTATAAGGGAGAGGATGCTATGTATAAATAGCGGCGGTTTTTTTTGCTTGTTTCTTGAAATCGATTGAATAACCTTTAAAACGAAGTCCATGAACCAAAGCTTGCCAATGGGAAAACTGCTTTTTTCCTTTGCCTTCCTATTCTGCTCGCTGAGCCTGACTGCCCAACAAAAAATATCAGGCAGGGTAGTGGCCGGCGACTCTGCCATAGCCGGGGCTACCATCCAGCTAAAAGGCACCACCCAATTTACCGAAACCGATGGTAATGGCAGCTTCTCCATCGAGGCGCCTGCCAACGCCACGCTGGTCATCAGTTCGGTAGGGTATATTACCCAGGAAATAAAACTTGCCGGTCAATCGGTATTGATGGTAACTATGCAGTTGGCCGATCAGCAATTGGGCGAAGTGGTGGTGATTGGTTATGGCGCCCAGAAAAAGGCTACCCTCACCGGTTCGGTGGCCACGGTAAGCGGGCGCGAGATCACCAAAAGTCCATCGCCTAATGTCACCAACAATTTGGCCGGCCGCTTACCCGGTCTTATCGTTAACCAACGCAGCGGTGAACCCGGCCGCGACGATCCGAATATTCTCATACGCGGCAACACGGTCATCACCTCCGACCCCAACAGGATGGCCGAGGCCAATGCGCCGCTGGTGATCATCGACGGGGTACCCCGCTCCTCCATGAGCCGGCTAAATCCCCAGGACATTGAAAGCATATCGGTGTTAAAAGATGCATCGGCTGCTATCTATGGCGCACGCGCAGCCAATGGCGTTATTCTCATCACTACAAGGAGAGGTAAAAAAGGCAAACCCAGTTTCGACTTCTCGTATAATTATGCCTTTCAAAGTCCCACCAAAATTCCCGATGTGCTCGATGCGGCCACCTTTGCCGAAGTATACAACGAAGCACAATGGTACCGGCAGGGACGGCCGGCTAACTACACACCATTTTTTACCGATGAGGCCATTCAAAAATACCGCAACGGCAGCGACCCGGTTTTATATCCTAATACCGATTGGGTAGGAGAGGTGTTGAAACCCTATTCCACGCAACAGCAGGTAAACATGCAGGTAACCGGTGGCTCCGATGCGGTTCGTTATTTGCTTTCTTTTGGCACCACAGACCAGAACGGCAATTTCCGCAACGATCCTACCCGGTTTCGCCAGTATAATATACGCGCCAATATAGATGTGGAGCTGAACAAATACCTGAGCCTGGGCGCCAATATTTATACTACTATGAACAACCGGCGCTATTCACCCATCGCCACCAACGTGAACCTCATCAACATCATCCAGGCCAATCCAACCATTGTAGCCCGTTATCCCAATGGGTTGATTGGCCCCGGCAGGCTGGGTGAAAACCCGCTCCTCATCGATCAGCGTGGTTTGAATACGCTGGAAGATTTTCCCATAAATTCCACCTTTACCGCTTCGTACAAAATTCCCTGGGTAGAAGGGCTGCGGCTCGATGCCTCCTACAACTACGACATACAAAACCAGTTTGAAAAAAGCTGGAGCATTCCCTATTATTATTACGAGTACAATGTAAACACACAGGAATACGAGCGTAAAAAAGGAACGGGTACGGCAGCAGCTTCTTTAAATGATACTTACCGCAAGTGGACGACCATGCTGTACAACTTCCGGATCAGCTATGATAAAACTTTCCTTAACAACCATCATATTGCCGTGATGCTGGGTAACGAGCAGCAGAAAAATACCTTCAGCTATGCATCGGCATTCCGGAAAAATTTTGTGAGCACGGCCATCGACCAGATCAATGTAGGCAGCAACGCGGCTGCCGATAAGGACAACGGCGGCTCGGCTTCTGCAGGCGCCTACAACAACTATTTCGGCCGGTTGAATTACGACTTCAAAGCCAAATACCTGTTTGAATTTGTATTCCGCTACGATGGCTCACAAACCTTTCCCAAAGGCAGCCGCTATGGTTTTTTCCCGGGTGTATCGGCCGGATGGCGGCTTTCGGAAGAACCTTTTATTCAAAACAGTCTGCCCTTTGTTGACCAGTTGAAACTACGCGCTTCGTATGGAGAGTCGGGTAACGACCGTGTACCGCAATGGCAGTACCTGCAGGCATTTTCTTTTGGCGACAATTACGTGTTTGGAACGGCCGATGTAGCGGGCATTTATCCCAACACCATGCCCAACCCCAATATCACCTGGGATTTGAGCAAAAAAACAGATATCGGTCTGGAAGGCAGTATGTGGAACGGTTTGCTGGGTTTTGAATTGATTTACTGGATGCAAAAAAGAACCGATATCCTGTTCCGGCGCAACCTGTCGGTAAGCAATGTATTTGGTTTCCCGGGCTTGCCCGACGAAAACATCGGCCAGGTAAACAGCCGTGGTTTTGAAATGCAATTGAGGCATAGAAACAATATTGGCAAACTGAGTTATGGCTTAACAGGCAACGCCGCACTGGCCAAAAGCGAGATCATTTTTATGGATGAAACACCGCAGGCAGAAGCCTATCAAACACAAACCGGTCATCCCATCGGCTCGGCCTTATACTACAGGGCAGATGGTATCTTTCATACACAGGAAGAACTGGATGCCTACCCGCATGCATCGGGCACACAGGTGGGCGATATCAGGGTGCTTGACCTCAATAAAGACGGCGCCATCGATTCGAGAGACCAGTTTCGTTTTGATTATTCAGCTACCCCCCAGATCACCTTTGGTCTTAACGCCGATTTTCAATACGGGAATTTCGATCTGAATGTTTTCTTCCAGGGACAAACCCGTGCCTATAAATACGATGCCACTGCATCGGTATTGGGCACCAGCGACTTTGCCAATGCCTATGTATCGCGCGCCAAAGACCGCTGGTCGGTAGATAATCCTAATGGCTCCATGCCCCGTGCCGATCACTGGGCGCCCGGTAACACCACCTTCTTTTTATACGATGCTACTTATGTGCGGCTGAAAACCGTGCAACTGGGTTATACCATTCCGCGCACCATTACCTCGCGTATCAGGTTCAGTGATGTACGGTTTTATGTAAGTGCATTCAACCTGCTCACCTGGGCGAAGGAAATAAAATGGACCGATCCTGAAGTGAATGGCAATATCAACGCCGTTGATCCCACCAACCCGGCGCCCTATCCGCCGCAACGTGTGATCAACCTGGGTATAAATGTTAAATTCTAAAAGCCTGCTATATGAAAAATCTAATCATACTGCTCACATGCTTATGTTTTGTAGCATGTAAAAAGAATATACTCGATATCGTTCCACAGGACCGCATTGGTGAAAATGTGGTGTGGACCGATGAAGGACTGGTAAGGGCCTATCATACCAGTTTGTACAATGCCATTCCACATGGCTTTTACCTGCACATGCATTCCAAGTATACCGATGAAGCCTATAATACCGCACCCGATTGGAGCGGCGCCGGTCATTTTGCACGCAATACCTTCAACCCCGATAATATCGGATCTGCTGCCGGCGGCGATTTCTGGGGCAGTTATTTTTATTACTGGAACCGCGGTTATGAATATATCCGCAAGGTGAATGTGTTTCTCGAAAAGATGGGGGAAACCGAACTGGAATTCAGCGATAAAGATAAACTGGTGGCCGAGGCAAAATTCCTGCGTGCATTCATTTACTTTGAACTGATAAAAAGACATGGCGGTGTGCCCATCGTTGATAAGTCGTACGAACTGGGCGATTCCGTGAAGTTTAAAAGAGCGTCCATCGATGAATGTGTGGCCTTTATGGAAAAAGATCTGAACGAGGCCATCCCCAATTTGCCCGACCGGTACGCTTCCACCGATGCCGACTATGGCCGTGCTACCGGTGATGCCTGCAAGGCGCTGCTGTCGCGTACCTTGTTGTATGCGGCCTCGCCCTTGTTCAATCCTACACACGACGATCAAAAATGGGAAAAGGCCGCCGATGCTGCCGAAGCCTTGTTAAACAGCGGCTACACCCTGTATGCCGACTATAGAAAGCTGTTTATACTGCAAAGCGGGGCCGCCCAGGATGAGATCATCTTTTGCAGGAACTTTACCACCGCCAACGGCCACCAGGCGCCCATGAACAATCTCAGCCGGCGTTATGGCGCTTATGGAGGCTGGTGGGCCAGCAACGGACCCTCCCAAAACCTGGTGGATGATTACGACATGCTGAACGGTGAACCGCCATTCACCTGGAACGGTAATGTGCAAACCCTCAATCCCGCTTCGGGTTATAATCCCAACCGGCCGTATTATAACCGCGACCCGCGTTTTGATGCCAGCATCATACACGATTCCACCACCTACCATGGCGACCTGTTTGAAATGTGGATCAACACCAACGGTAACACCTGGGGTTTTGATTCGTACAAACAAAGTGGCGACAACCCGCGTACCAACTACGTCATCAAAAAGTTTATGCCCGATGCCGATGTGCCGCTGAACTGGCAAACCATTTACACCAATCCCTGGCCGCATTTCAGGCTGGCAGAAATATACCTGAACTATGCCGAAGCTAAATTTGAACTGGGTGATGAGGCCACCTGCCGGCAATACCTGTCGATGGTAAGAGACAGGGTGGGCATGCCTGCTATCCCAGCTACCGTTACCGGCGAAAACCTGCGCAAACGTTTATACAACGAAAGGCGCATTGAACTGGCCTTTGAAGGGCATCGCTACTTCGATATTCGCCGCTGGAAGATTGCCGATGAGATCGACAGCAGACCCATCAGGGGCATGGACATTATCAAAAACCTGCAAACAGGGGCCACCACCTATACCCCGGTGCAGTTGCTGGTAAAACTGCCTTATGAAGATAAGATGGACCTGCTGCCCATTGAAACCAGTGAAATAAGACGCAATCCCGAACTGGAGCAAACACCCGGCTGGTAATAAATACACAAACATGAGAGAAGTGCTGAAAGAAAAGATCCAATTGCCTAAAGTAATTTTTGGCACCAGTGGTTTAGGCAATTTATTTGTTGCATTGGATGAAACTACAAAACGGGAGATCATACGGCAATGCGTACTGTTATCGAATGGTAGAGCCGTATTTGATTCTGCCGGTAAATACGGCGCCGGGTTGGCGCTGGAAGTACTGGGGAGATACCTGAAGGAACTCAACATTCCTCCTGAACAGGTGATCATCAGCAATAAACTGGGCTGGCTGCGCACCGAATTGAAAACACCGGAACCCAGCTTCGAACCCGACGTTTGGAAAAACCTGCAATACGATGCCGTGCAAAAGATAAGTTATGATGGCATCATGGAATGTTTCGAGCAGGGCAATACCCTGTTGAACGGCTATGTGCCACAAATGGTATCGGTGCATGATCCCGACGAATACCTGGCTGCGGCTGCCAATACAAATGATGAAGAAAAACGATACCGCGACATACTGGATGCCTACCAGGCCCTTTTTGAATTAAAACAAAAGGGCCGGGTGCAGGCCGTGGGTGTGGGCGCCAAAGACTGGCGTATCATTCACCGTATTGCCAGTGATGTACCGCTCGACTGGGTGATGTTTGCCAATAGCATGACCATCAAACGCCACCCCAAACAACTGGCGGCATTCATCCTGGAACTGGATAAAAAAGGTATCATCATCATCAACTCTGCCGTGTTTCATTCGGGTTTTTTGGTGGGCACCGATTATTTCGATTATAAGCGAATAGAACGGGGCACGCCGGAAAACGACGAATTATTTAACTGGCGCGATCGATTTGTTGCTATTTGTGATAAGTTTGGTGTACGACCCGCCGTAGCCTGTGTGCAGTTTGCATTACATGTGCCGGGTGTTTCAAGCATTGCCTTAAACACCACCTCGCCCCGGCGCATACAGGAGAACATCGATATGGCCTATGCTTTCATTCCTCCCGCATTTTGGCAGGAGATGGACAAGACGGGTTTGCTCAGCACCGATCAATTAACAAGAACCTGGAACTCATGAAACAATTATGCCTGCTCGTTACCCTGTGCATGGTGAATATAGTGTACTCGCAACCACTGAAACTCTGGTACAACCAGCCGGCAGGCCGTACCTGGGAAAATGCCCTGCCCATTGGCAACGGAAGGTTGGGCGCTATGGTATACGGTAACGTGGAAAAGGAAACCCTGCAACTGAATGAACATACCGTATGGACCGGCAGTCCCAACCGCAATGATAATCCCGATGCCTTAGCTTCCTTACCCGAAATAAGAAAGTTAATTTTCGAAGGCAAACAAAAGGAGGCCGAACAACTGGCTGCCAAAACCATACAAAGCAAAAAGTCACATGGGCAAATGTACCAGCCCGTGGGCAACCTGCATCTCGATTTTGCGGGGCATGAAGGTTATACCAATTATTACAGGGAACTCGATATTGAAAAAGCAGTTACCACCACGCGGTACGAGGTGAATGGCATTACCTATACAAGGCAGGCCTTCACCTCTTTTCCTCACCAGGTGATCGTGATGCGCATCACCGCCTCCAGGCCGGGCAGTATATCATTTACCACCAATATGAATACCCTGTCGGGTATTACATCCGATCACGAGGGCGTGAAAGGCATGGTGCGTTACAAATGTATGGTGCGTATCAGAACAGAAGGCGGCCGGCTTAACTCGAACGATTCCATGCACAGGGTAGAGCAGGCCAATACGGCTACTGTATTTATATCTATAGCCACCAACTTCAATAACTATAAAGACATCAGCGGCGATGAAAACAAAAGGGCGGAAGACTATATGAACAAGGCTTTCAAACAGTCATTTGCTTCTTTGTTAAAAGCGCACATTACTGCTTATCAAAAGTATTTTAACCGTGTTCAATTGAACCTGGGTACTACCGAAGCTGCCAATCTACCCACCGATGAGCGTTTGAAAAACTTCCGGTCGGTAAACGATCCGCAACTGGTTACCCTGTATTATCAATACGGCCGTTACCTGCTTATATCATCATCGCAACCCGGTGGCCAGCCCGCCAACCTGCAGGGAATATGGAACGATAAAAAACGGCCGCCATGGGACAGCAAGTATACCATCAACATCAATGCGCAAATGAATTACTGGCCGGCCGAAAAAACCAACCTGGCCGAATTGCACCAGCCCTTCCTGCAAATGGTAAAGGAGTTGTCGGAAACCGGCGCCACTACCGCCCGCGTGATGTACGGCGCCAGGGGATGGATGGCCCATCATAATACGGATATCTGGCGCATCACTGGTCCGGTAGACGCCATTTTCTGGGGCATCTGGAGCGCCGGCGGCGCCTGGTGCAGCATGCATCTTTGGGAACATTACCTGTACAATGGCGATAAAAAATTCCTGGGTACCATCTATCCCATTTTAAAAGGCGCTGCTTTATTTTATGTAGATTACCTGGTGGAACATCCCAAATACCATTGGCTGGTGGTGAACCCCGGCACTTCGCCCGAAAACGCACCCGCCGCTCATGGCGGTTCTTCGTTCGATGCCGGTACCACTATGGATAACCAGATTGTATGGGACATATTCAGCACTGCCATCCGTGCGGCGGAGATCTTAAACACCGATGCCGCCTTTGCCGATACACTTAAAACCATGCGCAGCCGCCTGCCACCGATGCATATCGGCCGGCATGGACAATTGCAGGAATGGCTGGAAGACATCGACGATCCCAACGATCATCACCGCCATATTTCACATCTCTATGGTTTGTTTCCATCTGCCCAAATATCACCCTACCGTACACCCCACCTGTACAGCGCTGCCAAAAATACGCTCCTGCAAAGGGGCGATGTGTCTACCGGCTGGAGCATGGGCTGGAAAATAAACTGGTGGGCCCGTATGCTGGATGGCAATCATGCCTATACACTCATCCAAAACCAGTTGACCCCATTGGGCGTAAACAAAGAGGGTGGCGGAACCTATAACAATCTTTTTGATGCCCATCCGCCATTCCAGATCGATGGCAATTTTGGCTGCACCTCCGGTATCACGGAAATGCTCATGCAGTCTGCCGATGGCGCCCTGCACCTGCTTCCGGCTTTACCAGATGTATGGCCCGGCGGCCATGTGGGCGGCTTACGTGCCCGGGGTGGTTTTGAACTGGTGAACATGGAATGGGAAAATGGAAAACTGGTAAAGGCGGTCATCAAATCCAATGCAGGCGGTAATCTCCGGTTGCGGTCACCCAACGAACTGCAACGACAGGAACGTATACCGCTGCAACCCGCCACCGGCGACAACAGCAACCCGTTTTATCAAACAGATAAAACACCGGCACCCATTATTGCTCCCGATGCTACCATCACAAAACCTGAACTTAAACAAACATGGATGTATGATATCAGCACAAAACCCGGCGAAACTGTAACCATTATCATAAAATAGACCTGTTATGAAAAAGTTTGTCCTCAATTTATTATTGGTTATTCCTTGTTTAACAAATGCACAAAATGCCACCATTAAAATTGATGTAGACAGAACCGTGGGCGAGATCGATCCGCGTATTTACGGCGTATTTATGGAGCCGATACAATTCAACGGAAGAAGATTCGGACTGCCCGATTCTGTACAATTCAATACCCTCTATGGCACCCTGTACGATCCTTCATCGCCATTGGCCAATGAAGATGGGTTCAAAAAAAATTATATCGAAGCCATGAAAGAGCTGCAGGTAACCAACATGCGCTGGCCCGGTGGTAATTTTTTGATGGGTTATAACTGGCAGGATGGTATTGGTCCGAAAGAGCAGCGGCCTGCACGCATCAACCTGGCCTGGGGTGGTATAGACAATAACCATGTAGGCACCGATGAATGGTTTGCTTTGAACAAAGCCATCGGCAGCGAAAACGTGGTTTGTGTAAACCTGGGTTTGGGTGATATAAAAGATGCCGTTTCGTGGTTGGAATACTGCAACTACCCCAAAGGAACTTATTTCTCCGACCTGCGTGCCAAAAACGGTCACAAGGAGCCCTACGCTGTAAAGATCTGGGACCTGGGCAACGAGGTAGATGGTTATCCCTGGGAGCTGGGTTATAAAACGGCGGAAGATTATGTAAAGATCGGAAGGGAAGCGGCCAAGGCCATGAAGGCGGTTGACAGCAACATCAGCCTGGTGGCATCGGGATCATCCTGGTATGAACCTACGGGCAAATGGGTAGACTGGAACCGCATTGTGCTGAATGGGCTGGGAGATATGGTAGACTATCTTTCCATTCACCGTTATTGGGAACGGTCAGAGGATTATTATCAATACATGGGGCAAAGCGCCATGGATTTTGAAGAAAAGATAAAGGTAACGGCTGCGCTCATTGAATCGGTGAGCGCCATGAAAGGGTATAAAAAGCCTATTTACATATCGTTTGATGAATGGGGTATTATGTCGAGAAACCTGTTATCGGTATTGCCCATTGCGCAATGTTTCAACTCGTTTATTCGACATGCCGATGTGGTGAAAATGGCCAATTTCACGCTGCTTACATCTTTGCTGGGGAACGACCGGGAAAAAGGAACCTTTAAATCGCCTTTGTTTTATATTTTCAAGGCTTATTCCAACAATTGCCGCGGCAGAAGTGTAGACAGCTATGTGAACTGCGAAACCTTTAATACACCCGCATTTAAAAAGATCCCCTATTTAGATGTGACTGCTACTTACTCAGACGACAAAAAAGAGGCGGTCATCAATGTGGTGAACCGGCATAAAGACAAGGCCATTGCCACCGACATACTGAGCAGCTCCGGTGATTTTACAGGCAAAGCCACCTGCAGTCTGGTGGCAGGCACATCGTTAAACGATACCTTCGAATTCGACAAACAAAACCAATATGTACCCGTAACAAAAGAAATGAATGTAAAGGGTAATAAATTTACATATACTTTCCCGCCACATTCATTCACACAAATCAGGATTGCTGTAAATCGTAAATAGATCGTATGAAATGCATATTCCTGTTCATTGGAATGGCCCTGTTTGCTTCTGGTCAAAAACCCATCCCGGTATTGATCGTGGATGGGTTCAGCAACCACGACTGGCGGCAAACATCCAGGGTCACCAAATGGATACTGGAAAAAAGCGGGCGGTTTAAAGTAGATATTTCAACCATTCCCACCGATAGCAGTGGCCGTGCCAACTGGCGGCCTCAATTCGATAAATATGCCGTAGTGATCCAAAACTCCAACAATATTCATAACAAATCCCTTAGATGGCCTGAACAGGCAGAGCGCCGGTTGGAACAGTATGTAAAAAACGGCGGCGGGTTGTATATTCTGCATTCGGGCAACAATGCCTTTCCACATTGGGCTGAATACGACAAAATGATCGGCCTCGGCTGGCGCCCTCAATCTACAGGCTATGCATTGGAGATAGATACCAACAAAAACATCATACGCTATTCACCTGGCCAGGGCCGCAGCACCGGTCATGGCGCCCGCTTTAATGCCGTTATTCATATACTCAACCGTCACCCCATCAATAAAGACTATCCCGCCCAATGGAAAACCGCCAACACCGAGGTATATTATTTCCCACGCGGCGCGGCCCAACACCTGACGGTTTTGTCGTGTGCCTACGACAGCACCGGCACACAAAAAATGTGGCCTGTTGAATGGGTAGTGCAATATGGCAAAGGCCGTGTATACAATTCCAGCATGGGCCATTTATGGGCGGGGGAATATTATCCGCCTGCCTATCGCTGTTACGGTTTTCAAACCACCATGATCAGGGCCGCCGAATGGCTGGCCACTGGTAAGGTCACCTATCCGGTACCCGCCCATTTCCCAACAAAAGATTCCACCAGCCTCGCCGACGAAAACGAATTGGACGGGGCGCAAAAACCATAATGAAATCTCATGAAACAATTGCTAGTCACCACAGCCATACTATTAACTTTCAGTTCGCTGTCTTTATCCCAACAAATGCCCACGGGTTTCGATGCCCCACGCACCGGCATCAACCACGGAAAGATCGACACCATTACCTATAAATCAAAAACGGTTGGCGTCAACCGCCGCGCCATCATCTACACACCACCCGGTTTTTCAAAAAAGAAAAAATACCCGGTGCTTTATCTCCTGCATGGTATCGGGGGCGATGAAAAAGAATGGCTCAACGGCGGCCACCCGCAACATATACTCGATAACCTCTATGCCGATGGTAAAATAGAACCTATGATCGTGGTAATGCCTAACGGAAGAGCCATGAAAGACGACCGCGCCACGGGCAACGTGATGGCGCCCGATAAAGTAGAGGCCTTTGCCACCTTTGAAAAAGATCTATTAAACGATCTTATTCCGTTCATTGAAAAAAAATACCCCGTGCTCACCAGCCGCGAACAGCGTGCTATAGCCGGACTCTCCATGGGTGGTGGGCAATCGCTCAACTTCGGTCTGGGCAACCTCGATAAATTCGCCTGGGTAGGCGGCTTCTCTTCGGCACCCAATGCCAAAATGCCCGAAGAGCTGGTGCCCGATCCCGAAAAAGCCAAACAACAACTAAAACTGCTCTTTATGTCCTGCGGCGACAACGATCGCCTGCTCGCCGTCAGCAAACGCACCCATGAGTATCTCTACGAAAAAGATGTTCCGCATATCTATTATATCGAACCGGGTGTGCATGATTTTAAAGTATGGAAGAACGGATTGTATATGTTCTCGCAGTTTTTATTCAAACCGGTTGATCCATCTACCTTTTCAAAGTATACAATACTGGGCACACCTGCTGCTTCCAATGTACGTGCAGCCCGTTACCCGCAAATATTACCCGATAACCGCGTGATCTTCCGCATCAAAGCACCCGAAGCTCAAAAAGTACAAATAGACCTTCATAAAAAATACGACCTCAAAAAAGACACCGGCGGTTACTGGCAGGTGACCACCGATTCCATCGGCGAAGGGTTTCATTATTATTCCTTGATAGTAGATGGCGTGGCCGTAGCCGATCCTGCCAGTGAAACCTTTTATGGCATGGGACGTATGGCCAGTGGTATAGAAATTCCTTTCCGGGGTGGCGGCTATTATGCCGTTAAAGATGTACCGCATGGTGACATTCGCATCAAAAAATATTTTTCTACCGTCACCAATTCCTGGCGGCAATTCTACCTGTACACACCACCGGGATATGACCAGAATAACAACGAAAAATACCCGGTATTATATCTATTACATGGCGGCGGCGAAGACGAAAGCGGCTGGGCCACCCAGGGAAAAACCGACCTGATCATGGACAACCTCATCGCAGAACAAAAAGCCAAACCCATGCTCATCGTAATGATGGATGGCAATTTCAGCACCGGTATTGCCGGTTTTAATGCCAATGCATTACAGGCCTTTGAAAATGAATTAAAGAATGTGGTGATGCCTTTTGTAGAAAAAAACTACCGGGTAACCAACAACAGGGCGCTGGCGGGTTTATCTATGGGTGGATTGCAAACGTTGTATGCAGGACTGCGAAACACCCACCTGTTTTCTTATCTCGGTGTTTTTAGTTCGGGTTGGTGGGCCAATCAACCGGCTTTGTCGGATCCCGAATACGAGTACATGAAAAACAATGCTACGACCATCAACAACAACCTGAAAAGTTTTTGGATTGCCATGGGCGGGAAGGAAGATATCGCCCATAATAATTGCCAGATCATGTTACGCAAGTTTGATGTGATGAATATCAAATACCAATACAGCGAATATCCCGGCGGTCATACCTGGCCTGTCTGGCGCAACAATCTGTACAATTTTGCCCGGCTCTTGTTCAGGTAAAGGGCGCGGCTGCGAAATATCCTATCTTGCAGCCTCACCATCAACTGAACAATGCGCGCATTACTGCAATGGACGATCATAATACCCGTACTGGCCTGGATACTTTATTTCACCGGGCTCATCGATAACGCCGCCATCTTCCAGGTGCTGGCAAGCATCATGCTTATTTTATGTGTGATGTCGGCCGTGCATCATTCCGAGATCGTGGCCGAGCGGGTAGGAGAGCCCTTTGGCACCATCATACTGGCTGTTTCCATCACCGTCATTGAAGTATCCATCATTGTATCACTCATGGTATCCGAAGGCCAGGCGGCCGCTTCGCTGGCCAGGGATACCGTGTATGCCGCCACCATGCTCATTTTGAACGGCATCATCGGGCTTTGTTTGCTCATTGGCGGACTCAAACATTATGAACAACGTTTTTCTGCTTCCTCCGTTACCATTGCGCTCATCTCGCTGCTTTCGATAATTGTGTTCACACTGGTATTCCCCACTTTTACCGAAAGCGTCAAAGGTTCGTATTATTCCACCCCCCAGCTCATATTTGCCTCCATCGCCTGCCTGGTTATTTATTCCGCCTTTTTATTTGCGCAAACCAGGCGCTACCGGCAATATTTTCTCACCGTGGGTGCCGATGAAAATGAAGAAATGGCCGAGCCCATACCCATCACCAACAAAGTATTTGCCATCAGCCTGGTATCCCTCATAGCCAGCCTGGGTATTGTGGTGTTGCTGGCCAAATCGCTTTCACCTACCATCGAAAGCATCATCACCGGCTATAGCCTGCCCAAATCGTTGGTAGGCGTGGTTATTGCCATCATCATTTTATTGCCCGAGGCAACAGCCGCCATCATTGCCGCACGCAAAAACAGGCTGCAAACCAGCATCAACCTGTCGCTGGGTTCTGCCCTGGCCAGTATTGGATTAACCATTCCCAGCGTGGCCATCGTGTGTTTGATGTTTGATATGCCCGTTATTCTGGGCCTCGACATCAAATCGATGGTGTTATTGGGGCTGTCGGTATTTACCGTAATGCTGGCCTTAAGCGGCGGTAAGTCGAATATTGTATACGGGGTGGTGCTGTTGGTAAATTTGTTCGCTTTTATATTTTTGATGATATATCCCTGATGGGAAATGCAAGTAAATGATTTGCAAGCCATTCTGGAAAAAAAGCGTATCTTCAGATATAGCCTTGCCTGTTTACAAAATATGAACATATGCCAACCTGTTTCTTAATTGAAGACGACATAGACGACCAGGAGATCTTTGCCACGGCGCTGCAGAAGGTGGATGAAAACATCGAGCTGCGTTCTGCGAGCAATGGGGCAGAGGCGCTGCAGCGGTTACAGGAAAACCTGTCATTTGTTCCCGAATTCATTTTTCTCGATATCAATATGCCGAAAATGAATGGCCTGCAGTGTTTACCGGAAATAAAGAAACTCGAACATCTTAAAAATGCCAGGGTCATCATGTACTCTACTTCCTCCGATGAAGATGTAAAACGAATATCCAAACAACTGGGCGCCGACGAATTCCTGGTGAAACCACCCAAGCTCGGCCTCCTGGTAAACGATCTTAGCCGAATCCTGGAAAAAGGCCAGTTATGATAAATAATGTGAAAACGATTGACAATGACAGGATCCACTGAACCATACAGACAAGCAGAAGAAAGATATTTTAAGATGATCGAGGAGATTGAAGACTATTCGATCATCCTGTTAGACGAACAGGGTATCATCCGTAACTGGAACCGGGGTGCAGAAAAGATCCAGGGATACCAACGGCAGGAAATACTGGGTACGCATTTCAGTGTATTTTATTTGCCGGAAGACCGTGCCGGTCATTTGCCTGAAAAACTGCTCGGCGAAGCAGCCAAAAACAACAAAGTATCAATAGAAGGCTGGCGCCTTCGAAAAGACGGCTCCAAATTCTGGGGCGGCACTACCATAACTGCACTGCACAATGAAAATAATGAACTCATCGGTTTTTCAAAAGTAACACGCGACCTCACCGAAAAAAAACTGGCCGAAGACCAACTGAAACATTTTGCAGCAGAACTACAATTAACGAACGAAGCGCTGCGCAAAAGCGAAGAGCGGTATCACAAGATGGTATCGGAAGTACAGGACTATGCCATCATTCTTTTAGATGTGAACGGGAACATAGAAAACTGGAATGCCGGCGCCGAAAAGATCAAGGGGTATAAGGCAGATGAGATCGTGGGTAAGAACTTCGAGGTGTTTTACGAAGAAGGCGACCGGCAGATACATCTGCCTCAAAAGTTACTGGCCATAGCGCACGACAGCGGGCGTGCATTGCATGAAGGATGGCGTGTTCGCAAAAACGGTACGCGTTTTTGGGGCAGCATCGTGATCACTGCCCTGCACAACGAAGAGGGCCAGGTGATCGGGTACTCGAAAGTAACCAGGGACCTTACTGATAAGAAAGAGGCAGAAGATAAGCTACAGCAATACCTGGTAGAACTGGAGCAGCAAAACCAGGAGCTGGACCGCTTTGCCTATGCCGCTTCCCACGATTTGCAGGAGCCGCTGCGCAAGATCCTTACTTTCGCTGATATGATAGAGCAGGACCCGGGCGATGTAGAGTTGGTGACCCGTTCTATCAGGAAGATCAGCACTTCTGCCGAAAGAATGTCGGCCCTTATCAAGTCGGTGCTGCAATACAGCCGGCTTACAAAAAGCGCCGGTAAAAAGGAAGCTGTTGATCTGAATGTCATTTTAAAAGGTGTTACCGGCGACCTGGAATTGCTCATCCAGGAAAAGCAGGCACAGATACAAACTGATCATCTGCCGGTGGTAAAAGCCGACGAACAGCAGGCTACCCAGCTGTTCACCAATCTTATTCATAATGCCATAAAATACGCCCATAAACGCCCGGAGATCAGGATCACCAGCGCTATTGTGTCAAGCCGCACCGTGCCCAATTGGCCCGATCATCTGCGGCATGGCATGTATTACCAGATCGTTTTTAGCGATAACGGTATCGGTTTCGAGCAGCAATATGCCAACCAGATCTTTTCCCTTTTTCAGCGGCTGCATGCCAAACACGAGTTCAGCGGCACCGGGGTGGGGCTGGCCCTTTGTAAAAAGATCATGGACAACCATAATGGTTTTATTTATGCCGAAGGCCGGCCTATGGAAGGCGCCTCTTTTTACGTATATTTCCCCAAACAAGTTTAACAGGCCTTTACCGCCCCGGCGGGCCCCCAAACCAATAAATTGCGTATCTTTACATAGATGAATACGCTACAACTCCATATTAAATCCATGTGCGGGTATTTAACACCCCGTACCTGTTCCTTCCAGGAGTTTATGCCCTTCTGTCATCACCTGTTTTACTACTCCAGCTTTAAGGTCTTTCGTACTATTCCCCAGGCCTGATTGGCTTAATCGCCTGGGACATCCTGTCGTCTTTGCAGGGCGCACCCTGTCATTCAATCACTAAAATTATTGAACTATGGCACGGCAACAACAGTTGTCTGTCAGCGGTATGATCATCATGCTGCTGGTTCTGCTCAATGCGGTTCTGTTACGGGAATGGTACATCAACGATAGCTGGCTCTCATGGGGGCTGGCGCTAACGCTGCCTTTGTTGCTGCTGGCGATATACGACCGGTGGCAAAAAAAGCATGCCATCATACGCAACTTCCCCATCATCGGGCACCTGCGTTATTTCTTTGAATTTATCAGGCCCGAACTGCGGCAATACTTTATTGAATCGGATACCGACGGTAAACCCTTTACCCGCCGGCAGCGTTCGCTGGTGTACCAGCGCGCCAAAAACGAACGGGAAACCGTGGCCTTTGGCACCCTGCTCGACGTAGAGAAGAACGGCTACGAATGGGTGGCGCATTCCGTATTCAATAATGGCGGCGCCGACGCAAACAATCGCGTTACCATTGGCAACCACCAGTGTTTGCAACCCTATAATGCCAGCATTCTCAACATTGGCGCCATGAGTTATGGCGCGCTGAGCAAAACGGCCATTGCCTCGTTGAACGAAGGCGCTTATATCGGCAACTTTGCACACAATACCGGTGAGGGTGGTATCAGTGAATATCACCTGATGGGCGGTGATTTGATATGGCAGATAGGCACCGGTTATTTTGGATGCCGCAACCAGCAGGGTGATTTCGATCCTATTGCATTTAGAAAGAATGCCATGCGGCCCGAGGTAAAGATGATAGAATTGAAAATTTCCCAGGGCGCCAAACCAGGTCATGGTGGTGTGCTGCCTGCCAGCAAAAACACCAAAGAAATAGCCGCCATCCGCCAGGTACAACCTGCTACTACCATTCATTCGCCGGCGCGCCATACCGCTTTTGATTCGCCCGAAGGGCTGATGAAATTTCTTCAGTTGCTGCGCGAACTCAGTGGTGGCAAACCCGTAGGTTTTAAAATGTGTATTGGCGATAAACTGGAATTCATCCACATCTGCGATGCCATGGAAGAAACGGGCATACTACCCGATTTTATTTGCATCGATGGCGCCGAAGGTGGCACGGGCGCAGCGCCGTTGGAGTTTACCGATCATATCGGTATGCCCTTATACGATGCGCTGGCCTTTGTTTCCAAAACGCTCGAGTCGCGTGGCTTGTCGAAGGATATAAAGATCATTGCCGCCGGTAAGATCGTTTCCAGCTTTGATATACTCAAGGCTATGTCGCTGGGCGCTTCGGTGTGTTACAGTTCGCGCGCCATGATGATGGCGCTGGGATGTATACAGGCGCTTACCTGCGACAGTGGCAAATGTCCAACAGGCGTGGCCACACAAAATCCCGCGTTGTACAAGGGACTGGATCCCGCGGATAAAAAGATTCGTGTGGCGAATTTCCATGCCAATACCATCAAGGCTGTTCAACACATGATGCAGGCCTGTGGATTTAACAGCCTGGCAGAGATACGGCCTTCGCGGTTTTTCAGGCGCATCAGCGAGCAGCAGGTTAGATCTTTTGAAGAGATCTATGGAATGGAGAAGCGGCAAACGTACAGTAGTGCTATTCCGTTGAATTAAAACTGGTGTGTTATGTTAACAGAAAAAACCGATCAACTCATTATATCAAAAAAAGATTTTGATACACTAAATAATTATTTGCAGGGCCTCGGTGGCATAAAACCCGATTCACCCATCAACCGCCTGCGCCAGGAAATAGAGCAGGCCAGATTAATAGACGATGAGGATTTTCCCATCAACGTGGTGCAACTGTACCACCAGGCCACTATTAAAGAGCAAAAAAGTAATTATAAATATGCTTATACCGTGGTGCTGCCCGAACACGCCGATCATAAAAAATGCCGTGTGTCTGTAGCTTCGGCTTTAGGCGCCTCATTGCTGGGTAGAAGCGTGGGGGAGCATATAGAATGGAACATAGGTACAGTACAAAGGATGTTTGTTATTCTGTCGGTGTCTGCCAATCGTATGAAAATGTAGGTTACCGGTCTACAATTACCACCTTATCATTCAAAACATCCGTAACCTTCATTTCACACGACAACCCGAATTTTTTCGAACCGTCGTTTTCCATAACCAGTACGCCGCAGGTGCCGCAGCACCCGCCGCCATAACAAACACCAAAACACCGTACGGGAATGTATTCGGAAATAAGACACATTACGGAATCGTATTCTTCTTCCGTAGTCTGTAACTTCCAAACCTTCCCCCGGTAATGCACAGTAACAACAATCATTATAAACGCAAGTTAAATTATATCATCATGAGGTACAAACAGAATATTCAAACCATCAATGCACGTGTTACGAAAGCCGTGCAGCAACAGATCAACAACATGCTCCGGCGCCTGGAACGCTACGTGCCCGAGATCAACTGGGCAGACATTTATCTAAGAAAAGAAGGCAACCAATCCACTGCCAACAGAACCGTCAGTGTTCGTTTGGGTATACCCGGTAACGACGTATTTGCATCTGAATCAGGCACGCGCTGGATTACAATACTGCGGCAGGTAGAAGAAAAACTCGAACGTCAGCTCTTAAGAAGAAAAAGAACTGCGTTGTTTTAACGAATCGTTGATGACCACCGCTTTTCCCTAAGCATTATATTTCGTAACTTTGCAACTATGACAGGCACAACTATCCATATTAATAATTTGCTTTCCACGCATGGATATGGTATGTCCTGTACGCTCAATTTCTTCCCAACATTTAAGGACTTTCCTAATTAATCCCCGGTCTTATTTCATGTATACAAATAGGCCGGGGTCCGGCTTATTGTAATCCATTATAATAATAAATAACGCATCTGCCCCGGGCGCTTTATGCCTCCGAGGGCCGGGAATGCTTTTTGTATAAACTAAAATCGACTCATCATGTTAACAATAAACAACGACCTCGTACTCCGCAAAGACGACTACAAATTATTAGTATCCTACTTAAACGGCGCCAACGCCAAAACGGCCTTCGACCGCCGCAACGCCGTGGCCCTGCAGGCTGAACTAAAAAAAGCCAAACTGGTTGAAAAAGACGAGTTTCCCGGCGATGCCATCGGCATCAACTCAAGAGTAAAAGTAAAAACCGAGGAAACCAACGACATCATGGACATCACCCTGGTAACACCCGATAAGGCCAACATCAGGGAAGGCAAGGTAAGCGTGATGGCGCCCATTGGTACCGCCCTTATCGGTTTCAGAAAAGGGCAGCAAATCAAATGGCATGTGCCATCCGGTAAAAAAACCTTCACCATACTGGAGGTAATTAATGAACAACAAAATAGTTGACTATGATGATAGTTTTGATCATATTGACGTTAATAGTAATCCTGTTGCTTTACCTGGCCTTTCAATCGTATTATGGAAAACAAAAGCATAATCGTGAAATGCTGGCCGTGGAAGAAGCCTATAAAAGAATGATGAAACGGCACAACCTGAAGATACTGGAGGTAAGCCGTTTGCCCAACCGGCTGATCGCCATCGACCGTGTGAACGGCAAACTGGTATTGATCGTGTACAAAGACGGTATCACCTGGGAGTGTTGTTTGAACCTGGAAGAAATTCGACACTGTGAACTGGTAAAAAGCACCGACCACGAAAGCGGCTATATCCAATCGGTAAATATGGAACTCATCATGCGTGATAAAGGCGAGGTGATACGTTTTCCCTTTTTCCACCAGGATATCGATGATGTACGCGAATTGCGGCAACGCACCAATAAATCGCATTACTGGCAGCGCAAGATCCGCTATTACCTGGATGTACCGCAAAACGGCGAGCGCCGTTTTACCTACACAGGCTAAACATTATTAATAAACCTAAATGTATAGATCATGAAAACGCTCGACAATAAAACCGCCATCATTACCGGCGCAGGCTCCGGTATTGGACAGGCAACCGCCGAACTATTCGCGAAAGAAGGCGCCAAAGTAGTGGTGTCTGATATCAATGAAAAAAACGGTAAAGCGGTAGCCGATGCCGTCAAAAAGGCCGGCGGCGAAGCCGTCTTTATCAAAGCCGACAGCGCCAGCCCCGACGATAACGCCCGGCTGGTAGCCGAAACCATCAAACAATTCGGCCGGCTGGATATTGCCGTGAACAATGCCGGTATTGGCGGTCCGCTGGCTCCCACAGGGGAGTACCCGGTGGAAGGATGGCAGAAGACCATCGACATCAACCTGTCGGGCGTTTTTTATGGTTTACGTTACCAGATACCTGCTATGTTGCAGGAAGGAGGAAGTATTATAAATGTGGCCAGCATATTAGGCCAGGCGGGCACCCGCATGTCGCCCGCTTACGTAGCGGCTAAACATGGTGTGGTAGGACTTACCAAAACCGCCGCACTGGAGTATGCCGACAAAAACATCCGCATCAACGCCGTGGGTCCGGGTTATATCAAAACACCATTGGTGATGAACTCGCTGGATGATGCAGCGCGTGCCGCATTGATTGGTTTGCATCCTATGGGCCGTTTGGGTGAATCGGAAGAAGTGGCGGAGCTGATATTGTGGCTGGCCTCTTCCAAAGCATCGTTTGTAACCGGCGCTTATTACGCGGTGGATGGCGGTTACCTGGCGCAATAAGTTTATTCGTCCAGTGGCGCAAAATACGTGCAATACCCATCCGGCTCTACCGGTCCTTTAAACAGCGAACAGCCACCACATTCACCAGCCTTTGCCGGAGGCAGGTACAATTTACATACACTGCATTTATTCTCGGCTATGGGTGAAACCGGCACATAGCCGAGTTTTTTTCTTTTTTCCTGTTCCTCCTTGCTGATACCGCTTACATCGCTGCACGATGCGGGCGATTGTTTTTTCCCGCTTTTACAAGCGCCGATAAACAACAGGCTGCCTACACTAATGACAAAATCCCTGCGTGTATTCATAAAAACAGTTTGTTCAGTTGGGAAATGGTTTCCTGGTTGATGTTTTTCTTCAGACGGGCGGCCTCTTTTTTTACTTCGGGTGATGCCGTTTTCGACCTCTCTATACCATTCAAAAAACCGGTAATGGCAGCCCGCTGCCGCTGACTGGCCAGCGAAGGAAGCAGTTGTAAAAAATCTTTCACCTGCTCATTCCTCGACCCTATACAAAAAGAAATATCCTGTATAAAAGAAACGGTATCTGCCAATAACGCACTCGCCAACACCTTCTTTAACATAGCTGTATTAGACCCAGCTACCGAACTTAATACTGCCAGCTGCATGGGCCTATGATATCCATAACGGCCCAGGGCTTCCACAAACAGATCCTGTACCGGCAAATCATTCAACTGGCCCATACTTAATACAGCCTGCAACACCACCTTAGCCGTTCCCTTTTTCACCAAGGCAGCCATCTCGTTGAAACAGGCGGGATAGTTTTCGGCCAACACAAGGCCATGCTCCTGTACATAATCCGAGCTATCTGCCAGCGCTTTCTTTACCACAGAAACATCCAATGCATTCAATGCTTCCAGCACATAGAGGGCATGCAGCCTGGCCCGCGCATCCTTTCCTTCCAGGAACATTTTCCGAACGGCAGGTATCGCCGCCTTGTCCTGCCTTTCCACCAGCAGGCGGTGCGCCTGCAAGGCATACCATTGGTTGGCATGATCAAACAGCAACACCAGGCTATCGCTGCTCATGGTACTCAACCGCGGCTTAACATGTTGGTAGGATACATCTGCCGGCATGATCCGGTAAATGCGCCCCTTGTCGCTGCCATTGTAAAAATCCATTTCCGCTTTCAGATCATCCGGAATAGATACCGGCGTTTCAATATGCTGCCGGTGAAAATCCAGCAGGTATAAATAGCCATCGGGCGCGCTGCAAAAATTCACGGGTCTGAACCAGTTGTCTGTTGAACTGATGAACTCCCGTTTTTCCTCACCGGCCGCACGACGTGCAGTAAAATACACACTATCGGCATCCCTGTGTAGCAGGTCCCTGTGCACCAGGTTGCCCGCTACTTCACCCGTAAAGATGTTCCCATAAAACTCGGCCGGTAACTTATCGCCATTATAGTAAGTACCACCCGAAGCGCCCGTAAAATGATCCCGTTCATATTCCACCCGGTTCAGTTTCTTTTCCTGGAACCCGGCATTTCTTCGTTTGGTGCGCTCTGCCCGCCAGTAAGGCGTGGCCGACTGTTGGAACATAATAGGATCATGATCGGAAATATTTTTGATAGAACGCGTGGTAGGCAAATGATCGTGACGGTGCAAATAACGCCAGGGGATAAGTGTTTGCTGTATATGCAGACTGTTTTCGGTTACAAACCGGTTGCCGGCATCATCCAGTACCTGCCCAAATTGCCCGGGACCAGTCTCAGGTTCAAACTGGTTACGGTCGAGCCGGAACCGGAAGTCGGCGCCCCTTACAGAAACCGAAGACGGCGAAGCGCCTTGTTTAAATACGATATTACCATCCTGCCCGCGGTTATTCGCATATATCCAGTTATCTACCCCAAACCGCAAATTGGTGATCTGTGTCTCGGGATTATCTTTGAAGAAACCACTAAAAAGCACCTCACGCGTGTCGGCTACAAAATCGCCGGTGGTATCTTTCATATACAATATCTCCGGCGCAGCCGTTACCAGCAAACCGCCTTTCCAGGGCAGTATACTGGTGCCTTCCGATAATTTATCGGCAAATACTATAGAGGTATCGATGCGCCCATCGCCATCCAGGTCGCGCAATACCCGTATCTGTCCTTTTTCCTGGCCCTTGGCCGGCTGATCGGGATAATCATGCATCAGCACCACATAACAATTTCCATCCTCATCATATTCCATCGACACGGGATCGGCTACATGCGGTTCCATGGCAAACAGTTCCAGCTTCAATCCGGGTATGATGCTCAAACTTTCCATGGCCTTATCGGGCGGGAGGGGCGCAGGGTACTTAGGTTCGTTTTTACAACCAGTCAGTATAACAAGCGCCAACAGGCAGATACATTTAATAGGCGGCATCTATTTTTTGTTTATATTCGTTAACGTACACGAATATATCGTTAAATATGAAACAAACCAACAACCGGCGACAATTCATTCGATTGATCACTTTATCGGGCCTGGCCATACCCATGTCCCGCACCCTTACCTTCCTGCCTGCAGTGCCAACAACCGGTTCGCCCGACATCCCCTTTATTCCCCGCCGCGTAGCCAGTTGGTGGTGCACACTCGACGACCTGCAATGGCCGCAAAAACCCGTCATCGATAAAATAAAACGCCGCGCCGAAGGTTTTGCGGCTGCCCATATCGATACGGCGGTGAGTTATGGTTTTCACATCCGGTTCGACTTTGCCAATTACTTCGGCCAGTTGCATGGCTACCTGGCGCAGGTAAAAGAAGAACTGCACCGCTATGGCATCAAATTCATGGACCATTATTCCTGCAACCATGTAGAGCGGCCGCGCGGCGAAACCGAACTGCGCAAACTGCATAAAATGCAAAGGCATCATACCTTATTATACCACGATACCGTGGCCGCACAACATGCACAATACGCCGGTCATTTATTTCATGATATCTGCGAAGTAGACCTGCGCGATGGCAGCAGGGGGTATGCCTGGCAATACCAGATGGAAACCTTTTGCCATAATAATCCCGGCTTTCTCGATATGCACCGCCAATATTTAATTCGTCATGAAAAGGAGGTGGGCTGCGATGGCTTCCAGGTAGATGATATGTGCAACTATGCCGGGCTGGCTACCTGCGGTTGTAAATATTGCCGCGAGCGGTTTAAAAAAGATTATGGTCATGAGATTCCGCCCTTTGGCGACAAAACCTTCTGGGGCGATACCTCCAAACCCATGTTACACTGGGGCAACTACGAAAACCCGGCATTCCGCGACTGGCTGAAAATGAAAGACGATGCCATTGCCGGTCATGTAAAGATGGTGAAAGAAACCATCGGTAAAAAACCATTGATGACCTGTTGTTCCAACACAGGTCCGGTTACGCTCAACTCCATTTCACTCAACCTCGAAAGAATTGCCGGCCTGGTAGATTTTTTTATGATGGAAAATGTAGGCACCAACATACACAGTGTACATTGGATAAAAAAAGATGCGGAGGCCTTACAGCAAAAAGACATTGCCCGCCAGCGTGGTCATGCACCCGCCATCGCACTCAGCTATACCATCTATCGCGAAGGCGGTTACCTGGGCTGGGCCCTGGCCCGTTTTTGGGGTGTGGCCAACTGGGCCAGCACGTTTCATCAAAGGCTGGAAGAAGATCCGGCCGATGCCATGGAAATGGAAGATATGATACGGCCGGTGAACTATTGGGAAACCACCTACAGCAACCTCGATATTCACAAAGCAGAGGACATACCCGAAGTACGGCTGGTAAACAACAGTTATAACAGGGCCAATGGCTGGCGTGGTGCCGACGGCAAAGAACATTGGGATAAGGTAAGCGCCTGGTCGGAACAACTCGTACAACACAATATCGGTTATCGTTTTGTACGCTCCGAAGAACTGGCCAATGCACAAGCCTTACTAAAAGAAACAACACCGCTTATAATAGATAGTATGGGCTGTGTATCCAACAGCCAGTACAAAGCCCTATGCGAATTTTTAAAACAGGGAGGAACCGTTTGGCTTACCCTGCCATTCGGCACCCATGATGAAAAAGGCAACAAACGCACCACACTATTATCTGTTGATTTGCTCAAACGCAAATACAAAGGGCTTATAACTGCCAACCATCTCAACGCCTTACGGCCCGCTATCAAACAAACAGCAGGGGACCGCCACTGGGCCATCCGCGCCCGGAAACATAAAAACAAAACGGTGCTGCATTTCCTCAATACCCAGCTGGTAGCCAACCCGCATCCCACCATAAAAGATAAAGCCGGTTTACCTATTCTACAAAGCATACAGTCCAATAACAACAACAGAACAATACAAATAGAGATCAACACACGCATCATTCCCATCAGTTCCTTACACCTGGCAAGTCCTGAACTGGAGGGCCAACAACGACCAATCACCATCACACAAAAAAGCAGGCACATCGCGTTATTGCACATCGATTTATCAGGCATCAACATCTATGCAGTGGCGCAATAAATGAAAAATAGTTTGTTTTATTCGATCCTTTTCCGTTAATTCGTGTACGTTAACGGAAATTAAACAAATAACCATGGCTAACACCTCCCGCCGCACTTTTATAAGAAACAGCTCTCTCGGAACAGCCGGTGTGTTTTTATCATCCGGACTTTTTAATCAATCACAGGCCTCGGTTCCCGCCATCTTAGGTGGCATGCCCACCTTTAAACCAGGCGATTGGGTGAAATGGCCTATGTGGATAGAAAGTGAAGACGAAGCCCGTTTACTCGAAAGTGTAAGAAGCGGTGTATGGTCGCGCAATAAACTGGTCACCGAATTCGAAGACGCCTGGGCAGCCATGCTGGGTGTAAAAAGATGTCTCACCGTGGTAAATGGCACCAATGCATTGATCACGGCTATGAACCGCCTCGATATAGGTGCCGGTGATGAAGTGATCACCACACCCTATACATTCATCGCTTCGGTACAGGCCATACTCGCCAACAACGCCATGCCCGTGTTTGCCGATATAGATCCAAAAACTTTTCAAATAGATGCCGGTAAAATCGAAAGCAAGATCACCAAACGCACCAAAGCCATCCTGGTAGTACACATATTGGGATTACCGGCCGATATGGACAGGATCATGCAGATTGCCCAAAAACACAAACTGCTGGTGATTGAAGATGCCTGCCAGGCGCACCTGGCCATATACGATCATAAAAAAGCTGGCGCCATCGGCAAGGCCGGTTGCTTTAGTTTTCAAAACTCCAAAAACCTGCCCATTGGTGAAGGCGGCGCCATTGTTTCCAACGATGAACAATTCATCAACGCCTGTCATGCCGCACACAACCTGGGTTATGGCCTGGCTACGGCCACAGGCAGCATTGCTTCTGAAAGCACCATCAAGGCAGGCAAGGTGCGCTTAACAGAATACCAGGCAGCCATCGGGCTGGCGCAGATCAAACGCCTCGAAGCACAAACCGCCACGCGCCACAGCAATGCACAGTATTTATCATCGATGTTGAAAGACATCAAAGGCATTACACCCATCCAACTGTATGATAAGGTAACACAGGGCGCCTGGCACCTCTATGCATTCCGTTACAATAAGGAGGCTTTCAGTGGTGTGCCACGTCAAAACTTTATCCGCGCCCTGGCTGCCGAAGGACTGCCCTGTTCGGGTGGATATAAGGTAATGCATACCCAGGAGTTTATGCGCGATGCTTTCAACTCCCGTGTATACAAAGGCTTTTACAGCAAAGACATGCTCGACTTCAACCAGTATAAACAAAGAAGCAAATGCCCCGAAAACGAATTGCTTTGCCAGGAGGCCGTATGGCTGCCACAGAATGTATTGCTGGGTTCAAAAGAAGACATGGAAAAGATTGCCACTGTAATAAAAAACATTCATAACAACGCAGGAAAAATAAAACTCTAAACTATTCATGCAACGAGCTCAGCAAGGCATACAGGCCATATTGGATGCCAGTTACCCTTATGAAAAAATACTTACCGCCCAAACCTACGATTCGGGATTTGCATGGGCGCACGATACCTACAACGGCATCACCGTGGCCGGCAACGGCAAAGTGTATTATGTGCTTTCATCCGATAAACACGATGTGGCCGGCCGGATATATGTATACGACCCTGCCACCCAAACCAGTTCATTGCTGGGCGACCTGACAGAGATATGCGGTGAGAAAGGAATGAACCACATTGCGCAGGGTAAAAGCCATGTGGAGTTTTATGAAAGAAACAACAAACTGTATTTCTCCACGCATGTTGGCTATTATCAACTGATCGATGGCATGGACCGCATGCCGCAACATGCGCCCGGGGGATACCAATTATACAAGGGCGGACATATTATTTCGTACGATATGCAAACGGGCCGTTTCCACGACCATATCACCATACCCGGCGGCGAAGGGGTAGTGTCTATGACCATGGATACCGCAAGAGGACAGATCTTTTGCATCTCCTGGCCAACAGGCCATTTCCTTCATTACAATGTAGAAACAGGCGAGTTGCACAACCTGGGTGTAACAGCCGGCAGGGGAGAAGATGGTATACCGGGTAAGGATTTCCGTTCGTTGTGCAGATCGTTGTTTGTAGATGAACGGGACGGCACTGTATATTATTCCACTGCCGAAGGAGATATATTCGCTTATGACCCCCGTGCACGGGCAATAAAAAAACTGGAAAACTGCAACCTGCGCATCGATTATTTCGGCAAATACGATCCCACGCAACCCGGCACCATGGGATACAACTGGAGAAAAGTGTTCTGGCATCCCGAAGAATCTGTAGCCTATGGTGTGCATGGCAATTCGGGTTACCTGTTTAAATTCGACCCTGTAGAAGAAAAGATCGAACTGGTAGAGCGCATTACATCCGCGCTTTCGAAAAAAAGCGGCATGTTCGACCAGTTTAGTTACGGGTACCTGGGTTTTCAACTGGGGCCCGACCAGGAAACGATCTATTATTTAACCGGCGGACCGGTGTATCAAAACGGCAAACGGGTGAACGGATTGCCTGAAATTGCCAAAGGCGCTGCCCGTGGTTTGGAAAACCTGCACCTGGTCACCTATCATTTACCCTCGGGTACCTACAACGATCACGGGCCTGTATTTTATGAGAATGGTGACCGGCCTTTGTATGTGAACTCCATTGCCGTTTCGCCTACGGGCCAGATCTATGCGCTGGCACGCATCAACCGGAATGGAAAAACGGTGACGGACCTGATCAGCATTCCTGATCCACTCAAATAACAGCTATGCTTAATAAAATATACATACTGTTTCTTTTTATTGTGCTGCACCAGGCAGGCATGGCAGGCGCCATCAAAGCCGGTACGGGTAAAGTGAACATCACACCGGCACTGCCTTTTTACCTCACCGGTTATGCAGTGCGCACCACACCGGCTACCACCAGGGTACACGATCTCTGGGCCAAAGCACTGGTGCTTGAAGAAAACAAAAACAGCCGCATCGTTATCGTCACCACCGATGTACTGGGACTAACACCTGCCATCACCGAAACCGTGGCCGGCCGCGCCCAATCAAAATACGGCATCACCCGTGCGCAGATTGTTTTCAATTCCTCGCACACGCATTCCGGTCCCATGATCTGGCCTGCACTCAGCATTATCGGTGATTACGATGCTGCTACCATAAAAGCGTTTACAGAATATGCCAACGATTTAACCAATAAACTGATGCAGGCCATCGACACGGCCATGCAACAACTCCAGCCCGTTACCCTGCATTATGGAAACGGCACTGCCGGTTTTGCCTTCAACCGCCGCCAGTTCACCGCCACAGGCGTCAAAAACGGCGTTAACCACAACGGCCCGGTAGACCGCGACGTACCCGTACTGGTGGCCAAAAACGAACAAGGGAAAGTAAAAGCCATCGTCTTTGGTTATGCCTGTCATAATACTACCGTTACCGGCAACCACAATAGCATCAATGGTGATTATGCAGGTTATGCCCAGGTAGAACTTGAAAAACAATACCCCGAAGCCACTGCATTGTTTGTACTCGGCTGCGCCGGCGACCAGAACCCCATTCCAAGAGGAACTTTGGAGCTGGCAGAAAAACATGGTAAAGAACTTGCACAGGCCGTACAAACCGTACTCAAAGGCAAAACCCAAACGGTGGGCGCGCCCTTACGCAGCGCTTACACCACCGCCACGCTCGACCTGGAACCCGTGAACCGCGCGCAAATGGAAAAAGACCTTGTCGATAGCAACCAGTTCCTGCAAAGACGTGCACGCCTTATCATGGAAGCCGATAACCGTGGATGGAACATTACCACTCACCGTTATCCTGTACAGGCCGTTCGCATCGGCAACCAGTTTACCATCCTGGCCCTGAGTGGCGAAACAGTAGTCGATTACTCACTGAAAACAAAAAAAGCATTTCCCAAAGAACATCTTTTTGTAGCCGGTTATTGCAACCAGGTGGTATGTTATATACCTACCAAAAGAATATTGGACGAAGGTGGTTACGAAGCTGAACAAAACATGATCTACTACGGTATGCCCGGGCCCTTTCAAAACAATGTAGAAGAAAAGGTGCTGGCAGCCATCGATACTGTTATGCAGCAGGTAGGTGTGGTGTCGTCGGAAGCCGCTCAACAGGCAGAACGCCGCCAACAGCTTAAAAATACCTATGGCACTTATTCCGCACCGCCCCGCAAGGCCAATACCCGGGTAGACATTCCCAAGCTGCTGGCCCAGTTGAAGGAAATTAAAGCCAATACCTATCACTGGCTCATCTGGCAAAACGAAAACGACTGGAACGATCTCAAACTGTTTTTACCCGAAGCCCGCAAAAACAAGCTGCGTGTTTGGGTAACCGTGGTGCCGCCATCCGAATCCAAACCCATTGCCCGTTTTTCTTCCGAACCCTTCGGAATGGATTATCAGCGATGGGCCGCTGAAATGGCTACACTAAGCCTCAAAGAACCCAGCCTGGTTGCCTGGAGCATCGACGACTTTGCCCATAACCTCAAACGCTTTACACCGGCCTATACCGATAGCTGTGTGCAAAAAGCAAGGTCCATCAATCCGCGCCTGGCCTTCGCACCCTGTGTTTACTACAAACAAATAACGCCTGGTTTTGCCAACAACTATGGGCATTTGCTCGATGGCATCCTGTTCCCTTACCGCGCCGAATCGGCCGGCGCCAATTTACAAGATCCCTCCCTGGTGCAACCGGAGATTGCTGCGATACGCAAACTGTTCACACCCGGTTTCCCGGTACTGATCGATATCTATGCAACAGCCCATTCACGATTAGGCCCCTCTACCCCTGAATATGTACAAGAAGTATTGCGTTTGGGCAAGCAGTTTGCCGATGGGGTATTGATCTATTGCCACCAGGACCCTGCCACTGCCCCTGAAAAATACAATTACATAAAGGAAGGATTTAGTACACGCTGATATTTTTTTTCCTTATCCCGGTAACGTACACGAAATAACCAAAACATTCACTTATTCAATGTTTCTGCTATGACAAAAAGCCAACAAACAGGCTGCTGCTTCCTGGTATGCCTCCTGGCGCTGCTGTTACCAGCCTTCGGCCAGACGCAAAACAAACCGGTGGTCACCGGCCAGGTGGTAGAGGCGGGCACCAACAAAGGTTTAAAAGGGGTGACCGTAGCGGTAAAAAACACCAACCGCAAAACAGGCACCGGCGAAGACGGCCAATATACCATACAGGCGTCTGGTACCGACGTGCTCCAATTTACATTCGTGGGCATGAAAACCGTAGAGGAACCGGTGAATGGAAGAACGGAGATCAACATCGGCATGATAGCCAAAGATTCTTCACTCAATGCCGTAGTAGTGGTAGGCTATAGTTCTGTGCGGCGCGGCGATCTCACCGGCGCAGTGGCGCAGGCCAATATCGAAGATATGGCCAAAGCGCCCGTGGGTTCATTTGCCGAGGCGCTGGCAGGCCGGGTGGCCGGTGTGCAGGTATCGGGTAACGATGGCCAGCCGGGCGGCGGTATGAACATCGTGATCAGGGGACCTGGTTCTTTAACACAAAGCATTTCGCCATTGTATGTGATCGATGGTTTCCCGGTAGAAGACATCGATCCTGCCACCATCAACCCCGATGATATTGAATCGATGAGCATTTTAAAAGATGCTTCTTCTACGGCCATCTATGGTTCACGCGCGGCCAATGGCGTGGTATTGATCCAAACCAAAAAAGGCCGGTCGGGCAAACCGGTGGTATCGGTGGGCGCTTCCACGGGTTATCAACTGAAGCGCAAAACCATCGAACTCATGAGCCCCTATGAATTTGTAAAATACCAGTTGGAACGTTTTCCTACGGCACCAGAGGGATACCGTTACCTGTCCAACGGCAAAACGCTCGACGATTACAAGAACGAACCAGGCACCGATTTCCAGGATCATGTATTCACCAATGGCCGCATCGATATCTACAACCTCGCCATCCGCGGTGGTAACGAACAAACCAAATATTCCATATCGGGATCGTTCTTCGACCAGCAGGGTATTGTGATCAATACCGGACTTAAAAGATATACAGGCAGAATTTCACTCGATCAAAACATCGGCAGCCGTATCAAAGCGGGTTTTACCGCAGGTTATACCCATGTTACCTCCTGGGGCCAGGTCATCAGCAGCAGTCCCAGTTCCAGCACCTCCAGCTTTGTGATGTTCCGCACCTGGGCTTATCGCCCGGTAGGTTTTGCCGATTCAGACATCAACCTGGTAGAGGAACCCGCCGATGAAGCGGCCCTTACACCCAGCGATTTCCGCATCAACCCGGTATTGGATCTCGAAAACCAATACCTGTACGATTACAACAGGCAGTTAGAAGGTTTGGCCAATGTATCGGCCGAGATCGCCAAAGGCCTGGTATTAAAGATCGCGGGCGGTATTCGCAACAACACCTACAACTTCGACCGCTTTTATAATTCAAAAACCACCCGGGGCAGTCCGCACAATCCCAATAACGCCGATGGCGTGAATGGTTCGGTGTTAAGCCGTATAGCCCATAGCTGGTCCAACGAAAACACGCTTACCTACAATACCGTCATACACGATAAACACCGCTTATCGGCCATGGGGCTGCTGAGCTTTCAAAAAAATTCTTTGCGTTCAGAAGGGTACAGCGGGCGCTTGCTGCCCAATGAAAGTTTGGGTATTGCCGGTTTAAACGATGGTATTGCCTATAACCCCGTTGCCGGCCGCAGTTACAATACCCGCAGTTCTTATGGCGGTATGATCAATTACAGCTTCGACTCAAAATATTTGCTTACCCTCAACTTCCGTGCAGACGGCTCTTCGAAATTTGCCGCCGGCAACCGATGGGGTTATTTTCCCGGCGCAGCCATTGGCTGGAATATGCACCATGAAAAATTCCTGTCAAAAAGCCGGCTCATCAGCAATTCCAAGATCAGGGCCAGCTATGGCGTGGTAGGTAACGACCGGGTAGGGGATTTTAGTTATATATCGCAACTCACCACCTCTACCAATGGTTATTCTTTTAAAGGCGGAACGCCCACACTGGCCGTGTATCAATCCAACCTCGGCAATACCGATCTCACCTGGGAGCGCACCACTTCGGTGGATATCGGTTATGAACTGGGTTTGTTCAACAACCGCATAGACCTGGTGATCGATTTGTATAAACGCACCACCGACGATCTGTTATTGAATGCACAAATGCCACCCACCTCGGGTTTCTCCACCGCTTTTAAGAATATCGGCAAACTCGAGAACAAAGGTCTTGAGCTTTCACTAAATGCCCATGTTATTCAAACCAGTTCCTTTAGCTGGGAAACCGGTTTCAACATCACCTTCAATAAAAACAAGGTACTGGCGCTTACTGAGGGGCAGCTTAGCCTGGATAATGCAGTAGCCACCGATGTAAACTACAACGACAATCTCTACACCTCCGAAATAGGTAAACCCAGTGGCATGATGGTAGGTTATGTGTGGCTGGGCAATTACCAGTACGGCGATTTTGATGAAACCGCGCCCGGTGTATACGTATTAAAACCCGAAGTGCCTGCCAATGGCAAACCCCGTAATACCATTCTGCCTGGTGATATCAAATACAAAGACCTGAATGGTGATGGCATCGTAAACAGCGACGATAAAACTATTATCGGCCGCGGCCAGCCCGTTCACTTTGGCGGTTTTGTAAACAATTTTAAATACAGGGGTTTTAGTTTGAACGTATTCTTCCAGTGGTCATACGGCAACGACATCTACAATGCCAACCGCATCACCTTCGAGGGCAATCCCAACGGCAGAAGAAACATGAACCAGTATGCCACCTATGTAAACCGCTGGACGCCCGAAAACCAAACCAACGAACACTTCCGGGCGGGCGGCGAAGGTGTGATCGGCTATCATTCTTCCAAATACGTGGAAGATGGCTCGTACCTGCGGTTAAAAACGCTCTCGCTCGATTATTCATTGCCGGCGCGCTATATCAAAAGACTGTTCATGAGCAGCCTTTCACTGAATGTGGCCATGCAAAACATTTTTACCTGGACAAAATACAGCGGGCTCGATCCTGAAGTAAGTACGCGCAACATGATCCTTACACCCGGTTATGATTATTCTGCCTACCCGCAGGCAAGGACCATTACGTTTGGATTAAAAGCAAACTTTTAAACTCCCGAGTATGAAAAATATGTATATCCTGTTGTTATTGGCACTCGTAACAACCGGGTCCTGTAATAAATTTCTCGATGCAAAACCCGAGGACATCGTTTTCCCCGGTAACTATTATACCACAGAGCAGGAGCTGGAATATGCCCTCACCTCGGTATACCATGTACTGGGCGCCGATGGCGCGTATGGCAACAATGCCCTGTACCTGCTGGGCTGGTCGGGCGAAGAAGGATTTATGAACCGGAGCAACATTGCCACCGGCGCCTTCCGCAACAACAATTCGCTCAGCGATTCCTACGTAACCACCTTCTGGCGCGAGCTGTACAATGGCATCAACCGCGCCAATATTTTACTGGCCAACGTAGAAAACAATCCTGAGATACCCGAAGAAAAAAGAAAGGTGGTACGTGGCGAAGCCTTGTTTTTGCGTGCCTATTTTTATTTTCTGCTGGTGCAGAATTTCGGTGGCGTGCCGCTCAAACTATCGCCCAGTGTGTCGGCCGTGGATGTACACATTGAACGCGCCACCGATAAACAGGTATACGAGCAGGTGATCAAAGACATGACCGAAGCCGAAACGCTTGTACAACCCATTCACGAATTGGGTTATGGCGGCCGTGTAAACAAATCGGCCGTACGCGGTATATTGATGCGGGTTAATTTGCATATGGCCGGTCACCCGGTGAAAGAAACAGCGCGTTACCAGGATGTATTGAACTGGGGTAAAAAGATCATGGAAGATACCGAGGCCGGTCACCAGCTCAACCCCAGCTTCTCCGATATTTTTATCACCATTGCCCAGGAGAAATATGATATCAAAGAAAGCATTTGGGAAGTGGAGTTTGTAGGTAATGGTAGCGACAACTATTCAGAGACCGGGAGAAACGGATGGATCAATGGTATTTCCACCAACAATACCAATACCGGCCGGGCCGATGCCTATATGTGGTACACCGCCAAATTATACAACAGCTTTGAGGCCGGCGATCTTCGGAAGTATTGGTGTATTCCCTTTTTTAATTATGGGGCTATGCCTGCCGCCGCCGGTACCAAATCGCTCATCGATGAGATTACCAGCGAGGCTACCAAGTATTCCCGCTCGCCCGGCAAATGGCGCCGCGAGTTCGAAACGCTGGTGCCCAAAATGGCTACACGTTCGCCCATCAATGTGCCTTTGTTGCGATATACCGATGTATTGCTGATGTATGCCGAAGCGTTGAACGAACTAAACGGTCCCACAGCCGAAGCCATTGAACTGGTGAACCAGGTACGCCGCCGCGCCTGGAGCACCGGTATCAAAACCATTACCGTTACCAATGGCGGCAGCGGTTATACATCGGCGCCCACCGTTACGATCTCCGGTGATGCTACGGCCAAAGCCGTGGTGAGCGGGGGCGTGGTTACCCAAATTAACCTCGACCGTGATAGTACCGGCATCCGGTTTTACCGGAACGGCGCCTACAGCACACCACCCACTATTACCATCAGCGGCGGCGGTGGATCGGGCGCTACTGCCGAAGCAACGATCTATGATTTAAGCGAAGCCGATGTAAAACCCGAGTTTACCGCCAGCAAAGAAAGCTTCAGGGCATTTTTACAAAATGAACGCCTGCGGGAATTGAATTTCGAGAACCTGCGCAAAGGCGACCTGGTACGCTGGGGTATTTATTACGATGAAATGCATCTTATGGCGGCTACTATGATGGTGGATATTCCCGGTTCTGTATTCATCAGTTATTATTCCAATACCGAACCCAAACATTTGCTGTTCCCCATACCCGCCGCCGAAATGGTCACCAATAATAAAATCGTTCAAAACCCCGGTTGGTAATCAAATAAAAAAACAACTATGAAAAAAATATTCTGGATACTCACCGGTTGTTGTTTGTTGGCCGCAGCCTGCGGTAAAAAACTCGGTGAGGTAAAAACGCCCGGCTTCGACGTGTCGGTAGTCAAAACCAGTTTCCAGGTGGGTGAACCCGTGTTGTTCAGCTTTACCGGCACCCCCGTGAATATCTCCTTTTATTCAGGCGAAGGTTTTAACGACTATGCCTTTAAAGACGGCCGCATGGTGAATGTGAGCGGTCATGGCGCCACCCTCGATTTTGCCAGCCAGTTATCCGGTACCGGCACACAAACCAACCAGGTATCGGTGTGGATATCGAACAATTACAATGGCGGTAATGATCTGGCCAGTGTGCAGGCCGCTACCTGGACCGACATCAGTTCTAAATTGACCCTTGCCACTACCACTGCCCTTACCACTTCGGGCAAGGCCGATATCAGTGAATGGGTGACGCCCGGCCAGCCTTTGTACATCGGTTTTAAATACATCACCCAACCGCAGGTGGCCAATGGACTGGCACGCACCTGGTTTATCCAAAACCTGGCCGTGCGCAGCAAGGCGCCGCAGGTATTGAGTAAAGAGTTGTTGCTGGCCGGCCAGGAAAATGCCGGTTTCCGCATCATCGATCAATATCCCGGCAATGCGCCTTCGCGCTCGACGGTGATACCTACGCGCATCACTTTGTTGGGCAACCAGTATAAAGATCCCGCCGATTCTATTTTTAATCCCGATTATTCCTTGTACGATCCCAACAATCCTATTTACGATCCCGGCAGTCCTTCGTATATTCCGGGAGCCAAGGTGCCGGTGTTTGTGCCCTACGATCCGTCTGATCCCTACAACGATCCACACACCGAAACCTGGGCCATATCCAAACCCATTTATGGCGATACCGTGAACCTGGGTCCCGACTGGGCCCTGTCGATAAAAGGAATAAATACCGATCAGCTCGATGAATATGTGTATACTTACAAAACGCCCGGTACCTATAAGGCCTCATTTGTGGCCCGTAACCATACCATCGATGGGGTGAAAGAAGTTGTGCGAACGATCGAACTTACTATAACACCTTAATGCAGTATGACAAAAAACGCAACCATTTCAGTGGATTCATTAAGCCGCAAACAGGTGGTCATCTCTATTGCCATCATTGGCGTTATGTTTTTTATGTTCGGCTTTGTATCGTGGATAAACGCCATATTGATCCCGTACTTTAAAATAGCCTGTGAGCTGAATAATTTCCAGGCCTATTTTGTCACCTTTGCTTTTTACATTTCTTATTTCGTGATGTCGGTGCCATCGTCGTACCTTTTAAAAGCCACCGGTTTTAAGAAGGGTATGATGACCGGTTTCTGGATCATGGCCATGGGCGCCTTTTTGTTTGTGCCTGCTGCCGCCACGCGAACCTATGGCGTTTTCCTGTTGGGTTTGTTTATACTCGGTACCGGGCTGGCCATATTGCAAACCGCCGCCAATCCCTATATCACCATACTGGGGCCTAAGGAACGCGCTGCCCAGCGTATCAGCATCATGGGTATTTGCAACAAAGCGGCCGGTATACTGGCGCCGCTCATCTTTGCCGCCGTGGTGTTAAAGGCTACCGACAGCGATCTGTTCAAACAACTGCCTGCTATGAGTGCCGTGCAAAAAGAAGCCGCGCTCGATGAACTCATCAGCCGGGTGATCGTTCCCTATATCTGTGTGGGTGTGTTTTTGTTCCTGTTGGGTTTGATGATACGCTTTTCACCATTGCCCGATATCGATACCGAGCAGGAATCGCCCGAGCTGCAGCAGGCCAACGAAGGCAAGTCGGGCATATTGCAGTTCCCGCACCTGGTGCTGGGCGCCATTGGTATTTTTTTGCATGTGGGCACACAGGTGATTGCCATCGATACCATTATCGGTTATGCCGGTTCCATGAACATCCAGTTGTTGGAAGCAAAAGTGTTTCCATCTTATACCTTGTTTTGTACTATTTGCGGGTATGTGATCGGGATCATAGTTATACCTAAGTTTATCAGCCAGGTAAATGCATTGCGTGTTTGTACCTTATTGGGTACCTTGTTTTCACTGCTTATCATTTTTGTAAATAAAGAAGTAAGTTTTTTTGGGCATACCGCTAATCTGTCCATTTGGTTCGTGGTATTGCTGGGGCTTGCCAATTCATTGATATGGGCGGGCATCTGGCCGCTGGCTTTGGATGGATTGGGTAAGTTTACCAAGCTGGGCGCTTCTGTGCTCATCATGGGTTTATGTGGTAATGCCATACTGCCTTTGATATATGGATACGTAGCCGATCATATAGGATTGCGCCAGGCCTACTGGGTGCTGGTGCCCTGTTATTTGTACCTGGTATTTTATGCCGTGTATGGCCATCGTATACGATATTGGAAGGTAGATAAAAACGCGGTTGCACATGCCTGAAAGCATCACTAAGATAACAAACGCACATATTATTACCCCTTTTAAGGAAATGAGCAGGGGTACTATTTTGATAAAAGGAAAAACCATCATAGATCTGGCAGAGGGAGATATCGATGTGCAGGATGCCATTGAGCTGGATGCCGCCGGCCATTACGTGCTGCCGGGTTTTATAGACATTCACGTACATGGCGGCGGCGGCAGCGATTTTATGGATGGGCAGGAAGCCGATTTTTTACAGGTGGCGCGTACCCATGTGCAATATGGTACCACCGCCATGCTGCCCACCACGCTTACCAGCGATACAACCGGTATCTTAAAAACTCTGGATGGTTACCAGCGGGTGGCACAGCAGCCAACAGGCGGCGCCCGGTTCCTGGGTATGCATCTCGAAGGGCCTTACCTGGCCATGAGCCAGCGGGGTGCACAGGACCCTGCTTATATCCGCGACCCCGATGCGGCAGAATACCAGGCGATCATTCGCCAGTACGGAACCCATATCAAACGCTGGAGCGCCGCACCCGAACTACCCGGCGCTATTGAATTTGCCCGCTATTTAAAACAACACGGCATACTGCCATCGCTCGCACATACCGATGCCATTTACGAAGAAGCGCTGGAAGGATTCAGGAATGGTTATACACTCGCCACGCATTTATACAGCGCCATGTCGGGCGTTACCCGCCGAAATGCTTACCGTTATGCCGGTGTTATTGAAACTGCGTTTTTGATAGACGAGATGGATGTGGAGATCATTGCCGATGGCAGCCACTTACCGGCGCCGCTGTTGCAACTGATCTATAAAATAAAAGGTCCCGAACATATTGCTTTGGTTACCGATGCCATGCGTGGCGCCGGTATGCCACCCGGTGATAGTATCTTAGGAAGCAGGGAATCTGGCATACCCGTGATCATCGAAGACGGTGTAGCCAAAATGCCCGACCGCCTTAGTTTTGCCGGCAGTGTAGCAACTGCCAACCAACTTGTACGCAATATGGTGACGATGGCCGGTGTGCCCGTGCCGCAGGCCGTGCAAATGATCACTGCCACGCCCGCGCGTATCATTGGTGCACATTCCACCAAAGGCAGCCTGGCCCCTGGTATGGATGCCGACATCACCATTTGCGATCACCACTTTAATATAAAAACCGTTATGGTAATGGGAGAAATAGCCTATGATCAAAAAGGATAAACTATCCGTAAAGGTATATGCCAACAGGCAGATGATGGGTGAAGATGCCGCAGCCCATGCAGTAGCAGCTATTCAAACCTTGCTGCAAAAAAAACCCGAAGTGAACATGATATTTGCGGCCGCGCCTTCGCAAAACGAATTCCTGCAGTCGCTGTCAAAAGCCGATGTGGATTGGAGCCGCATCAATGCTTTTCATATGGATGAATACATTGGGTTGCCTGCCGATGCACCGCAAGGCTTTGGTAATTTTTTAAAGAACGCCATATTCGGCAAAGTGCCCTTCAAATCTGTCCATTATATACAGGGTACTGATTACAGCCGCCTGCTGCAACAATATCCCGTAGATATCACCTGCATGGGTATCGGCGAGAACGGGCACCTGGCCTTCAACGACCCACCCGTGGCCGATTTTAACGATCCTGTGTTGGTGAAAGAGGTGGAGCTGGATGCTGCATGCCGGCAGCAACAGGTAAACGATGGTTGTTTCAGTGCATTGAGTGAGGTGCCCACCCATGCTATTACACTTACCATACCGGCCTTGCTGGCCGCTGCTTATATCTTTTGTATGGTGCCCGGCCCCACCAAGGCGCAGGCCGTATACAATACCCTGAACCAACCCATCGACGAAAGCATACCCGCCAGCATTTTGCGGCGGCACCACAATGCCATTTTATTTGTGGATACCGACAGCGCCAAACTGATCCTATGAACGGCAGAAGAAAATTTATCGGCAACCTGGCTGCATCCGCTTCTGGCGTATTGCTGCGTAATGTGGCGGTGCCTGCAGCGCCGGCTACTTTCAACCTTATGAAAGAGGTGATGCGTTACCGCAAACTCGATGCGCATGTACATATTGGTTTGAACAAGGCAGGCCCCGAAGAAAACATAGAATTTGCAGAACGGCTTGGCATCAGCCGCATGTTTATTTCCAAACCCATTACGCATGGGGCCGCTACACCGGCCGAGTTCCGCGCCGCCAATGATATGGTGTTACAAACCGTACGCAGCAGGCCAACTTTATTTACCGGCATGTGCACCCTGAACCCTGCCTGGCCCAAAGAATCTTTGGAAGAGATCAACCGTTGTGTAGGTGAAGGTATGGTGGGTGTAAAGGTATACCACCAGGTAAAGATCAACGATCCCTTGTTTTATCCTATTATAGAAAAACTCATCGATCTGAAGATGATCCTGCTCATGCATTCCGAAACCACCCTGGGCATAGCAGGTTATCGCATGAAGTATGATAAAAAGATAAAACCCAATGCCTCCCTGCCCGAAGACTTTGCTGAGGTTGCCAAACGTTATCCCGAGGCCCTGTTCCAGTTTGCCCATACCGGTGGCGGTCCCGATTGGGAGTACGGATGTAAAGTATTAAAAGATAGTCCCAATGTATATGTAGATGTTTCCGGCAGCAACAACGAAAACAACATGGTGGCCTTTGCCATTCGCTGTTTGGGTATTCACCGCGTATTATTTGGCTCCGACAATATGTATTACCAATCTGTAGGCAAGATCATCGATGCCGATATCACCGAAGAACAAAAACAAAAGATCTTCTTCGACAATTATAATAGTATACTAAAGCGGGGAGGGTACCATGTTGATTGATGTAAATGCCTGGATAGGTCACTGGCCCTTTAAACAACTCACCGGCAATTCCTGCGAGGGTTTGCTGAAAAAGATGGATCGTTATGGTGTAGACCAGGCCGTGGTCACCAACCTCAACGGCATCTTTTACAAAAACACCCAATCTGCCAATGAAGAGTTGTATAACGACATACAATCCAAAAGCAGGTATAAAAACCGTTTCCTGCCCTTCGGCGTCATCAATCCTGTATATGGCGGATGGAAAAAGGACCTGCTTACCTGCGTGCAGGAATTCGGTATGAAGGGCATCCGGGTATTTCCCAATTACCACGACTATGCCATCGACGAGCCTGCGCTTATTGAACTGGTAAAAATGGCGCGCGATCATAATGTGGTGGTAGCCCTCACCATGCGCATGGTAGATTCACGCCAGCGTTCCTGGATGGACCTGCCCCATGAATGGGCATTAAAAGATTACCTTCCTTTAATAAAGGCCGTACCCGATGCACGCTACCTGTTTCTGAATTTGAGTACGAATATGAGTGTGACCCCGGCCGAAGAAACCCTGTTGATGAACAGCAATATATTGTTCGACACCTCCGGCCGGCATATAGCTCATTTCGACAACTTTTATAAACGTGTGGGCGCCCATCGCGTAGCCTTTGGCAGCCATTACCCGGTATTGGATTACCTCACCGGTTTGTTGCGTATTGAATCGTCGCAGGCCGTGGATAAAGATGGTTTCCGCTACCGCAACGCCCGTTCCTTTTTGCGCCTTTGAGGTACGTACACGGATTCATTATATTGCACTATGAAATCAAAGCAAAACCAGCTTTCAGGAATAAAAGAGATCGCCCGCCGGGCCAATGTATCCATTGGCACGGTAGACAGGGTGATACACGACCGCCCCGGTATTGCCCCCAAAACAAAGGAAAAGGTATTGCAGATCATCCGGGAATTGAACTACCAGCCCAACATCCATGCCCGGCGCCTGGCCCTGGCCAAAACCTTTCGCATTGCCACCCTTATACCCGCCCGCAGCAATGAAACCAGTTTTTGGGAGGGTCCCTTAAAAGGATTGGAAACCGCCGCCGCAGAGATCAGTGTATATGGCGTACAGGTAGAAAAGTTTTTTTACGATCAAAATTCTATAGACTCCTTTTTGCAACAAAGCCGACAGTTGCTGAAAACGAAACCCGATGGCATATTGCTGGCGCCTTCTTTTATTGAAGAATCCGTGGCCTTTGTACAAAAGTGTAAGAAACAAAACATACCCTATGTGCTCATCGATTCTGATTTGCCCGTAGAGGGTAGTCTGGCTTATATTGGCCCCAACCTCAATGCCAGTGGTAACCTGGCTGCGCATTTGATCAGCTATCTCATTGGCAAAACCGACAAGATACTTATCGTAAACATTGCCCGCGAGCTGAACGACCAGCATCATTTGTCGAAGAAGGAAGAAGGCTTTCGCAATTATTTCCGTACCCACCGCTGGGATAATCCCATCCTCAAGCTCAACATGAACAAAACCGATAGCCGTAGTATTGAAAAGGGATTGGAGGCCATGTTGAAACAGCACAACAATATTAAGGTGATCTTCGTCACCAACTCCCGTGTATCCAACGTAGCCGCCTTTATAGAAAAGCTCGACCATAAGATCATACTCGTAGGCTTCGACTTTTTGAACGAAAACATCGAATACATCGACAAGGGCGTGATAGACTTCCTGATTTGCCAAAAGCCGCTCGAGCAGGCCTACAAAGGCGTGATGACCCTGTACCAGCACCTGAGCCTGCCCTCCGCGCCTGTAGAGAAACAAAGTTTTATGCCTATAGATATTATTACCAGGGAAAACTATCGTTTTTATAATTATTAAAATTTGTGTACGTAAACGAATCAGCACTATGAGTACCAACCGTCGCACCTTCATCAAACAAACAGTAATGGCCGGAGTGGGCGCCGGCGTGTTGCCCAATTTGCCCTTCACCGGTTTTGCCCATACAGCCACCGCCACCGGCAAACGCATCGGCATCATTGGTTTGGATACCTCGCACAGCACTTCGTTTACCAACCTGTTGAACGATGCCGCCACCGGCGACAAATTCAAAGGTTATAAAATAGTGGCTGCCTATCCCTATGGCAGCCGCGATATAGAAAGCAGCGCCAGCCGCATTCCCGGTTACATCACCCAGGTGCAGGGCAAGGGCGTGCAGATAGTTCAAAGCATTGCCGAACTGCTACCACTGGTAGATGTGGTATTGCTGGAAACCAACGATGGCCGCCTGCACAAGCAGCAGGCCATGGAAGTATTACAAAGCGGCAAACGCATGTTTATCGACAAACCCATTGCCAATTCCATGGGTGATGCCATGGCTATATTTGAAGAAGCCAGGAAAAAGAATGTGCCCATATTCTCCAGTTCATCGCTTCGTTATACCGAAGGCATAGAAGAAGTGCTCAGCGGTAAAAAGATCGGCAAGATCATCGCTGCCGATGCCTACAGTCCCGCCAAACTCGAAAAAACACATACCGATTTTTACTGGTACGGCATTCATGGTGTGGAGATGTTGTTTACCGCTATGGGCGCCGGTTGCAAAACCGTTACCCGTTTTCACCAGGATAATATGGATGTAGTTGTAGGTGTGTGGAACGATGGCCGTATTGGCACTTTCCGCGGCACGAGAGCCGGCAAGGCTTTGTATGGCGGCACTATCTTCGGCGAGAGCGGCAATGCCATGTATGGCGCCTATTCATACGAGCGCCTGCTGCACAAGATCATTGAGTTTTTTGAAACCGGTGTACCGCCTGTGGCTGCTGCAGATACGTTGGAGATATGTGCGTTTATTGAAGCCGCGCAAAAAAGCAAATTGAATGGCGGCAAGCCTGTGGAGATAGCAGATGTATTCCGACAATATCGTTATAAGCCATGATAAAACTGTTTGCATTATTAGTATGTTGTAACCTCGCCTTTATTGGTTTTTCCCAACAGGTATACATCGGCCGTTTTGATATAGACGCCACCCCGCCACCCGGCACCTGGCTGGTGTACGACTCTATGGCCAATAGTTGGGACCAGGGTCTGCGTGCCAAAGGCATTGTGATCACCGGCGCGGGTGAGCCCATTGTATTATGTGCGATAGATTGGATTGGCATTGCCAATGATGGCTATGATGCATTCAGGGAAGCCATGGCCTCGGCTGCAGGAACAAGCCCCAGCCGGGTGGCCTTGCATGCCCTGCACCAGCACGATGCACCTGCCTGTGATTTTGGGGCGGAGAGATTGTTGAAAGAGGAAGGATTGCCGTTGGGTTGTTTTGAAGGAAGTTTCGCTCGTGAAGTGATTGAAAGGCTGCGGGTGGCTATAAAAAATTCATGGCCGGAGCCTGTAACGCATATTGGTACAGGGCAAGCGGAGGTATACAAAGTGGCTTCTAACAGGCGTATAGTGGGGGCGGATGGGAAGGTGGCATTTACCCGCATGTCTGCCACAAAGGACAGTGCTGTACGGGCTATGCCGGAGGGTTTAATAGATCCTATGGTTTCGTTGGTGAGTTTTTGGAATGGCGATAAACCGCTGGCGGTGTTGAGTTATTACGCCACGCACCCGCAAAGTTATTATCGTACCGGTATAGCCAATCCCGATATACCTGGTGTAGCGCGGTATCTGCGGCAGTTGGCTGTGCCGGATGCCTTGCATATTCATTTTAATGGGGCAGGAGGGAATATTACGGCGGGTAAGTATAATGATGGTTCGCATGAGAATAGGTTGTTATTAGCGGAGCGATTGGCAGATGGGATGAAACGTGCGTGGAAGGCAACGAAGAAGGAGAAACTGACCGCTTCGGATGTGGGGTGGAAGGTGGAGGCAGTGGCGTTGCCGGCAAAAGAGGATTTGGGTAAGATTAAGGGACTGTTGAGAAAGGAGAAAAGTACGTTTGTTGCGAATAATGCTTCGAAGGTGATTTGGTGGGAGCGGAGGAAGGCGGGGAAAAAGATAGATGTGAGTTGCCTTCGGTTGGGACCTGCTCGGATTCTTCATTTACCAGGTGAATGTTTTGTTGAATATCAATTGGCGGCTAAAAAAGCAAGATCGGATTTATTTGTGGCCGTGGCGGCATATGGGGATTATGGGATGGGGTATATAGGAACGGCGGAGGCTTACGAGGAAGGTGGGTATGAAAGTGGGATGGCGAGTGGGGTGACGAGGGAGGTGGAGCAGGTGTTGATGGGAGCTATTAAGAAGTTATTGACAAAGTAAAAATAAAAAGGCCGGCTCCTCCCGGAACCGGCCTTCTACTTATTGTATCACCCTCGCCACCTCTGGTGAACTCACTTCCTGCCCCTTAACCCCTACAGCAATCACCTTGAACAGATACCGCTCTTTCGATTGCAATCCACTAAACGTATGTATAGGTTCTGCAACAAAATGGCGTATCCATACACTGTCACGCGTAAGCGGTTCAATGGTGCACTGGTGTACGTAAGCCCTGGCGCCGGATACCCGTCTCACACGGGTAGAGGCTTCTCCCGGGCGGCCGATGTTTACCTGCAGGTCTTTGATGTCACCAAGGCTGGTGTCACCTTTTTCGCGGTGCTGAATCTAAGATTTGTTGACAATTGATCAGATATCCTATCATGTACCTTGTACATATAACTTTGATGAGTGGTATACAGGAATGGATCTCTTAACAAGATCTAAATACAAGTAATTATCATTGAATGATTCTTTATTCCTAAGTAGGTTTTCTTGAATGTTTAAAATATTTGTAGTTTAGATAAAATAATTGTTCAACTTATTTTTAATTTGCAGTCCAATTCACTATGCTCAGAAGCAATACATACCATCAAGTCCAACGATTTATATAACCGTTTCCCGCGGTAGGTATGGATATGTAATAATGCAAATACTCCTGGCATTTACTGACTTCACTTTTCCGCAGCGTACTGGTTCTTTATCAATTTTCAACACAATAATATTTAATTATTCTCCCCATAAAAAACTGCTAAATCATCATTATGTATACCAATGACAACAATGGGCGCGACAAATCGGTCGGCCATCCCCTTGACCGATTTATGGGTGGTCGCAATAAGACAGTCGACCTTGCACATTTCTACAATTTGGCCTTAGATGCGGTTGATAAAATAAAAATAACCCATCCGCTCAGTAACGTAGGATTCTGGTCTGAATACTTTTGGAGATCGCATCTGGACCGAAAAAATAACAAGGCCTATGTACCAACAGACATAGAGGCAAAGCTTGTGCAAGAGACATATGCGAAGCTGAAACAGATTCGAAATTTTCAATCTCATATATGGCATGATGACTGCGTGCTGGCATTTTCAACTGAATTAGCGTCCTGGATCAAAAATAAATATGAAAGGGCCAAAGCTTACCTATTTGAAAATAACCAGCAGGCCATGTTAGATTTTGAGGCGTTGGATAATCAACATCCTCGACCCCTTTTTAAACAGGTTCATTCCACATTCTATATCACAGTGGAGGGGCGTATATTCTTCTTGTCTTTCTTCCTTTCCCGTGAACAAATGAACAGCCTGCTGCAGCAACGCAAGGGACATAAAAGAACGGATATGCCGCTCTACAAAATGAAACGGGAGCTATACACCTTTTATTGCCACCGGGACGGCGCTGCCATCGCGCGTATGAATCAGGCTAATGATGAATGGAATTTTTTGCGACCTGAACAGCAAAAGGATATCAAGCTGGCCAGGCAGGCATTTCGTCTGTTGAGCTATTTGCAGGATTATCCATCATGTTGGAAAACACTATTGCCTGAGCATCCATCCGAACTGTTGGTATATTGCAAAGAGCGAGGAATACTGTCTGAATTCCATATCCAATTGGAGCGTGACGGCTTTCATCTGGAGCATGAGCGGTTTACAGGCCAAACCTGGCTTATGAAAACTTCTCATTTTCGAGAGCTTTTAACGTTAATTATGTTGTTCGAGTTTACCGGCCGCACGCGACATCCGAAAGATTTGTTATTGCTGCGTATGGAGAAGTTACTTGAACATCGTACTAAGATGATCACACTCATGCAGAAGTCTGTTTTTAAACTTACCGAAGATGAAATCGATTTTCTACAAATACCGGAGCATCAGCTATTGCGTACACAGCGGCTCACTACCCAAAATCTGATTGCTTATTTTGAGCAGTTCGATCCTCAAAAAGAGAGTACAGGCAAGTTAGGTCGTAAACTGGCTGGATTTCTAGAAATTGAGCCGATTCAATTATACCCTCAGGATTTCAATGAAACAGAGACTCGGAAATTTCGTAATGATAACCAGTTTATGCTGTTTGCAGCGCAGTATTTGATGGATTTTGGTCCTGAAGAATGGTACTGGTGTATGGAGCGCTTTGAAAACGGGGTTCCTGGGGAAGGCGAAAAAGTTACTCTTAATAAAATAAAAGAGTTCCATCAACCGGCTGTGGCTAAAGCCTTGGCAGATTTTCGAATATGCATTGAGGAGGATCATGTCATATTAGGGATACCTAAATCTCCGGATGGTGTGTTAGTAGAAGGCGTTCCAAATTATAAGTCCTTTTATCAGATAGCGATCGGCCCAAAAGCGATGCGATATTTAATGGCGAGAATGTTGGTTGATAGTAAGGCTATCACACCTTTGAAGGCTCTTCCTGTTAGATTGAAAAACGACCTGGATTTGCTGAGGAAAAAAGGAGGGTGGGCCGATGGAAAGGGGTTTAAGTTGCTAGAACCGGTATTCCTGCCACCATATTTAAAAAATCCAACCGGAGATATTTCGAAACTGTTTAATTCCGCCTTAAATCGATTGACGCATATGCGGCAAGTATGGCAGGAAGTGGTCGAACATCCCGACCGTTTTACACGCCATGAAAAAAATCGATTGGTGATGCTGCTCTACCGCCAGTTTGATTGGGTGCCGGAAAAAGGAAATACGGTTAAATTTCTTCGCCGCCATGAGTACCAGCAGTTAAGTGTATGTCACTATAGTCTTCACCTAAAGAAGAAGAAAGTAGGGTATTCGCGCAACAAGGGTGGAGGAAGCTCACCAAACAAATTTGAAAAACTGTTTCGGGATGTTTTTCAGCTAGATACCCGAAAGCCACCTATACCTCGGGAAATTAAGAGCCTATTACAACAGGCCAATGATCTGGATGATCTTGTAGGTATCGTTGGGCAGCATCAAATCCCCCGGCTAGAAGCTGAACTGAACAACATCGCTTCACTGCCGAACCTACAGAGGAAAAAAGCACTGAGTCAGTTTTGCCGGAAAATTGGCCTGTCGATTCCTGTTAATTGCCTGGTTACTTCTGAACAGCAAATGTTAAGAAAAAAGCATAGCGAAACGTTGGAATTCCAGGTCATACCGCTTCATCCGATGCTGGTGGTGAAGGCTTTGTTTACAGATGAATATCAGCAATCGACCGATGAAAATCGGCAGCAGCAAATAGGTGGTAGAAAGGCCTTATCCATATTCAAAAATATTCGTGAAGACCAGCTTCGTTGCGGATTGCTTCGCAATGATTATTATAGGCATGAGATTGCACAAGAACTGTTTTGTGAAACTGACGCTGTGAAAGTCAGGGAGAATGCGGTTGGATTGCTAGATAAGACGAAAACGGAAGATGTGATAATTGCCTGGATGGCTGAACAATATCTTTCGAAGAATCCTTTTACCGAGGTGTTATCAAATCGGATTAAAGATGTGATAAACCAGAATCGATCTTATGCGCCTGAGCTGTACCATGAACCGATAACCCTTGAAATTTGTGATAATAAGGGTAAAGGAATTGGATTGTATATGCAGGTCCGGCTCCATCAACTTGATGACTTGATCTACAATAGCCACCGTTATATGTTTCCGAAAGCTGCACATCTTTACCGAAGGAGATTATTCGAAGAGAATACTATTTGGGAGTCTGAACTGCAGCGCCTGCGGGAGGATCGGTTAAAAGGTGCACCATTACCTGATGGAAGTCTTGAATCGCCCATCCCTATTGAGTTGCTGATTGATGAGATTAGGCTGGTACGGCGTACAGCTTTGAAACTCGGTAACGCGTTATTTGACTTTGAGCGATCGGTTATTGAAAAACTTGGTACGGCTCATTTAGATAAGGATGCCTTTCAGACCTGGTTAATTAACCGGAATCCTCTTGAAAAGGCAGAGGATGTTCATCATTTTAAATTTGACAATATTTTGGTACATGCTGTTGAACTAGGTTTGATTGATAGTGATCTTTTTAATCGGTTGAAGAAAGTAAGAGATAAAGTGTTGCATGGAAATATACCGGAAGAAAGTTTTTCATGGATGACGAGGGAGGGGGAACAATTGAGATCTGTATTGAATATTTTGGAGGATCTTCATGCAGGAAAGGATGAAGCGAAGTATTAGATTGAGCGATAGTGATAAATGAGTGATTGTAGAAGAATTAACGTCATTGTTAATTGTAAGTGAACTGTATAAATGTGTTAAGCATTCGATTTAAAAGTTTGTTACATCGATTTATACGTGGCATTTTCAGTGGCTAGGATATAAAATTGTTCAATTTGAAGGTTGTCACACCTTTTATTGTTGTTGAGTTTGGTTAATGTATGGTTTAGAAGCCTTCAATTTAAAAGGTTGTTACACCAGAGCGAAGGATTAACCAGGGCACACAGGAGGTGTAGAAGCCTTCAATTTAAAAGGTTGTTACACCTCTCTTATATTAGCCTTTACGGTATCTGCGGTGTAGAAGCCTTCAATTTGAAAGGTTGTTACACCTATTCCCCGGACACCCGTACTTAACAGGTGGGTGTAGAAGCCTTCAATTTGAAAGGTTGTTACACCTTCCCTTGAATAGCCCGATAACTTTTTTCCGGTGTAGAAGCCTTCAATTTGAAAGGTTGTTACACCTTCTGTTTCACATCTAAAACAAAATACATGGGTGTAGAAGCCTTCAATTTGAAAGGTTGTTACACCTGGTATGCGGTTGCTAAGATGTATGCCAACGGTGTAGAAGCCTTCAATTTGAAAGGTTGTTACACCAGCGGACACGCCAACTATTTCGTCAGCGCTGGTGTAGAAGCCTTCAATTTGAAAGGTTGTTACACCGGCGGAAAGTTATCCGCGCAGTAACCAGCGGGTGTAGAAGCCTTCAATTTGAAAGGTTGTTACACCCTACTTCCTGCTGTGTCATACCGGCAACCTGGTGTAGAAGCCTTCAATTTGAAAGGTTGTTACACCGTTACCACATAAATACTTTCAATATCATCTGGTGTAGAAGCCTTCAATTTGAAAGGTTGTTACACCTTTTTCATCGGTTACAATTACATCTTTACGGTGTAGAAGCCTTCAATTTGAAAGGTTGTTACACCTTGAGACTTATCATACTTCTCCTTATCACAGGTGTAGAAGCCTTCAATTTGAAAGGTTGTTACACCTTGTGGGCTACCGGTACCATGTCGTCGGGTGGTGTAGAAGCCTTCAATTTGAAAGGTTGTTACACCAAAGAACAGTGAAGCGTATATACAAAGGTGCCGGTGTAGAAGCCTTCAATTTGAAAGGTTGTTACACCTATACACAAAGTCGGCATAGTACTTACATAGGTGTAGAAGCCTTCAATTTGAAAGGTTGTTACACCGCGCCTTTGATGGCAGTGAAATAAAGTATTGGTGTAGAAGCCTTCAATTTGAAAGGTTGTTACACCAATCCGCGCCCGTGCGAATCGGTGCTGTCAGGTGTAGAAGCCTTCAATTTGAAAGGTTGTTACACCCCTATATGCAACGCTTCATCTTCCGTCATAGGTGTAGAAGCCTTCAATTTGAAAGGTTGTTACACCCGTTGTACGCTTGCGGTGCCCATAGGAAATGGTGTAGAAGCCTTCAATTTGAAAGGTTGTTACACCTTCCCGGGTAAGGTTGCTGTATTCGGATCGGGTGTAGAAGCCTTCAATTTGAAAGGTTGTTACACCAAAGTACCACTATGCCAAACAAGTTACGGTGGTGTAGAAGCCTTCAATTTGAAAGGTTGTTACACCAGGCCTATGTCTGCAAACCATTCCTTGCTTGGTGTAGAAGCCTTCAATTTGAAAGGTTGTTACACCGTAACCCACCGAGCAACCCACCTTGCCTGTACGGTCGCACTTTTTTAGCTTCGATTTAAAAACCATTATGTCGAAGTCTAATCAGCAACAGTTTTTTGCACATATTATGCAATGGCAACAAAGCGGATTATCGAAGA
>Ga0065721_10048738_pt1 | contig 103143 bp, 130 predicted proteins | sample Mesricmetagenome_FD_59108 | JGI IMG/M metagenome (GOLD analysis project Ga0065721, IMG submission 59108) | Mesophilic microbial community from rice straw/compost enrichment Sample: eDNA_1 v2 (version 2) | ecosystem: Engineered > Solid waste > Grass > Composting > Bioreactor | place: USA... | reverse complement strand
GTCCTGCGGTGCCCGCGTGCCGAAGACGCTTGCGCAGCGGGTTCATCGCTGCGCATGTGGCGCGGAGCTTAACCGGGACGTGAATGCGGCCCTGAACATTCTACAGCGCGCCTTGGCGGCGCACGGGCGGGCTAGGCCGCCCGGAGACGCTAACGTGGGGCATCAGCCCGTGCGTCGTCTCGGAAACACGATCGTTGAAGCCGCCTGAATAGGCGATTCTTCTCACCGTACCAGGATCGTCGTTTCCACGCGATAATCCGAATAGCCATTTAGCCCAGTAACCTGCGCAGATCTGATTACGGCCTTGATCATCCTTGGTGTGAACGCAGTGGAACGCCAGCCAGCCCGTGCGCATCTCCTCGAGCGCCTCTTCCCACTCCTCCGTCCCCTGCACATTCTGGGGATCCGTACGAAGAAAGGCGCACTCGCCACAGCACTTCTTGCGCGGCTCGCTGTTGGTTTCTGAAGTCAGGTGTTCGTGACTGACAAGCTCTTCGCACATTCAATAATCTTCCTCGATCGTGAACTCGAGCCGACCGTCACGACGTGTGTGATGATAGGCAGGGGATCTCATCTCCTCCCTTACACGGCGCAACGCGGATTTCGCGCTTTTCGCCTCCACAGTGAAATAGCCCGGGGCTTCCCACGGAATGTCGCGATTGACGACCTTCACGCTGAAGGTCTGCCACTCACCACGAGCGCCCGGTTTCTCGTTGGCAACGAGGTCCGGCAACGGGCGAGGGATGTAGGAAGCACGCTCTTCTTCGCGCGGCATCGCCGGAGGCTGAGGGCGAGGAGGGATCACCCCAAGAAGCTCAAGGATCTCGTCTGCAGAATTGCGTTCAGGAAACTCGCCGTCGATGTGAGCATAATAGATCTGCCGCCCTTCGCGGATGAGCACGCCAATCCGCGGATCCTTTAGATGAGGGAAGTTGACGACATCGAGCATGGCTTGCCTCTCTTGCTAATTGTTGACAACTTAGCCAACTTCGCCGATTTTGCAAGCCTCTTTACGTGGATGCACAGCCAAAATAGGCCGCGGTTCAGGCGTGCATGCGCTCCGATTTAGCCGCTTGGAAATCAGCCAACGCGCAACGCATCACCACTTCTGGGTCGTGAGAGAGACCAGCTAGATTGCGAGCATTCGCCCATGCGTGATCAACACCACAAAGAAGGTTGGCGCGAACCTGCCATACGATCATCTCGAACTCCTTCTCCTGCGCTTCAGAGCGGAAGCACGGACGAACCGCGTTCGCGAACGGGATCGTTGTGGTTTGATTGATGGTTTCAGCGACAGCCTGCATGATCTCTTTCCTTATTTGTACGTGTAACCGATATCGGCAAGCGAACCCGCGTGGCGATAGGTGTCCTTGATCAGGGTTGCTTCGGATGCGGTGGATTCAAAAACGCCCGAGCGTTCATCGTCTCCCATCAACTGCTCTCGACGAGCCAATTCCATGGCTTCGGCACGGCTTGAGGCGCGAACGTAAAGCTGGCACTCGATAACGCTGCGTCGGGTGATCACGAAATCCTCAAGCCCATCTTCTGGAGCGCTGACTTCCCGATAAGGATTCAAAAATTTCGATTCTTCGTAATCCATGCTTTTAAACAACGCTCCAAAAACAGAAAGAACTCGAATACAGCTTTAGGGGTCGAGCGTCAACATCCATGTCATCGAATCCTTTCGACGCAAACGGAAACTTGACACTAAAAAGCCCCGGCAAACGTACGCCGAGGCTTTGGGGGTAGTCGCAGCTATAGGGTAACGCATCGAGAGCATCGCTGGATGCTCAAGCTCCGGTTATTTCACCGCGGTCAGAACGGACGTGTCCTTCGCGAACCACTGGTTCAGGCTCTTGGCTTCATCCACCACCTTGTCGCTGATGCAGGACGAGGTGATGTCGAACTCAGAAGCGCGGAGATCCGCTGCAAACTCGGCCGCACGAGCTTCATGAACACGAAGATCATTCGTCACGAAAGCGATTGCATCTTTGGACTCGTAGCGAAGGTTCGGCACCTTCGGGGCGGGAGTGACTCCCGGCGCTTCCAGAGCAGCGCGAACGACAGCCGCACGGCCTGCCGCGCGGAACGCCTTGCTCATAATCTTCACGCGCTTGGAACCGATATCACGGAAGCGGCTCGCGCTGTGGGTGAGCATGTCAGCACAGGACAACATGCGGATAGCTACCGCGTCATATTCGCGAAGATACATCAGGCGGCCGCTGTCAGCCGCAGTGGCAATCGGCGCAGACGACATTAGAAGGACGGCGGCAACCAGGGAAACTGTCTTCATTTCCATCTCCATGAAGGATTCAATTGATCAATATATAGGACTCGTTCGGAACTCCGTCAATCAAGTTGACGGGCACGCATTAGACAAAGGATTTGTTTCCAAGTTGCACAGATCTTGAACTTGCTCGTGCCACTTGATCGTCAATGTGGATGCCGTTACTTTCGCGACCGATTATGAGGGGCACATGAAGAAGACGGTGACATCCATTGAAGCGCTCGCCCGGCTGATGGGAGACGAGGACAATGCTGATAGGGCTTCTAAGCCATTTGGCATTGCCGCCCAGGAGCTCGACGGCCAAAACGAGGTGCTCTCGCGCGATATCCTTCCGAGAAAGCTCACTCCAGGTAGGGATGCGTTCGAGAAAGCGGGTTTCGTGTTTGGAAAGTTCGTCGACGGTCTGTTCGTCCATGCCACGCTCCCCGAAGGATGGATAAAGCAGGCTACCGACGATCCGGTGCATACAGACATCTTGGACAGGGCAGGGCGGAGACGAGGCGGCATCTTCTATAGAGCAGCCTTCTACAACATGGATGCCAGCACCTTCCTGATGCGACGCTACATCGTCAGGTCGTGCGATGTCGAGGGAGATACGGAACGCTGCGAACTCGCGGTTTGGGACAACGTGACCGGATCCGCAATCCAATCCGTCGGGTTTGGCTCAGTACGAGACCATGAAGAGCTTGAGCGTTTGAGAACGGCGGCAGCGGATTGGATAAACGAGCGCTTTCCACTCCACACCGATCCGACCGCATACTGGTAACAACCGAGCGCCGCCCGGACGAACGAAACCCGCCCACCAGAGGCGGACGGGTTCTCTCTACAGCGCCATGCGAGGGGGTACGCGCCAAGAGCTGTCGTGGACAAACTGGAAGCAGTTGTCCGGATATGAGATGTCAGAACTTGATGTCGTAGCGAAGCTGGAACGCGGTACCGATGCTATCTCGCGTGGAGGCATTCTCACCAACCGGGTTCTTCGTTTCCTGAACACCCTCTTGGAAGGCCACACCAAGCGAAGCGCTCAACTTGCCGCCCCAGTTGTCCTTCAAGCTCGCAGTGATGGCAGCCGAATAGGTGTCGCCGTAGAAATCCCAGCCAGTGCTCACACCGCGATCATAACCCAACGTGACCGCTCCCGAGATCCTGTCAGTGAACTCGTGACCGACACCCGCGGTAAACGTCCAGCCATCGCGCCATTCGTAGATGTTCGAGAACGGCTGGCCACCGAGATTGAGATCAAGACGGTCGAGAGCGGACCAGTCCGTCCACTTGACCGAGCCGAACACCAGCCAGCCAGGAGCAACACCAGTTTGAGCCTTCAGCTCGATCGACTGGGGTAGCGAGCCTTCGCCGTAGACCGGAAGCGTCATGCCAACATCAGGAAGATATGCGGTCGATGTCCCTGATTGGTTGGTGCCCGATCTATAAAGAATCTGAGTGCGGAAACCGTATTCCGGGATCTCGTAAGCCAGCCCAGCGCGCCAGCCCCATTTCTGACTGTCGACATCGAAGTTGAGCGGGGTGGTGAGCGCGCCTACGCGCGTGAAGCCTTCGAAGTCGTAGTGGAAGTCCTCATAGAAGACACCGCCCAAAACTGCGATCCGTCCAGTCTCCATTGGAATGAAGACGGCGCAGGTGGCCGCGTACTCATCCGTTCGAAACTTCTCTTCGGTCTTGCCCTTGTGGTTGACGACATCGAATTTGGAATCGCCACCATAAGGAGTCGTGTAGGTGAAGGCGCAAGAGAGATTGTCAGTGACCGAATACTTCGCAGCCAGGTTCGGAATGAAATAGCTGTCCGAGAAGCTCGTGCCATTAAGTGCCGGCACCGGGTTTTTGTCGAACTTGCGGTTTGGGTTTACGTAGGTGACCGAATTCTCGAAGTTGTACGTGCCATCCTGAAAGAGAATGTCGGTGTTTGCGGTACTGCGACTGAAGCCGCCTGCTCCGGCAGCGGACGCGGCCGCGAGGGCCGCGATGAACGCGACCGAGGAAATGCCTGTCGGGGTTTTCAATTGAGTTCTTCCTGTCGAATTCCCGTTTCCGGGATTTGATGGCGGTCCGCGTATCAAAAGAGACTAAGGTCCGAAAGTCACAAATTCTAACATTTGGCTTAATTCAGTCCTTCAGGGTGGATGCGTGGCAAAAACACAACAATCGGCGAGCGCTACCAATTCGCTTGCGATCCAATTCTTCTCTGCCTACCATCTAGTTGTCGGGCTAATCCGACACGCATGCATAAGGAGATTGCCATGTCGATTGAATCTCACGTCGCCGCCCTCCGCTCCAAACACGCCGAAGCTGACCGCCTGGTTACAGAACTCGAGCGTTCCCCCTCCGCAAATCTCGCCGAAATCCAAGAGGCCAAGAAGCGCAAGCTCGCGCTGAAAGATCAGATCGAACAGGCCACACGTTCCCTGCACTGAATAAAAGAAGCCCGGCGGACACAGCCTGTCCCCGGGCTTCTTAATTTCGCGTCGAAGAAATCGCTGCGATCCGACTCCTTTCCCGACACGCCAGCATCCCGCAACGAGATCTACAGATTAGCTATATTCTGTTCCGCCCTTGCGAAGGAGGTACTTCTCGGAGACCGACTTGAGAGCGACGCGGCCCAGCCGCATGTCCTCGCGCTCGATCACCGGAGTGACGACGACACCCTCGCGAATATTCTTCGCCCCCATCAAGGTCTGGCCGGACGTGTGCTCATCAAGCTTCTCCCATGAGAACGGCCCACGATAGATTACCGGAACTGTTTCCACACCGAGAAGTGCGGCCAGCGCTTGCAGTTCGTCAGCGTCCAAAAATTTGTGATCGCCACGGTTTCCACGACAGGCAGCAAAAATCCGGAACTGGATCTTGTCGCCGTAGTGAAGATCCTGCACGCCCGGGCCGAAGGTCTCACCCATGACCGTCAGCGGAGCCTCCAATGTTCCAGCCAGCTCCTCAAGACGGGCACGCAGAACCGCGGTGGATCGGATGTGCGGAAGGCGTTCGTTGGCCTTCGTATTGGCAAATGACATGCCCTGCGCGCCGAGACCCTTGGAATAGACGAGGATGTTGCGTTCTTTCCCATAGGCTTCCGGCATCGCATTATCAGCGGGAAGAAGGCCAACGCCAGTGAACACCCCATGAAGCTTCTCGCGAAACTCGACCTCTTCGCCGGGAAGAATGATGTTCGGGTGGGCCTTGATGTCCTCGATATCGAAATCGACCGTTAGCATCTGGCCGGGCGCGAACACGTCACCGATCAGGCAGTCTGGCACGACAGGAACCCACTTCTCGATTCCGAGACGTTCGGCAACGTCCTCGCCCACCTCAGCCAAGAAGTCACCATCAGGACCGGAGACACGGCCACGACCAGCGCCGTCACCTTCCACCTTCATGCAGATGCCCTGAGAGAAGATGCCTCGGAACCGAACCGGAGATACACGATTGAAGTCCTGACCGCCGAGGGTACCCTGATTTAGCGCTTCATCCCAAAGCCCAAGACGACGCAAGAGATATTCCGGAAGCAGCGCGGCCTGGGGGATGTAGACAACAAGAGACCCTGCAGTGAAACCTTCAGCCTTGCGCACGATCGAGCGATACCCGCCCAGAATGGCGATCTCGATGGCATCAGCATTCGGGTGAACTTCAATCCGATCAATCGTCGCGAGGCGAACGGCAAACTGGCTCATACAAACTCCTTCTTTCTATATGCGACCATTAAACAAAAGGATTCGGAAAAGCAACGGCAAGGATTCGAAATTGTTGACAACGCCACTTTGATGCGCTTTATAGGGTCCAGTCATTCAGCAAAAGGAGATAGATATGACGACGATCAACAAGCAGACCCTCCAGACCCTCCGTCCTCAGGTTGAGCAGGCACTCGCGGAACTTGGTGATCGCTTCGGCATCGACTTCGCCCTTGGTCGCGGCTCCTACAATTCATCGGGTGTCAGCGGTTCATTCACCCTCGAAATGTCCACCCGCGATGAAGCAACAGGCAAGTCCGGCGCGCAGGTTATTTTCGAGCGCTACGCTCCCCGCTACGGCCTGACCGCAGAAGATTTCGGTCGCGAGTTCTCCATTCGCAAGACCCGGTACAAGATCGTCGGCATCAATCCGAATGCTCCCGTCAACTGCCTCACCATCGCACGTGTTCGCGACGACAAGGAGTTCGTCGCCTCGGTTGAAATCTACACTCAGGCACGTGATGCCGAGAGCGGTGGCCTGATGAAGAAGGCCGCGTAATGCTGTTTCCTATCAATAAGACATTCTCCAAGATCAGGGCGGGAATTTATATTCTCGCCCTTGCTATAGGCTTTCTCACTCCAAGCTACTCGTCCCACTACACTGCCTTCGCAGGGGTGGTCAGCAAAGCCGTAAAGGCGTAAAGGCGTACACCGCAGTTCAGATCGTCAAGGTCGGACTGTTGATCGTTCGGTACGGGAGGCAGCTTGAGAAGATTTCTAGCGTCCGCATCTCTCCAAGACAAATTACTGCGTTGAAAAACTGTTTCAAAGCGAAGACGTGCTTTAATACGTCAAACCAGACACCGCCGTGGTCGAAGGTTCGAGACAATGTCGTTGAAGAATGGGAGAGACAGACAAGTCAAAAATGGCCAAGATATACGCAACCCTTGTTTTCAAAAAATGGCAATCCGCTTAAGAAGCCAGGAGATCAATGGGAAGCTCATCATATCCTGCCTAAAAAGTACGGCAGTCCGAATGAATGGTGGAATATTCATCCTGTACCCCGCCCCGACCATCAAACATTGGTTCACGGCAGAAATTCCTTCTTGTCAGCATTAGAAAAAATCCTGAGGTAACGATGACTCGATACAACCTCCTTCTTAAATCGGATCAGAACAAGTGTCAGCCCGACCTATATTCCGTCTCATCAAAAAAGATCTTAGAACTAACCGAAAAAGTTGAAGTTCACCCAGATCTTATCGAAGTTTGGGAGGCGCTTGGATTCGGGTTCTTTTCAACCGCTGCTGATGGATCGAGGGTGACTGGCTTCACTAACCGTCTCTACCCGCCCGATGAAATCATCGACACGATTGATGATCTTCGTAATCTGCATGAGTCAGATCTGCCTGATCTAGGTTTGCCTTTCTTCGAATATGCTGACTTCCACTTCTTGGCCGTAACCCCCAACGGGAAGGTCGTTGACGAGGATGATTCAGTTGTTGCCGAAACGCTTTTCATCTTTTTTCAGAAATTGCTCGCGGATGTTAAGTTTTTCACTCGCTAGCGTCGAATACGCCGACGTTCCGGCGAACTGGACGATCACACCCGAACAAGATGCCTTTAAACCATTCCCAGAGGTCAATCGCTCTCTGGCTCTTCTTGACACAGCCGAGCTTCTGACATGGCTGGATTATAACCAGATCGATAGCGATCCGCGACTCGCAGCTTAAGGGGAGATACCACAATGACGACCGCAAACACCAAACCCGTCAGCGTACAGGGCGTTGAGATCCCGAGCGATCTGCTGCTTCGTCTGAACGAGATCTTAACGTGGCGCAAGACTGGCGTAGCCGAGCTTCCTGCTCTGAATGCCTATGTCGATGAACGCCTCAAGGATCTCAAAGAAACAGGAGTCGATACGCTGCGCATTGCCGAAGACAAGACGCTGATGGAAGCCGCTCGTCTCCTGATCAAAATTGCAGGGAGTTCGAATGAATAGCCACTTACGTCTCGGCCCCGCCTTCTATGCGATCAAGGTCGCCAAACGATCCGACAATGTCACGGTCTACCTCGGCGACGCTCTTGGACCTGATAAGCGATACAAGCGCGAAACTCTCGACACCGCCCCGCGGTACATTGACCGCGAACGAGCTGAAATTCATCTCGATGGCTCCAACGAAATCGGCCCCGAGATCGTGACTCTTTATGGCGTGACCGAACCTGGCGATTGGCGTGGATGGCACGTCACCCTCGAAAACGGCATCCGAACCTTACATGGCCCAAGAGGTCAAAGCGTCACGTACGAGCCGGACAGCGCGCAACGTTCCAAAGCCCGGTTTCCATGGATTGCTCATTGGCCCGAAGACGGCCCGCTGAAAGACCCTCACGACCGAGTTCGGCGTTTCGCCTCTGCCTTGGCAGCTCGACAGGCGATTGAACGCGCGATGCGCGGGTTGCACGAACGTCTGGTTGACTTGGCGAACAATCGCCTTCCACCCATGTCCATGCGCTAACGCCGCCCCGACATCTTCTCCTGAAAGAGCCAACCCGCCAGTGCAACGAGCCCGGCGGGTTTTTGATTTTGCAGGCATCGCCCATTTTTCGGAAGCGAAGCCCTATGATCAGCAAGACGGTCGCGCCAAGAATTTTCGGAACGTGTCCGCCCTGTCAACAATGGCTCACTCGAAGTCGTCATCTTCCGGCAACATGCCCGGCTTGAGTATTCCGGCTGCCTGCTGGAGCTTGAGCCTGTCTTCGAAGAACTTGTGCTGTTGGCGCACGGTCGCGATCTCCTCGGCCACGGGCGCAGCACGATCCAGGATATCTTCGGGATCCCAGCCCGACCGCTTCTTGCCATAGCTGGTGATAGCGGTATCCGTCACGATGTGACCGCACATCGCTGAGATGCTCGCGGGGTCATGGTAGGTTTTCGCATTCGCGACGAACTGGTGCCGAAGGCTATAAAGGGCGTAGACCTTCTGGCGCTTGCGGAACAGCTTGTTCGATACCGTGTAGAGCAGTTGCGAGCACTGACTTTGCATCTGGTCATATTCGCCATCGATAAGCCATTGCATTCCGGCTTCGGACATTCGTTTGACTGCCGCTATCGTTTCATCCCGGCAACCTGAGAGGTCGATGGTTCGGTGGGCACCGTTGCCTCGACCATTGGTCGCCTTGGCGTTTACGACGTAGAGCCAAACGTGGCGACCGAAGGTGGACTCTGGGTCATCCTTGATCTCAAGGTCTGTCGCCTGCCACTCGATCGGCCTTAGTCCGGTCGCGACCCCTGCGATCATCCAGTCGGCAAGGGTCTCGGCGTGCTTCGACTTCGAGAAGTATTTCAGATAGCTGATGACCTGGTCGAAGTCCCTTTTCGGGAACCGCTTCTCTTTCAGCGCCGATGTCCTGCGTGGCAACTTTGCCCTGCCATCTGCCATGATGAGGGCGGCGGCCGGAGGTTCCTTCGTGCTGGTTTCGGCAGCTTCCGTGATATCGGCATCGATCATGGCGATAGCCTTTTCGGTATCGTCATGCGGGATGGTCGCGAGGACGGCTTTGGCCGCCTGCCTGTAAGGCCGCCATGCATCCGCCGTCACGGTCGGCTTGATCGAGAACAGCCAGTTCACGAAGTGGACGGGATCGATGGTCAGGATGTTGCTCGTGCTCAGGCCTGCCTGTTTGCGGTATCGCTTGAGGAGCTGCTGGCCGCGCTCGATATAGCCTTGGTGCGTTTTCTCGGATCTCGTCCGTCCGGCAACGCTGGGTGTCGAATTGGCACCGGGGTCTCGCCCAAGCGCCCGCGCCCTGTCTGCCAGTTTCTGCTTCCGGGCGGCTCTGACCGCTTTCACCTTCTGGTCATCGGGACCGTTCCTGCCGTTGGCCCGATAGGTCTCGGCTCCCATGAATTTCGTTACCGCAGGTAGGGTCTCATCGTTGCCGTAGGGATTTCCCTGTCCGGCACCGGATCGATTGTCCCTGTTGTCAACAATGTGTCTGTCTGCGGGCCTCGGCCCAAGACCGAGTGGGCGGGGGCGGTTTGCTGCACTGGTCGGCACCGTGTCCTTGGTGTCAACAATGGAGCCGGGGCGGGGTGTGCCCGCTTGCGGAGGGGTTGCTGCGGCAGGCGGCCTCTGTGGCTTGTCCCCGTTGTCAACAATGGGAGGGGTGCGACGGGGGGCGACGCGCCACGCGGAGATGCCGTTCAGGCGGGGCTTCGCGGCTCCGTCAGGGGCAGGGTTTCCGGCTCCGCTAGGGGCTTGGCCCGGCGGCGGGGTTCTGCGAAGCACGGCTCCCGCGTCAGCCCGTCCGGGGCTGTTGGTGGCAGACCCCTCCAGGGGCTGGCTTCGGTCTTCTGAGACGTTCATGGCTCCTCCAGGGCCTTGGACGGGGGCTTATTTGCCCCTCTGTCGGGTTCGTGATGGCATTCTTGCCTTCATGAACAGGATATTCGCCTCCCCCCATTACTTCATAGAAAAAAAACGTGATTCATGAGTTCTGAATCGAATCTTTCGAAGAGGTTCGAAGTTCGAATCAAAAGCTGCGGGAAATCGGCCTGTTTCGAGCATTTTCTGGAATGACCCGATTCGAATGTCGAAACTTCCGATTCAGGAGACAGGACCAGATCCGCCGGCAGCCCTTCTGAAACCGCCCAAAAAGGCGCTTCGAGGCCCAGAAGCTGAATCGCCAGAGCATATCTTCCAAAACAGTGAATCGAAAATTTAGAGTTTCGAAGTGACCCTATCTGAGAGCATCTGCAGCACCCTTAGAAGTCGCCAATTTCGAATCATCTTGTGCTCCAAAATTCAATCGAACTTCGTCATGTCATGTTCGAGATTGGTCGACCGCCCGTTCGGCCTCATCCGCTTGGCGTGAGTAAGGACGCATCCCTGAAACAGCGTCAAAACCCTTTCGAAATCCGAATCGTTCGCATCGAATTCCGAATCTAAAAATGGCAATTCCGAATCTTAAAATTCGAGATTTGAATCGAATGAGCGCAATTTGTTTCAACGTGCGGGCAACTCATCTCAAAGGACTGGCAATTTGCAGGCAACTTGGGACGACAAGAATTCGACTTGCGCCGACAGTGATTCAAGGCTCTCATCGATACAAGGAACGTTATCCGCACGTTGAAAAAGCGTTCAGGCAAATCAGGAGTCAGTTGAATGAACTTGAAACCCGTTAAACAAGCGCTTGCACTGGGCGTTATGGGCCTGCTGCTGGCCTCCTGTGGCACAAAGGCCGCCAAAGATCCGGCACTTCCGTACGAAGGCAGCGTAAGGATCGAAAACAAGCTCGCAGACGCGGCTTTGGTGGCGGCCAAGGCACAGGATGAGCTTGCAAGGGTTCAGATCGCCAGAACCAAGCCATCGGCCCCAATCCTCGATGAAGCAAGCCTTCCAGAGAAGCTGAAGCGCCCGGCAACGCTTTCTTGGTCTGGTCCGGCAGAAGATGCAGCACGCAAGATTGCCGCTCTCGTGGGCTATTCCTTCCAGGTAACGGGTAATCCGCCTTCTACGCCGCCGAACATCCAGATCGATTTCAAGGACATCACGGCTGGCATGGCTCTCTACCAGATCGGCGTTCAGTCCTTCCCGTTCGGGGAAGTTGCGGTCGATGCGACCTCGGAACGCGTGGAATTCCGCTATCTGCAGGCACATCAGCAGCCTGTCAGACCTGAAGGAACGTCGCCGAGCTGGGGCAAGTAAGGACGTAACCGATGAGAAAGAGATTCCTAGCCGCCGTTTCAGTGCTTCCATTGATCATCACAGGATGCACGACCACGACCGTCAGCCCCCAGCCCGACGTGGTTAAGTCGGCGCAGGAGGCTCAGTTCCGCGCTGACGTAAATCCCGGGAAAAGCGCCAGTGCGCCGGACATTCCGACCAAGGAAACGCCTAGCCTTGAACAGATCCTCGCCAATTCGAGCAAGGCTCCGAAGCTTGAAGAGCCGAAGAAGGGCGAGGACAGGCTTCGCCTCCCGGCCATGCAGGAAGCAGCCGTCGCTTATGGCGCTCAGGCAGGCCTCGCATACGGTACTAGGGCTATCAACAAGACCCTTCAGACCCGCGCGGCCGAGCTTTCCAAGACCTATGACTTCACTCGCGTGATGATCCAGGGGCCGGATAACGTCATGATTATCCCTCCTGTCATCTCCGAAGCGCAGGATGCATGGGAGGTTTCCGACGCTGGTCAGACCGTTCGCATTGCCGACAAGGTCTATGAAATCGTTGAAAACGAAGAATTTACGGCCATTGCACCTGTCTGGCAGTCCTACCTGATCATGGATTTCAAGGAAGCTGAAATGCCTCCGGCCATGCTGCTTCCTAAGGATGGATCCGAGCAGGAACAGTGGAAGCATTGGGTTGCCGAAGGCTGGAAGAAGGGACAAGAGCAGGCTGAAGCCACTCTGCAGGCCAATCTCGATCGCCTGAACCGCGATTTCACGGGCATGGTTCGCTACAAGCGCCTTGCTGAGGAAAAGCTGGTCAACCTGCCACGCGTCGCCGGCACTAACCTCGGCACGACAGGCACCGGACAGGACATGCGTCAGAACGACCGCGCTGTGAAGATCATGCAGCCAGCAAGCCTGAACGTGAACCAGCGTGAATGGTCGGCATCGGCGACTTCAACGGACGAAAGTGGAAACAAGGTCGGTCCCGAGAAGCCAGTCGAGCAGAAGAAGGCCGAAACGCCGAAGCCGCACAAACCAGCTCCGAAGCCTAATCGCAAACCGCAGCAGAACAAGCCTGTGCAGGCCAAGGATGTTGACCAGCCCACCAAAGGCGGAAGCAATCGCTTCTGATCCGAACCCCGCGGGGCCGGAATCCTGAATCGATAGTATCGAATTTCGAATCAATTCCTTCGGCCCTGCGAATCAAAAAGCCGGAAAGGCGAATCAAATAATTCGAGGGTCGAAGGAATGTACGAAGAAGGGATTGAAAGGGAGAAAAGGGTCGACGTGAACGCGTCGAATCCTTTCGCCGGAAACCATGATGGCGGCAAGTTCGACCTTGGATCAGTCCTCGGGCCGGAAGAATTTGACGAGATGCTTCTCTGGGCATCGAAGAACAAGGCGGCCGACATCCGTCTAATCCCCGATGCGCCAATCTGGTGCGACATCGGCGGCAAGAATGTCCCGATCACCGAACGCATTATTTCTCCTTCGGAGATCGAAAGCATCGTTCGCTACATCTACGGCGAAAACGGCGTGGGCGAAGTAATCTCCGGCAACGACCTCGACCCTGCCCACGAAATCCGTATTCCTGGCTTGGGTGTGAAGCGCTTCCGCGTAAACATCACAGGCGGGCGCATGATCGGCGGGCAGGGGATTAACCTCGTTATCCGCGACCTTCCTTCACAGCCTATCGATTATCGCCTCCTAAACCTCGAGCCGGGGCTTCTGGCCGCCATGCGCCCGCAACAGGGCCTGATCATCGTGACTGGGCCGACTGGCTCGGGTAAGTCGACCTTGCTCTCCTCTGTGATCCGCAAGCGTGTTGAGGAGCCGGATGCGAACGAGACGGTCATCGAATACTCGAAGCCTATCGAGTACGTGTTCGACGGTATCGTTATGCCATCGTCGTCGGTCTTTCAGTCTCACGCTGGAAAGGATATCCGCCCCCGCGGCGACCACCACTCTGAGGGCGACATATGGGCTTACTGCGTGCGTAACGCCCTGCGTCGCAAGCCAACGATCATCGTGATCGGTGAAGCGCGCGACAAGGCCACTATCGAAGCCGTGACGGAAGCATCGCTGACGGGCCACCTGGTCTTCACGACGATGCACACGATCGGTGTAGGAGAAACCCTTCGCCGTATGGTCATGCCGTTCCCGGATGAAAGCCGTCGCTCTATCGCCATCGACATCATGGAGTCGCTGCGCGTCATCTGCACCCAGCTTCTTCTCGACAAGCGCGGCGGTGGCAAGGTCGGATGCCGGGAATACATGGTGTTCACGCGTGACGTTCGCGAAGAACTACTGCGCAACGAAATCGATGACTGGCCGCGGATCTCGCGCCTCATCCTTGCAGAAAAGCGTGCGACTGGACAGACCATGGCGGATGCAGCGCTCAAGCTTCTCGAAGAGGATCTGATCTCGGAGGAGACCTACGAGATGGTCGCAGCTCCTGGAAAGAGGGTGTGATGGGTGTGGCGATCTGCACACGCCCGTCGAATTGGAAGTCAAATGAATCTTATAAAGCGTTTTGTTTGTTGCAGGATTCAAACAAATCAGGAACGATTCCTGATGTAGCTGGAGTTAATGGATGTCGGTAGGTCACTGGAGGAATTCTTACAAACCCGTGAAGTTCTTCTTCATGGATTGGCCATTCGGGGTCATCCTCGTTTGCAGTCTTCTGCACATCCGTCCGTGGACGGTCATGCTTGACGTGCTCGTTATTTGCCTCGGCATTTATATGAGACATATCGGCTTGGGCCTTTGGCCAGCAATCCGGGCCGCCCGGGCATGGCTTGCGGGTTCGGTCCGCCCTTCCATGCCATATCGCAAGAGAAGACGGCTGGTAGACTTCGAGTATCGGCGGCTCCCATGGCAGGAGGAAAAGCAAAAGGGCGTTGTCGTCCTCCAGCCAGTCAAGAAGGACTCCGCGCTCTAACCGCGGGCGAAGAAAACGAAAGCAGGAAGATGGCCAAGGAAATCGAACGCAAGTTCCTTGTGAACAAAGAGATTCTCATTCCGCTCCTAACGAGTGGATCTTATGAGCGTCGCGTCCTGAGGCAGTACTATCTGCACTCGGAGAAGAACGTTGCCGTTCGGCTTCGTCAGGATGGTGATGACGTTATCCTGGCGATCAAGGCAGGTGGTGACGGCATGACGACAAACGAGTTCGAGTTTACGGTTGATCCGTCCAGCTACGTTGAACGCTCTGATGAGCGTGTAGGCATCGAGATCAACAAGACTCGCCACCTCGTGCCTCATGCAGGTCGGATCTTCGAAGTCGACGTGTACGCCGACGAACTCGAAGGTCTGATTGTTGCCGAGCTTGAATGCCCAGACACTGCCACAGTGACGGATCTTCCCGAATGGATCGGGGACGAAGTTACCTATGACAGTCGATACAAGAACGCCGTTCTCGCTGTTAAGGGAATGCCTTCGCCAGATATGGCCTCCGAAGGCATCTATAGCGGTCGGCGATAATCCAACGACGCACATTGAACCAGAAAGCAACTGACATGGACAAACCAGGATTCGTTACAGGCCCCGTCAAGATGCCGTCAAGCATCCTCGCAGAATGCGTGCGCAAAGCGCTCTCTGAAGAACAAGTTGGATGGGATCCGGCAGCTCCGGTCGAATACGCTTACGACGGAAACCTCATTCCTGAAACACAGGTCTTCGCGACCAACACCTGGAAAGGCAACTAACATGACCAACAAACCTCTTCTCGTAGCGATCGACGACGGCTACGCCCAGACCAAGGTCTACGGCGAACGCCCGGACGGTAGCGTAGGAAAGTACCATATGCGCTCGTCTGTGCGTCCTGGACGCTATGGTGTGGGTTCGATCTCGGGTGATGGCTTCATGGGCCTCTACGAGACCGAGGAAGGCCCTTTCACGGCATCTGAGGATGTCGAGGCCGAGAGCACCCAGTTCGACAACTTCCACACCTCCACTATGAACCGCGTGCTGGTGAACCACGGCCTCGTTGGCGCAGGCTACGGCGGTCTTGAAGTCGACATCATCACCGGACTTCCGGTTGCTGACTTCTTTGGTGCCGACGGCGCTAAGGACGAACAAAAGATCGCGCTCAAGAAGGCAAACCTTCAGAAGCCTGTCCAGCTCGTGAGCGGCTCCTCGAAGGTCGCTATCCTGAAGGACATCTCGGTTGGCTGCCAGGCTGTTGCTGCCTACATCGATTATGCACTCGATGACGATCTGAATGAGATCCGCGACGTTGATGGCGCCGTCGCCATCGTTGATATCGGCGGCCGCACAACGGACATCGCCACGGTCATCGGCGGCAGCCGCATCGACCATGCACGCTCCGGCACCGCGAACATCGGCGTTCTCGATGTCTACAAGGCGGTAAAGCAGGGCATCTGGACGCGCGAACGGATCCGCGACGACTTCCCGATCAATGTCATCGACAAGGCTGTGCGTGAGGGCTTTATCAAGCTCTACGGCCAGAAGACGGACGTGAAGGAAATCGTCGACACCGTTGTTGCTGAATACGAAGCCAAGCTCTCCCGTGAGATCGAGCGCCGCATCTCGACTGGTGCTGCAATGAACGCTGTGGTGTTCGTTGGTGGCGGCTCGGCGCTGTTCAAGAACATCGCCCAGACGTTCCGTAACGGCTACATGTCCGACGATCCTGAGTTCGCAAACGCACGCGGCCTCTTCAAGTACGTTCGTTACCAGAACCAGGATGCCTGAAATGAATACCATCCGCATGACATCGGCTGATCTGCGTCGCAAGGAGTCAATCTTTGCGGTGCCATCAGTTGTCTGCGTGCGGACGGCAACCTCCGGCGTGAGGGAGAACAATGCTGCAGCGTAGCCAAGCCCTCCAGATCTATTTGAAGCCGGGACTGAAGGAAGACGATCTGATGCTTCGCGTCTGGGAGGCGTGCCGGAAGAGTGGTCGTCCCCAGCACGTATTTCGCTCTATGCTTCGCGCGGGGCTCATTGCCATGGTCGAGTCCGGTGACATGCCGGAATCTGTAATCGAGGAATGCGGTCTCGACTCCCTCGTAGAGCGCCGCCGCAGACGTGTCTCGCGGCACACGGACAAAGCTCACGCAGTTCCTGCACCGATGCCTCAGCCTATGCCTCAGGCAGACCCTTATGCGGCTCCGTATCCGCCGAGATACCCACAATATCCGGCGTACCCAGCACCGTATCCGCATGATCCGGAGGCATATGCTCCGCCTCCGGTTCCGCACGCACCGCCAGCGCCACCTCGTCACATTGAAGAGGAGCGTAGGCCAGCTCCGCCGGCGGAAGTCACGCCGCCGCGGTTTGAAGAACAGGTCACACAATCGGTGAAAGCTCCCGAACCTCAACAGGAAAAGCCTATAATTGCGAATCCTTTGACTGGTGACGGCGAAAGCAAACCAGCACGAAAACTGGGCAAGTTGATGTGACCGAATCCATGACCGATCATGGATAAATCAGCGATCAGGGAGAATAAGAGATGGCAGGCAAGGGTGGCGGCGGCCAACAGGAGAACAGCAACAACACCGAGATGATCATGCTCATCACGGCGATCCTTATTATCCTCTTCCTTTGGGCGATCTGGACGTTCTTCCGACCTGCTGTCGTTCTTCCCGCCTTCGCGATTGACGCAGCCTTCGTGTTTGTCATCGAACACACGAAAGGCATCGGTCTCCGCGGAACGGAAATCAAGAACTTTATTCACTCGTTCTTCAATGGACAGAATTCCGCAACAACGGACATCACCTGGGAGCAGTTCTCCTATGTCCGCACCGCCGTCGGCGAACAGGTACGATGGGTTATCACCCCATTGATCGTTGGCATGGCGATCTGGATCATCATGAAGATGAAGGGTGAAGGATACAGGCGCGTATTCTCGCTCGGCGGCGGCAAGGGCAAGCCTCAGAGCTTGGCTGAGTACCAGTCGCAGCGCTGGAAGGTGAACTCCTATAGCGCATTCTTCGAGCCGGACGGCCGCGATTCCAACATCACGCCTGCGGAAACTCCGATGGAGTTCCTTCGCAATAACGAGATCGAGTTCGAGAACGGATCTTTCTCGGAAGAGACCCGCGAGAACCGTCTTCCTGATATCTTTGCATCACAGCTCGGCAAGCCTTGGAATGGCCTGAAGCGCGCCGATCTCTTTGTACAGAGCATCGCCATCCTCTGCGCTCTCCACTATCTCCGTCGCAAGACATCGCTTCCTGAGCGCGAGACGCTCAACATGGCATGGGCTCAAGGCAAAGACGGCACCGAAGCAATGAAAGCCCTCGTCGCCAAGTACATCGAAGACAAGGATGTCATCAAGGTCGTTGACACCATCTGCGGCAAGCACGCTTTTGCGAATACAGGTTTGTTTGCTCTTCTCGACCGCGCTCGTGCCCGTGCAGGTGTTCTGGCCTCGGCCGATTTCGGCTATATCAAGCAGCTTGATCGCTCGCTCTGGTACACGCTTTCGAACTGCGGCCGTCGACGCTTCTTCATCGAAGCTGCGGGCGTAGTGAGCCACTATTTCGCGGAAAAGGTGACAGGCGGCCCATTGGTCGAGCCGAACGTCGAAAACGCGATCAATGGTCTTGAGGACTATTTGGACGAACAGGGACTACTGTCGCTGACCGAGTTCTTCAAAACTGAAGACATCGTCTAAGAACTGGAAGACAACGGCGAAGTCAGCATCGCCTCATCGATCGACACAGAAAGGAGCTGCTCAACGCGGCTCCTTTCTTGTTTGAGGATGTCGGCACCGTCGCCCTCGAGATACTTCTCGATCTTCCGGAGCAGCCCGAATGGATTATCATCGTGCTCGATGCCATAAGCCGGGAGATCAGAATAGATGCGATCCATGGCGCTATTTCGTGTCCGGCTAGCAACGCGCTGTTCGAACGTTGGCAGGAATTCGATAATGTCTCGAGCGAACACGTAGAGAAAGCGATCCGTGCATTCGGCGGTGAAGCCAGCCATCGCGGGCGTTTCCGCGGGATTTACGGCCAGAATGCGATCCCACACCATCTGACGGTGATCCCATTCTTCCTGAGACACGGTATCCGGCTTGTCTGTGTTGTTCCAGTAGGAGAAGTCCTCTACCTCAGGCCTGTTAAGCCAGGCTACGATCCACCTTGATCGGTCAGAGAACGGCACTCCATAGACATGGCCTTCGAACGGAAAGATCGTGAGTTCGAAATCAAAATCCACTTCCGGATCCCGATATCCAGTCACGGTGATGTTCTTCTGCCTGTCCCGGATTTCATTTTTTGTCACTTGGAAAGGAATATTCCCAGCATGGCGCTTGGGGTTCAGAGCGTGATGGTCGATCATCTCCGCGCACATTCTGCCTGTCAGCGTCGCAAGTTCACGGCGATGAAGTTCCGCCAGTTCGATCCTCCAAGCGGCAACCGTGTTTTGGATCTCGAAAATATCGGAGCTGCGGAAGCGAAAGCCGTGATAGATTTTTGTACTCATGAAAGCTCATTCCTAGGCTGGATGCGTATTATCGGAAGTCAGGACAGGGGGTGTTCGTATACCCCTCAGAAATTCGCCGATTTCCTGTTTTTCGGACCTTCAGCTATCGATCCAGCCACATGCATGAGAGCGGCCACATCTGCATCCTCTGGCCGGGACAAAGTTGAGGACGGGGCTGTCAGTGACACATGCTTACCGTCGGCACCTATGGCCGCTATCGCGCAAGGCACCTCACGGTGATCCCAAAGGAGATAGAGGTCGCATCCACCTGTCGGATAGTGCGACATGAACGTTCCCATGTGAGACGACATCGCTGCAGATGCAGTCGCCGGGTTCGGGGAGTATCGAGAAAGAAAGCGAAGGGCTGTTCCGAGTGATCCCATCGACAGCATTTCGCGCCACACGCCACTGCCGGACTCTATCATCCGCCCTGAGGCGCATGCGTTCTTGAGAAGCTGAACGAACCAGCGATTGCTCCATGCAACGGGTTCGAACACCCGGTCCTCGGTGTCTTCCATGAAACGCAACAAAGAGGCGGCCGCCTCTCTCGTGGACACCTGCGCCATCGGATTGTCGAGATACTCAGCCAGAAGCTCACAGAGACCATCTGTGGGCTTCCATTCCGCGCCAGCATCAAGCGAGAAGCCCAGCGGGCGAGCGGCTGCAGGCCGGATGAACAGGAGATCCATTCGATTTTCATCGAACACGAGGGCATCGACGAACTCGAGAGCGGCTACCGGGAAGAACGCCGCACCGAAGCCCTTCTGCATAAGCATGGTGTCCCACATCATCATGAAACGATGCAGTTCGTCATCTCTGTCCAGCGGCAGGCCGATTGCGGACGACTTCTGCTGCATGAAGGCACCATAGACCCGACCGTCATGCTCTCGCATCATCGCCCGAATGTTGGTGCCAGGGATCTTGGTGATCAGGATACGGTTGTTGCCTTGCCGTCTCATCTGGATAGATCCAGCGCCCAGGATGGCGTGACGCGCGCGGAGGATATAAGCGACGAAGTCGAATCTTGAGTTCAAGGGCATCCTCCAGTTTATTGCGCTGGATTAGATAGATTTGAACTCGAATTGTCAACAGTTTAGTCGGTTGCGAAATCGACGTGATCGCCTGCAGGCGGGCGGAATTCGATTGAGGCTCCGAGAAGGGAGCAGTAGGCAGCGACAAACTCAAACGATGGGTCGACCTGAGTAAGCTCGAACTCAGAAACGCGCTTCCGGCTACAGCCTATGCGCGAAGCCACCTCCGCCTGCGACATTCGCCGACGGATCCTCTCGGTTCTCAATTTCTCCCTGATTTCAATCAGGAGTGCTGCTGTTGTGGTCTCCGATCGATCCACGATTGCCAACCTTTGTTTCACCTCTCAAAAGCATGACACCTGAGGGTTACAGACGCAAATCATTTCAAATCGAGAGGCAGGCAAGATAAGTTGCGACAATTTACCCCTATAAATTGCAGTATCGTCGTCGCCACGGTTATTTCTTTTAAGGATTCACCCGTTATTGAGTCCTTTGCTGTTGACGAATTCCTCTCTCGGCCCGCACACTTCCTGAGAACAGGACTTTTGGTAGGTGCGGGATGGAATTCTTCAAGAAACGCTCAGATGTGTTCTTCAGAGGTGTCGGAGCTGAATTCGTCTTTAAGACTGCGGATGGAATTTCGCTCGTCTCCGGCGGGAAGATCCTGAAGCTTCGCCTAGTCGGCCCGAACGGGGATGAGATCAATTCGCGCATCGTTCTCGAAGAACCTGACGGTCGTCAGCACGTGATCTTTGAAGGTGGCGCGGTTGCTGCCTCTGCCAAGCTCGTTGAAATCTCCGATGAAGCCACTTCGAAGCGAACCGTCGTCACATCCGGCCGAAAGGGCATCTATACGGTTCTTGCCGCATTCACGGCTGTCTATCTGATCTTCTGCCATCCCGGCCCAGGCGGCCGCCCGAGCCCTGAAATCCAGGCAGCATCTTCAGAGCTGGATGAACTGATCAAAGCCATCCCGTCTGTTGCTGGCACGCCAAGCCTTCAGGTGCCTGCGCTTCAGCCCCCAGTTTCCAACACCTCGTCCCTGCCGTCGGTCGCTTCTCCCGTGCTTGATCGTCCATCCTTCCTGTCACTTCCGGAAGATGAAGTCGCTGCTACGGCACCGGAAATCACTGACGAAGTCGAGATCGAAGAAGCACCGCTTCCCAAATACACACCGGATCTTTACAGCAGCTCGCCTGCGCCCGACGGCAAGGTGTCTGCAGTGACCGAAGCGCAGTCAACCTCGGAAACGGCAGCGGTTGTGCCAGAGGTCGCACCGTCTGAAACAGGTGCTGAAGCCTTAGTATCCCCGGCCGCGGCACCTGCTGAGATCAAAGCGGCAGAGGTTACGCCTGCAGAGCCAACAGCTACGTCCGTGGACGTAGCTGTTACGACACCTGCATCTGAACCTGTTGCAGAGACCTCGCCGTCTGGCGCTACCGAAGCCGTGAGCGAAGTGGCCGCGGCACCGGAGACACCAGTTGAGGACTCCGAGGCGGCAGCGAAGGCGGCGAAGGAAGCGGCCAAGAACATGTCCCCACAAGAAACTGCAGCCCTGCTGCAGCAGCTCGAGCAGATGATGGAGATGGATCCGGCGGCCATCACGCCAGCCATGCTCGCCAAGCTTCCTCACGAGATTGCGCAGACGCTCCGGAACAGCGGTGTCATCGGAAATCCGAATGCCATCCCAGAGCGTGGCGATGCGCCTTACGCTGCCATCCGTCTTCCAGAGGGCGTGATCGACAAGTACCGCGGTAAGGACGGCATCCCGTCCATCCCGGAAAACGACACCTTCGCGGCACTCGGCAACAAGATTCCACTTCAGCTTCCGGGCGGCGGAGACATCCGCACTCCTGAGGATCTTCGCCTTTTCGGTTTCGAACCCTGATCCAATGGATTGATGGCTTGCCGTCCGATCCTTGATGAACCCTTTTGAAAGGAAAACACATGTCAGCAGACAAGCCATATGTTGTCGAAATCATCGACTGGGCTCCGGATGTCCTGGAATACCGCGCGGTTGCGGATCAGGACTGGAGCAAGATCGACTTCCCACCGGAAGCCTACTTCTTCGCGTTCTATGACCGAGCCAGAGGTCGTCCTGTCTCCGACTGGTTCTATCTGACGCTCGACCCACGTCTCTTTACCCCGGAAGAGGCCGCAGCAGAATTCCCCGCATACGCAGAGGAAGTGAAGCTTTGGGCTGACAAGGGCGTAAAGTTCTTCGCCAACCACTCCTACGACTGTGACGGCTACAAAGGTAATCGTGTGATCCCGATGATCCCACAAGTCGTCCTGATTGACAGGACGGCCATGACGCAAGTCTGGCCACCGCAGCAGTGACGGTAGTCGAAGGCCTCAAGGTTGCCGTCGTCGGCAGCCGCGGCTTCCGCGATGCGCGCCTAGTTGATCGCAAGCTTTCGGAAATGAAACCCTCCATGGTCATCAGCGGGGGAGCAAAGGGCGCTGACCATCTGGGGGAAACTTGGGCGCGCCGAAATGGTATTGAAACGCTGATCTTTCATCCGGATCGCAAGAAATACAAGCACCCATACCACCATCGAAACCGACTGATCGCCGAGGCCTGCGACGTGCTCGTGGCCTTCTGGGACGGGCGCTCATCAGGCACGCGCTACACGATCGAGTACGCCCGTCGGATCGGTAAACCCGTGATCATCGTCCGTTTCTAACACAAACCTATAACAAGGATTCAATTCATGTACGTAGATTTCGTTAAACTCGGATTCGACACGGAAACGAGAGATCGTTTGTTCGAGTTCTGCCTGAAAAACCGTCTCGGCATTGCGAATGTTGATGATCAGTCAGTCCTGAAGCCTGGCGACTTCAAGTTCCACGTCACTGTCATGTACAGCAGGGTCACGAACGAGGCCTTCCAAGAAGGCGAATTCGATATTTCCGAGGTACTCCGCCCGTCGGAGTATGCGCTATTCGGTCCAGACGAAAACCTTCTTGTTCTGCGCCTTCACAAAGACGATTATCTGCGCGATCTCCATGATCATTATCGCGAGACGTATGGACACGTTTCGGACTTCGACCCATATCAGCCGCACGTGACCATCAAGGGCGGCAATTCGATCCCGCGCTCATTCCCGCCGTTTAATCTGCGCGTTGACCGCCTGATCCATCGACGCAAAGAAATCTGACTAATCAGTCGTCGCCGTGGCTTTGTAACGCCCGTCGGCGACCGCTTCCTTCGCCAATAGCATCGACATGCACAGGGCGACCGAATTCCGTCCCGGCGGACGGAGATCAACGTCGGTCAGGTCGGTCCAGTCGGTGTCCTGGCAAAGCTCTTCTCGCAGACGGTTTCCGTGTTTCGGGCAATTGAAATCCGGAGCGAGCCATGCGTCATCGGACACCGAGCACTCAGCTACACGCCAGGACCATCCGGGAAACACTCTCTTGAGCATAGCGATAGCTTCGACCAGGTTGGTCGTGCATGCGCGTGGTTGAACGCCCTGAGCAGCCAATTCAGGCTCGAGCACGGCTTGCATCGCGGCATCAAGTTCGGGAGATCCCGCAGATTGCTCCAGTTCATCCAGAAGGCGGTCAATATCGGTCATGAGCGTCCTTTCGTTCCTGACATCCGGCTAACACTTCCGTAGCGTAAGTTCCAGCTCAAAATCATCAGGAAACTGATTGTCCAAGGATTCGAACTATCGGAGCACTCTCATCGAAGCCCGGCAACCTGCCGTCAGGCGCAATGGTAGCCTTGTGAAGGGACTTCGTTTGCGGCCTCCGCGATCTTCTCTTTTACGGTATCGGTGAGGCGGTATTTCATTGCTGGATCATCATGGTGCCAGACCTCGGCGCCGCTGGTGCGGGGACGGTTCTCGTACTGGTCATCGCAGGCAGCCTCGTAAGTCGGAAACGGGCCGTACGCTTGAGAAAATTCGGTCCACTCCCAAGCGTCGCTTGGGCTACCTGGATCCTCCTGCAGATAGTACCACTCGCCAGCATTGGGTTCGATAAAAAGCAGGTTCGGCATGGCTCTCTCCTCGTCATTCAACTGCTATCTTCCGGGCAATCATTGAAAGACACTAAGGCGCGCTTGACGGTCTTTCACATTCGAATGACGCTGAGGGATAACTCAAGGGGAGCAGGTGGATGGGGAAAAGATTGACGACACCAAAAGCGAAGCCGGGGTAGTTGGTGGTTGCTTGGGGCAGGGTGGATCGACACAGCGAACCAAGTGTCGTCTATGCTTTTCCTGATCGCGACGGCAAATGCGACAGCCGAGTGCTGTGTGAGGCACTGGAAGGCCCACGCTACCGCCCTAGTCTCGAACGACCTGGCTATATCGAGGGAAACTCGTTGCTCAAGGAGCTTGAAGAGCGCGGTTATGACCTGACGACCCTGCGCATCACAATCAGCAAGAAGAACGTTGTCGATCAGTGATCCGAGGATCTCGTAAAGGATTCGCCTAATCTTAATGTTGACAAACCTTTTGCGTCCGCCTAACTGGTATCAGGAGCCGATGCCAGTCGGGCAAGGATTCATAAGATACAAATTACGGAGAGATCTGAATGAACATGATCAGCGAACGCGAACGTGCTTTCGAAAACAAGTTTGCTCATGACGAGGAACTGAAGTTCAAGGCGCAAGTCCTTCGCAATCGCCTAGCGGCAACCTGGGCGGCACCGCTCGCAGGCAAGACCGATGTCGATGCCTATGTCGTGGAAGTTATCGACGCGGCCCTCAAGGCCGGCGGCGACGTTTTCGACAAGCTGAAGTCTGATCTTGATGCCGCTGGCGCCGCAGTTTCGGCAGACGATCTGCGCGCAAAGCTGGATCAGCTTCTCGGCACCGCAATTGAGCAGGTTTCCTCGAAGTAACCCGACCCTTTGCATAACGCTTCCTTTTCGACGGAGGTCCGCCCAGTGCGGGCCTTTTTCGTTAGAAGGCTGGGGCGCGAGAACCTTGGAGGATTAGCTCGAAGGAACGGGCATCAAGTACCAATCTGTCTTCCTCTTCGTAAGCCCATCCCTTTTTCTTGAAGGTGTCCCATATGCGGCGAGCCTCAGGCGACTGCAATGTGCCGCTACGAAGGTCGAGCCCTCTCTTGTCCAGCTCGAGTGCCATCACCTGATAGAGAGCAGTGCCAATCCAACGCCCCTGATTGCCCTCTAGCACGCCGTTTTCAGGGCTCTTCTCCGTACAGACGAAATCGACATGCGGCTTGTCGACGGCCCTATGAAGGAAGGCTTTGAAGTCCTTAGTAGCCTTTCGCAGCTTAAAATTGGTTTTTGCCTGCTGTGTGAACCAGTCGCGAAAAGCCTGATAGTCGGAGAAGTGCTCGCTTGGCTTGTCAGTGAAGCGGTAAGCGTTGAGTCTTTCGGCGATGATGTTGAGAGTTTCCGGAGACGCTTCCGCCGGGTCCAGGCATGCACTGCGGTACGGCAGCACAGATGCTCCCTGGATCTGGGCGATGTAGTTCAGGATCGAGGGGTAGAAATGACCAACGCGGGCACCACCCACGTACATGGCCCTAATGTACCCGACCTTTTCCTCACCGATAAAGGCTTCCAGCTTATCAACGACGAAGCCACGGTTCGTCGGCTCGCTATCATAGGTGTAGTAGAAGGTCAGAGGCTGACCGTCCTTGGTTTCCAGTGAGTAGTCGAGTTGTATCGGTTCGCCAGGCTTCATGTGTCCGTTCTCGTTCTCTTCCATCAATATGGGCCGAGACCGAGCTTGTCACCAACCGTCAGATAAGTAGGTGAGCTCGCATTTTTACCGAGATCTGTTCGCGGCCGCATTGTATCATCGTGATGGCAATAACGAGACGGTGCCTAGATGACGACAGACGACGAAGAACTGGGTTATTTGTTCGAGAGAGGCTGCGGCAAATACCTGAAGCTGATCCCTGGCAACGCGAGGTTCCACTCGTCGGCCGAGGATGCGACACCCATCAAGAAATCGGTTTTTGACGATGAGATCGAGCGCGCCCGGCTCCTCGATCATCATAATGTAGACTGGTACTCCTCCACGATCGTCTTCAAACCGATCAAACCTGAGAACGCGCCTCGACAGGGCATGTGAAGGACGGGGCACAACATGCGTGCCCCACCATCCAATTCTCATGTTGGCGAGGCAGTTGCGAGATCCGCATCCGGCAGAACGGTGATATCGATGTCTTCATCGACCCACAATGTCACGTCATCGATCGAGTAGCCTTCAACGACGATTGCTGTAGCTTCCGCCTTTGCGGCTTCGACAGCAGCTTCCTGGTCGTCAGCATCAACGGTCACGAACTGATCACAGCGGATCTTTACCACCGTCGGCTGATCCTCTTCGTCGCGTTCAATAGCTTCGAAATCGTACTCCTCCCATCCTTCGATGTGGCCGGAGGCATTCTCATCTCCGCGCGTGGCTGTGACGATAGCGCGGACGTTTACTTCATACTTTGCCATATCCATTCTCCCTGCTGGCTCTATGAAAGCCTTACAGTGAGATCGGCAAGGCACCAGTGATCCGGAGCCGCCTCAGGCGAGCGTTGCCAGCGCCGCAGAAGACTCTGCCTTTAGACGGTCGAAACGCGCCAACGTCTGATCCGCGAAGCGCCCCCAATGCAGGGCATCGTGAGCCATTTCAGCCCACTTCATTGCTTCCCGAACGAGAGCAAGCTCATCCGTGATCGTAGCCAGATCGGCGCTATCACGGTCGATCTTCTCCGAGGTAGAGGCAAGCATCTTCTGCATCTCGCCCGCATCCAAGCCGACCTTCTGCACGCTTAGGATCGCCTCCTTGAGCTTCTTGCAGCTTTCCTGATCCTTCACGATCTCTTCTTCAAGATGGCCCTCCTGGCCCATCAGTTTGCGAACGCGATCCTGCAGGGAATGATGGCGATTGCGGATCGCATGATAGATCTCGCTGCTGTCAAAGGGATTGGTGTTATCTTCCATGGCTCAGTCCTCCTGATCCGGGGATGCCGCTAGGTTACAGAGCGAGTTGTAGACCGCCCGGGCTTCATCGCTGGTGCGAGGTGTTGCGCCGTTCACCATAAGGGCACGGATAGCAGCGTCGTCCGCCTACTCCGGGAAGGCGAAGATGCCTTTTACCGAGATGCTTTCCAAATTCTTTTCGAGGAAGCCACGGATGTGCGCCTTGTAATCCTCCTCAGCAGCGGTGATCGCGGCCTCGGCGCTCGGATAAAAGATCGTGCCATAACGCCACGTTCCATCGTGATATTCAAACACCGCGTAGTCCACGCCCGCGGCAATCGTGCTGTAGCATTTCCGTCCGCCGGAAAGGGGGCCTTCAAGCCAGTCCAGACCCTTTACGTTGATGTCTGTGATCTGCGCCAAGGAAAGCGTCAGTACGGGGGCAGTGAGGGGCGTGGTCATGCGGAGAATCCTTGATCTGGGTTTAGCGCGCAGGTGCGCGTTCAGGGGAGACATTGAGAACAGCTTCGATCACTCTGGCGAGGTCTCTGCAGTCCGAGATTTCTGCAAAGATCGGGTAGCCGTCGTAGTCCTTTTCCAAATTGAAATCGAAACCTTCGCGATATGGCTCACCCCGATTGGTGTCATGAACGGAGAAGCACAGTCCGCCGTCCTCAAGTTCGAGACGCGCGCCCTGCTTACGGAGCACCACGCTGTCGGTCAAAAGCACAGCACGAAGCTGCATCAGCTCTTCCGCATCGAGTTCGACTTCACGTCCTTTGCTCCACTCATCAACGAAAAGGATTCGTGCCGAAGGGTTTCTCTCTGAATTCGAGAACGTGAATACGAGGCGACGGCCTTCTTCGCCGACGATCTGAAAATGGGTGATATCCTTGTTGGCCTTCATAATGTTCTCCTTTGTTGATGGCTCGACAGTTTAGGCCGCGGCCTTCGCAATCCCATAGCCCGGCATGCCGTCGCAACTTCTCCAGATGCTCCGGATGCCCTTCTTTACAAGGACACCATCGCAAACGAGAAGTGCGAGCCGGATCCGCCAAAACCAGAATTTCGGCAGCGGAGAGAAGCACTCGATACCGTCAATTCGCTGGATCCTGTCCGGCCCGACCTCATTGCGGAAGTAGTCGATCGCAGTTTCTCGAAAGGACTGGGTCACTTCTTGAAAGCCTTCTCGGTCGAATGAACGTACAAGGGTTCGCATGAAATTACGGACTCCGCGTTCAGGCGCTCGACTTCTTCAGGATCTTCCGTCGGATCAATGAAGGAATAGCGGAAGTCGGAGTTGTATCCACCGCCGTCGCACCATCTCCATGCGATAATGTCTCCGTTCGGCACCGTAGAGAGCGGGATCGCCTCTTCAAACCAATCTTGGTCTGCCCTGAGCTTTGTGCGCACTTCAACGAAGCGTTCGTTCTGCAGGTACAGCCATGCAACGACCTTCGGGGGGTCCACCGAAGCAGGTTCGGCGACAGGCTCAGGCTTGAGCGCCTTCATGGCGATCTCCTCCACCCGTAGGCGCAAGATTTCTTCGTTGATGGAGTTATCACGCGCGACAGTAATGATGTCGCGCAGAACAACCTCAAAGGCGCTTCTATCGAGGGGCATTTCGGCTCCTAGTTCTTGCGGCCCAAAGCCATGACGAGCTTCGACTTGAGTGATCTGGAAGGCTTTTCAATCAGATATCCTTCGCCCCACCCCGCATAGACGCGAGATGGATCGAAGGTGTCAAGGAGACCAATCGTGTTGCGCTGGCTCATGTCTTACCCTAGTAGCCTTCGTTCAGGCGCTGATAGAACTCGATGTAAAAGTCCTTGACGGCATCTTTTGCGAGATTGGAGCTGATCGAGGACGAGCGGCCAGCATCCGTAAACTGCGACTGAACACGACGAAGGAAGAACGCGGTCGCCTGCGTCGAAACTTCGGTGAACTTCGCTTCCTCAGTCAGTACAACGCCATTATGTTCCTCGAGATCGAGCGTCGCGAGATTTTTGCGAGCTTCATCAGCATGGAACACGGCCACTGCCAGTTCGATGGCATTGTAGCGCATGAATTCGGGAAGCTGCCCGGCGTTCCGCTCCGTGTCCATATTCGATAGCAGCCCTTCGGCCGTATCGATCTTGTCCTGAAGGTACTGCCGCATTTCGGTGTAGTTCGTGAGGCGCTTTGGCATGGTGGTTTCCTTCCTAATCCTTAGTAGCCGCCGTTGAGAGCCTGATACATGTCGATCCAGAACATGCGCTGAGCGTCTTCGTCCAGATTGGCGCTTGCGCTCGTGCTGCGGCTCACAAGGCGCGTGCTCATGTTGATAAGATTCCGCTGAACCTCTTCCTTGACGATCTCGAACTTGGATTCGTCAGAGAGAACCTCACCGTCGCGCTCAGCTTCGCCGTCGAGGAAGGTGATAAAGCGAGCAGCCTCATCAGCATGAACAACAGCAACGTGCATGGCTGAACCGTTCCAGCTCATGAATTTGCGGAGAGCGTCTTCTTCGCGAGCCTTGTCCAGTTCACCCAGGATCTTAGCCAGACCGTCGACACGCTTCTGGAGGAAGTGCTTGAGTTGGGTGGCGTTGGTAACTCGTTCAAACATTCCGACACTCCTTGTTTGTCTGATGGAATGAGTATTGGATCCCGCGAGCAATGTCAACATTTATTGCCAAGGGGAGGCGCGAATCCTGTTGCAAGTAAAGGAGCAAAAGGATTCGCTTTGCGAAGTCTTGCGATGCTTGTAGCATCAGACGAACCGCTTTTGGAGAACGCCGATGCTGAAGCTTTGCACGCTGACTGGAATTGATCAAAGGACACCTTTTGACTGGGTAGTCGAGATGGCGCATATCCATCCCCGCGCGGAGTTCGGCATCCTTCTGTCTGTCACTGCAGACGGAAGCGATCATCGCTATCCATCACGAGACTTCATCGAACGCTTTGCTGATGCAACGCAAGCGGCCATGGTGAATACGGCCATCCATGTGTGCGGACGTGCCGTCGGCATGTTTGTTGCTGGCGATAACGACATCCGCGGACTGGCTGCACGTTTCGGTCGCGTCCAACTGAACTTCAACGCCAATCGGTCGAGCTTCTGCATCGAGGATCTGGATGCTGCTATCGCCTCATTTGCCCGCCCTGTCATCACGCAACACAATTCTGCCAACGAGCACGTAGCGGCCAGCATCAAGGCACCCAACCATCACGTGCTGTTTGATGCCTCAGGCGGACGCGGTATCCACGGATCCCAATGGCCAAAGCGGCTCCCTGGCAAGCTTTATGGGTACGCAGGCGGCTTCGGCCCCGAGACGTTGCGTGACGATCTCTTGGGAGCACATGATGCATCGGACGGCGAGCCATTCTGGATAGATATGGAAAGCCGTATCCGGAAAGAAAACTGGCTCGCGCTCGATCTATGCGAAGAAGTGCTACGAATTTCCTCTGCGTGGAGCAGCGCATTTCGACAAAAAACTCTGAGTGTGCCCTCGGCGGATGTGTGAGCTGTCCGCCGGCAGAATGCATGCGGTTGACTTTTTCAACAGCCGAAAATGCCGCAATACCTAGATTTAATTGGTTGAATGTTAACGGATATTTTCGAAAGTTGACACGTCTTTCGATCCCTCGATAGCCTTTTAGCACGCGCAGCTAGGCCGTACCTCAAAGTGAGGTACGAAGGCTTCATCGCAAGATGAGGTGGGAGATTTGGCATGAATAAACTTGACGGTGCACAAGCCGCCATTGACTACGAACGTGCGTCCATAGATCTGGCCTGGCTCTCCGGGCATCTGGTAGAAGCATTCAAGAAGACCCTCAGCGACGGAGCGTCGATCTTCAAATTCTCCCGGAAAAATGGTCTTGTTCTTATCTTCGACAGTGCGCCGATCATGGCGCACCTGATTTCAGACGAAAATATGCTGAAGCGGTCACCGGATCACTTCCTGAGGGATGTCAAAGTCCCTGGCCGAGGGAAGACGGTGAAAATCGGGGGGCGCATCCCTGCCGGAAGCGAGGGATCGCTGCGATCCAATCTTGGCAAGCTTGCGTCTGTCGCCACTGACGCGATCTCGGCAGCATTCGACAAACACGCGATCAGTCCATCGGAAATGTGGATTTCACAGAGAGATGCACGAAACTACCTCAAGGAAGTTTCAAAAGAGATCGGATCTTTCCTTGATCTGGACGCGGTAGCGAACATCGACGAGCTGAAGTTCGCTAAGAGTATTAATATTCCAGCGGGCGATATGGTGGGGAGACAGGTCACCTCCTTCGAGACAGTCGAAGAAGGAAACAGGCTTCATCAGATTATGAAGGCCGCGGAGCGATATTTCCTCCGCAAGAAACATGATCCTGATGAAGTCGAAGAGGATATCGAAGCATGGATTGAACGAGGCGCTCGTCCAGGATCGTTCACCGATCAGTTCATAAATTTCCTGGATGACGAAGGGTTGTCTCGTGTACGGGTAGCTGTGTCTTTCCGCATCATGCGGGCCATAGCCGATGCTGCACAGCAGGAAGGCATCTGCCGCGACTTGGTGAGGTATGTACAAAGGCTGCAAGAGCTTTTTATTCGCCTCGTGGAGAGCCGTGAGGAAACACTGCGGGTTGAGCTTTCGTCCCTCTTCGGCCCGTCCGGCGATTTCGATCTCGGTGCAATGCTGGCTTCTGCAAGCTTCTGCAAGACGCTCCCCGTCTGGGCGGTATGGGAGACCCAGCTATTTGAACGACAGTCGAAGGAGAAAGGTGACTCCGGCGTAAATCGTGAGATCTGCTACCATTTTCGCGCCAATGGCCATAATCCGAGCGAGAACAAGAGTACGTTCATAGTCCGGGTCGAAGCCGCCAAACATGCGCTTGGTGCCGACGGAGGTGGTTCATCTCAGAAAAGGCTCGCTGAGCTACTCGTATACGATGCCGTCCTCAGGGCAGACGATATTGATCCTGTCACCGCCATCAAGCAGCGCATGGAGCTGATGAAGGGCGACGGTGGCCGAGCGCAAGCGCTGGAAAATCTGGCTTCTGATCTCACGCGAAGCGAGGGACGCATCGACGTGATCGCGGACCAAATGATTTCAATCTTGAAGACAAGGAGTTCCGCCAAGCATATCAACGAAGTGACAAGGGATCCGATTTCCTACTTTGTAAATGTCACTGACGGAGTTCTGGACAAGAGTTCGGCTGGTGCCGCCTCGGATCACCCCTTCTCCGTCGCAGGACCAGATCTCGAACAGCGTATTCACTGGTTAAAAAATCTCCGTATCACGACGAACTCTGTTCCTGCTTCTGCCAATGACTTTTTCGCCTTCAAGGTGGTCGTTCATATTGGGGATCGCGCTCTAGCCCCGTCAGGCGGGCGCAAGCAACTGGCCACCTCCCGCCTGACAGACGGGCGCATTGCATTGATGAACATGCTCCCGACACCCAACGATGAAGACGATGAATCTAAGGAGCGTAAGAGTGTCTATGAACTGGCGCGGAAATGGAGAAAGGGGCACAGCTCGCTGGCCATGCTCTACGATCCGCGTCATCTCTCCGCTTATTCAGGAGGGTCCAAATCTGAGAATAAAAGCCATCAACATACCAAGATGGCAGCCATTCGAAGTGCGCTGCTGATCCTTATGCAGGTTGTCGGTGAAAGGCTGCTTGATGCGATGGAGGTCGACAAGCATACCGACAGGCTGATCCTCTATCGGCATCAGCTATCCAACAAGCAGGTCGGACCTCTAGGCTGGACCTTTTCCTCCGAAGCGATCTTCACGATTTCGCAAGCTCTTGAGCATGCACTCGGGACAAAACTCAATGTGAAACTTCAGGGGTCAGTTGCCTCTCCGCGAGGTGACGCGACCACCAAGCGGAAGCAGATGAAATCATTCGATGCGGTGATTTCTGCTTTCGACATGAAGATGAGCGGATTTCCGGTGCATGACCTGAAGAAGATCGGCATCGTATCCTTCGCGTCGCGTCCATGCGATGTCGGCGAAAGCCAGGTTCCTAGCGAACGCGACACCTATGTGGTAGCTGGGAGAGGGTACTTGTTTGAGCCTGTTCAGGAGGGATGCGTAATCCGGAGGCGGCCGAACTTACTTGACACCTATGAAGGCGGCGATGTCGTCAATAATCCGTCCGTCGTGAAGGAAGCTGTTCAGGATCTTGTAAACGAGGGCTGCAATCATATTGTGATGATTGCGCATAAGTACGATGGTCGCTCGATAGGAAGGTCTTCGGCACGGCATCGCCATCACGAGAATGTCACGTTCCTGAATGATCTCGGAGCGTCGTTCCCCAAAGTCACTTTTCACTCGGTTGTCAAAGACTCCATGAGGGTCGTGCGCGTATCGGAAAAGGGCGCAGCCCGCATCGGATATGAGATCGTCGGCCGCGAGGCTCACGCCCCAAGACTTGTGGGCGACGACATGAAGGAAGCCTTCAATTCGGAAGGGTTGATCCCGTTCTACAGCCTTGCCACGCTGCACGTCGTCCACGCGGGGGCGGGCAAGCGGCCGCAGTCCGGAGTGACCACTTACTACATGCTGAACCCAGCCAGCGCCGATGCTTTGGACATCAGGATCGGGAACACCAGCCTTATGACGACCGGATCTCCGGAACACTCTTCAGTCGTTGCGGCTCTTCGTGGAATCCACATGATCGAATCCGAAGAAGGTGCCATGCGGAAAGTCGTGAAGCCTGTACTGCAGCCTTCTTCATGGATGGCCCCTAGAGACATCAATGGAGCTGGCGAAATTACAGCTCTCATCGACGGCACGGGTCGGCGTGGAGGCACTGTCGAACTTAGCCTCACCGCAGTGGCTGCAACGGTTTCCCAGGTGCTGAAATCTCTTCACCGTATGGACACAGCAAAGGATGCCGCGAATGCTTGATGCCGTCACGGAGCGTATGTTTTCAGTCTGGGGCGACGTTTTCGAACTGGCGGTCAAACGGGGCATCCTTTCGTTCCTGATCCAGACCGACCACCTGTCGCCTGCACATCCAGAATTGCAGCCTTGGTTAAACACGAAAATCAGGAAGGTTCGCGAACATTGCCTGTATCAAGCGGAGGCGGTCTCCGACCATGCCATTCATGAGGTTCGGTCGTACTGCGACCACCTTCTTCATGTTGGATACGGCATCGGATGGACGACGGGACGGCGATATTGGCAAAGCCTCCCAGCACGTGAGAACTTCGAGGTGAGCGCTCTCTGGTGCCCCTTGGACATGAAGGACAGGACCAGAGAGCTGAGCTTCGACGGCGACGAAGCGGCCGTCCGTTTTTCGAAAGCCTTTGGTCTGGATAACCTGCCAGGCTTGTCGAACAAGGGCTGGCCAGCACGCGCTGATTTCCTGATTCAGCTCGTGTCGACCCGGTCGACCAGACTGATGTGCATGGAGTTCAGCCTGAACGTTCCGGCCTCGCAAGCCAACTTTGACAACGCCATCAGCCATCGAAACGAGATCTCCCGATATTCATCCTTGGTGTCGGCCCGCGGCGTGTTCTCGAGCATCTCGTCTGAAGTCAGCGACATGGAAGGACGCTTCCACATCGCTCCCGAGATGGTGAAGCACATGCGGGCTTTCACGAGCTCCGACAAGCCGCTTTACAAGTTGATGCAGGGTTGCTCGTACGCTTCGAACCTGGCGAAGCTCACGTCCCAAGCTAAGAAGCTTGAAGTCGATGTCATCGCTGTCACAGGGGCTGGTGTGGAGCGCATCAACGCGCCCTTCGGACTTGAGAGCGAAGGCAGTGTCAAGCGGAAGACTGTGGAGGCGATGGGGCAGGTCTATCGACAGACTGGGGGAAGCAGCGCAGATGAGATGGACTTCTCCGATCGTCTCGACCGGGTCTATCGCCAGATCCGCAAGGGCTTGCCAACCCCATTCAAGAAGGATTTCGAGAAGTTCCTCACCGAAACCACCCCCGGCGAAGTTCAAACATCCCGAATCCTCGAAGAGGTCAAAGGCTTCCGCAATCCTCAATCTCCAATTCAGAAGACGGAAGCCTGCGCATGGCTGTCCGACATCCCTGATGACGAGCTGACGCGCTCCTTCCTAGGGAGCGATGCGGCAGCCCTTATCGATTCAGAGGTCGCGAACGAGAACTATACGCTGCGGAATCTGAATGCGGCGGCGATCCATGCCGCGGTGAAGGCGACGAAGCCAGGAGAGATGAAAGTGCTCGGCCTTCTCGGCCACCCTGGCATCGGAAAGACCACTTCGGTTGTTCATCTCTTCAAGAAGATGACCGATGGCGTGCTTTTTGCGTATTTCAGCCCCCGAGTGGTCATCAATGGTGACGTGACGACTTCGGTTGTGAAGGAGTGCGGAGAAGGCTCCTTTGCCGTTACGACCAATAGCCATCTCATTGGCGTTTCTCCGGAATGGGGAATAGCACAAGGAATTTCCAAGGAGGTCACCGGAGCAGTTTGCATCGAGACCTCGAACGATGACGTGGTCAGTCGGCCCCACTCGGAGGGCGCGATCCTGCACCTTCTCAAGGAGGAAGCACAAGAAGCGTCCGAAGGAAACTACGTCAGAAAAAACAAGAAGCGCGACCTTGATATGCGCACGTCCCGGATCGAGCAGACACGAACACCGCGCGTACTGAGAACTCTCGCCTCCGAGACTGGCTGGCTGATGAGAAAAAATCCCGGCGCACCAGTAGTGGCCGTCACTGCAGCCATCCAAGGCTTTCGAATGTCGGGTAGTTCGTCCACTACCGTGGAGGACCTACGGTCTATTTTCGAGCACAAGCATGACACGCAAGCGGGAATAGATGAGCGTCGAGCCTTGGCTAAGGTCAGACCGCTTGTGGTGGTCATGATTGATGAGATCACGGGTGACGCGGCCGGAGCCCCTATGGTTCACGCGACTGCGGAATGGCTACGAAGCGAGTTCATTGACCCGTTCCCAGAGGGGCAGTCGCCATTCCGTGTTGCACTCATTCTCGCCGATGCTTCATTGGCAACGCCGGAGACGTTCTCGTCCTACATGGGGAGCACGAGAAAGACCGGAAAGAAGGGCGCACTCTACGAAGACGCTCCCGCCAGGGTGATGATTTCCCCTGCGGACCGCACGATTCCTTTTGGAGTTAAGGCCGGAAAGGTTACCCTCGGAGCAGCTAAAGAAGACATCCTGTATGTCATGGCCGATGCATACCCCGCCCGTAAGCTCGAGATCGAATACAAGATCCGTCTCGATCGCGTGGACATGACCAACATAGAGGACACCAAGGCTCGGGAGCGGGAGCGGTCGGCACACAGTGACAGGATGCGCAGGGCCGCCATTTCAGCCATCCGAGAGGCTCTCGAGCGACACCCAAAGCAACAAGTCATCTACTTCGCACAGGATAAACTCTTCCTCGATGAAATCCGGAACACCCTAGTCGCGGAAGGAATGGAAGAAACGCGGGTTGCGAGTCTTCATAGCAGCATCGATGCAGAAAAGCGGCGAATGCTGGTGAGGAGCGAAGTCCGTGATCATAAGGATGTTTTCCTGATGACTTCGGCCGGATCCCGAGGCGTTTCGTTCCCCAAAGCGGCCACCATCATCATCCAGGTTCCGCGATTTGAGATTGAAACATCCCTGATGGAGATCGGTCAGATGATTTTCAGGGGGAGAGGGTGGTATGAGGAGAACGGCTCGAAGGTCGATGGTGATCAGGCGGACAGGCGCATAGTGTTTATGATCGAGGACTACGTCAGAACTGATGGGGACGGAGGTCTCGACAAGATCCACTGGGCGGCACGGAAAATTGATCTTGCAACGATAGCCGTTCTACTGAGGGCCACTGTCGAAACGCGCATCAAAGGCTACACCTCCTCGCCAGGCTTCAAAGGATCTGTCATCCCCGTCGGACGTATTGGTCTGGATCTGACATCGGACTCTCTCACGGGCAGTCTGGCAACGCTTCTAAAGGAATGTCGGGTAGCATCGGCGAGCAAGGAACTGGAGATCCGGGGCGCGGCGAAAATGATCGAGCAGCTCATCATCGAGCTGTATGGGAATTTCAAGCTCAGTGGCAGATATGTGGGAATGACCTCATTCGTGAATTCGGATCAGGCTGAACGGTTTTCCATGGATGTGTGCTCGCCTTCCGCCAGCCTCGTAAGGGAAAAAGGTGTCAACCCAACCGTTCCTGACAACGCCTATTTCTGCGGCCCTTGCATCTACGAGAGTTGGGACGACGTTCTGGATCTGAAAGAACAATTCCACCATGGAGTAGGCACCACCGAGAAAAGGCAGAAACTCCATCAGATCTGCAGAAGTCTGTACCGCCACAGAGACGCTCCGAAAAAACTGCGGGACGCGGCGTTCAGGGTCTCAGAAATGACAAGCAGGGCCAACTCTGATCTGGAGCACGTGGAGTTTTCGGTAGAAAAGGGCATGGCATCCAAGGGTATGTGGCTGGTCATCCCGGCAGATTGGACAAGGTTCGTTGCAGACCGGAATGGAACGCGCGACACCAGAGGCCGAAAAATATCGGCACCGGAGCTGTGGCTTGACACTATGCGGCAGGCAATGTCGCTACATCGTGCCCCTACGGAGATGTTTCCGATCATCCCTGATTTCGTGGACAAACCGTTTGCTGCCGCGCAGTCTTTAGGGGATCCAACCGGGATGGACTCAGCTTTCGATGCGCGGTACTTCTTCTCGTCGACGGAGTTCAACCTGCTCAACATCATCCTACACGGAAGCCGCTCCGACGAGTGAACCCGCAAAAGCGGTAGCTCAAGGAGCTGCTAGTCGTCCATCATCTTGAGCTTGATGGGATTGCAGAAGCCGCCCTCGTTCGCGAACGGATCATAGTCGGACCAGATACTCGGCTTCTGCCGATAGGGTGAGTGCATCCCCATCTTCCTGATCTCGAGAAACATCACGCACGCTTCGGCGACGCGGAAGCCAACATTGTCCGAGCCCTTGCCGAGAACTTCGGCTCCCATACCAGCCATGTCGTAGGCAAGCGTCTCGAACTCCTCGATCTCAATCTCTTTTGCAGCCTCGCCCTCACGTTCAAGCAGTGCACTGCCGATCGAGCGCGCCACCTGCTTGCACAGATCGACACGGCGGATCGTCTTCTTTTCTCGGAAGATGTAGGCCAGGGTCTCATCAAGGATCCAATGTAGCTCCTTGTCGAGATGACGAGCCATTCGGTCGAGAGGCGAATTCATCTAAGCAGCTTCTTCCATCAGAGCCTTGTCGAGGATCAAGATCCCGTTGAGATGATCGATCTCGTGCTGCGCGCACTTCGCCATCTTTTCGTTTAGCTTGACCTTCTTTTTGTTGCCCAGCAGATCAAAGTACTCAACCTCCACCGACGATGGACGCAGAACCTTCATCCGCGAATTAGGAATCGACAGGCATCCTTCTTCGAGAATGCTCTCGGCCTGTGAATGCCAGACGATACGTGGATTGATCATGGAGAACTTGCCAACCAGGGCGATCCGGCGGGTGATGCCGATCTGCGGACCCGCTAGGCCGATACCATTAGCCGCTGTCATCGTAGCCCGCATCGTCTGGATGATCTGACCGAGTTCCTCGTCGAACGTCTCAACGGGATCGCAAACAGCACGAAGGATCTCGTTCGGGTGAATGATGATTTCGGCTACGGACATGGCGCACTCCTGTTTGCTGCATACTAACGAGTCCTTTCAGTCAGTCAAGAACCGCAGCCACAATAAAAGGATTCACTCAAGTTCGCGCAGTGTGTTGACAATGCTCGTATTACGTTACGTCAAGTTCATGTGAGAACTCAATCAGGATTGAAAATGACACTCCTCGAAAATTTCTGTTGCTTAGCGTTAGTCGTGATCCCCGTCGCCATTGTGGGCCGAGCCTTCTACGATGACGATCAACACGGCAAGATGGTCGCCGCTCTCGAGCAGAGGTTTAAAAGGCAGGAGAATTTCCCGTGCTCAGCAGTTCGAAGTGATGCCGTTCGGCTACTGGCAACTCGACTACTTCGAGGCCACCACTTCCATGCAGACGGGGCCAGTCCCCGCAGAGCGAAGACCGATCTGTTCGGCCGCGGCGCGAGAAAGATCGATCACGCGCCCACGGATGAACGGACCGCGGTCATTGATACGGACGATGACTGCCTTGCCGTTTTTCTTATTCACGACGCGCAACTTGGTACCGAAACGGTAATGACGATGTGCAGCGGTCAGATGATTTGGATTCATGCGCTCTCCGGAAGCCGTGCGAGAAGTCAGAGCGTACCAAGATGCGTGACCGCAACCACCCTTTGAGGATCGGGCTGCTTCAGCGGCAGACCCCCAGGATGACAGGGAAACCAAGGCGGCTGTGAAAATTGCTGCGCGAGCAATGGAACGGAGAGCTTTCGAGTGCACTATCAAATCCTTGTGCTGTTAACGATAGCAACACTCATATTGGGCGCGAATCTTTATGTCAACAATTTGTGAGAGATTTTAACGATGCGTGATGCTGCCGCTGTGTGTCGGGACTCACATGAATCCTTGACAGCGTAGGCTTTTTGGCGCGGTATTGGTCGACCAATAAGAGGTGGATTATGTCTGAAATCGTGACTGCAGAAGGATTGGAGAAGGCTGGCTATCGCCGCTTTGACCAGAAGGGATCTACTCGAGCGGGCGAGGGCGGTTTCGTCGCACTCTGGCAGAAACGAATCGAAGACGATCTCGGTACTCGCTATTTCGTCAACTTCACTGAATACGATCTCACTCCGTTCACCGGATGTCATTCGTTTCACGCCGACGTTCAGTTCAATTTTACGAACGGCGGCTTCTCGAACGTGACCCATTCCGTCAACAAACAGACGATCGAGGACGTTGAGGACTATTTCAATCTCATCTGGGAAACCATCGGTATGGGCTACTACGAGGGTGGCCCGGAATACCCGGAAGCGGGAATGTAAGATGACTATTAATTTCTTCCCTTCTCGCAAGACCACCACGACTCCGGATACCTCTGCCCGTCTCTTGCCGTTCGCGCCCAATCTCAGGATTATCGGCGACGACAGTTCACGACTGGCTCACGATCCCGGCGGAAAGGTTCGCATCGGCCTCGAGGACGAGGTTGATGGCGGTGCCTACTTCTCCCCGTGTGGCAAGCATCGACATCTCCTGTGGAGGTTCTGGAAGGAAGGCGTTACCCGCCCCGGCTTCGCTTTCTGGATCGGAATGAACCCGAGCACGGCGGACGCTTCGGTCGATGATCCGACCGTCAAGAAGGAGCGCAAGTTCACAAAACGCTGGGGCTATGGCGGCTACGTGAAGGCGAATGTCATGGACTACCGCAGCACCGACCAGAAGCGTCTCATGGATGTTGGTGTCGTTCCCTGCACCGAGCATAACCTGGAAGTCATCGCGGAAGTCGCAGCGCAGGCAGACGTGATCATTCTGGCCTTCGGTTCGCCTCACAAGAAGCTCCGCCATCACGGCGAGAACGTCGTTAAGCTCATTCACGGCATCGGCAAACCCATGCATTGCCTGGCGCTCACGAAGGAAGGACTTCCGGGACACCCTCTCTATCTCAAGGACACGTCGGAACTCATCCCATTCCCGATGGGAGTTGCCGCATGATCAAAGTGAGCGAGGTGCAAACGCTGTTTGGCGGTGCGTTCTTGGGCATCATCGTAACTAAGGCTCCAGCGGCTTTTGGCTACGGACAGATGCCGTCCACGCGAGCGGAGGTAATCGGATCTCTGGTAGGAGTGATTGCGGCCGTATTCGCTGTCATTTCGCAGCGCAAAGCCGACCGCAAGCGGATCACCGCCGGAACGACGGCTTCAGCAGATAGGCCTGAATAATCGCGACGTTCACCTCGTCACCATTGCTGTCGACATCCTGATCTACGTTGAGGTCAAGAAGGTCGTGGATCATGTCATCGATCATGACCCCGACCTTCAAGTCACCATTCTCCAAGCGAAAGTCCTCGAACTGGAGGCGGATGTCCGCCACGGTCGGAGCGTGCTCGTAGTGGCGACCAGCGCCAACAGACAGGCAAGCAACCGCTTCCCCATTAGAGGTACCGAGCCGAAGCAAACCAAAGGGCTTCCACGCGCCATTCGGAGCGCCGACGGCAAGGATCATGTCCCCAAAGCGCTCAGAGACCTCATCGAGGTTCCGACAAAGGTCTGACAGCTTCATCGCGGCCCCTTTCTGCCTCACTCCACTTGGAGCTGATCGTAAATTGCCTGCATTTGGGCGTTCAGTTCGCTCTGAACCCGCTCGTAGATCTCCTGAGACTTATTGCCGGCCTCGCGGATCTTTTGTGCTTCTCCGATGGTGTCGCAGACGTAGGCAACCCGGTCAACCTTCAGCTTCACATCCTCGACCCACTGGTCGGGCGGCATCTGCTCCCAGTTTTTGCCCATCTCACAAGCTTTGAGATGGAGGCGATTGCCCGAATAGCCAGCCACCAGCAAGGGAAGCGAGTAGCTCTTGTGCGATCTGATGCCGTACTTGCCAACCAGCTTCCCGACGAGTTCTTCGGGAGCAGGGCGAGGCTCGGTGTATGAGAAGAATTTGATGGCCATTCGAATACCTCGTGAACCGAAACTGTCGTGGCTTCAGCCACGAATATCGAGCTTGTAGTCGCGATGTGCTGGGTGGGTGCTGTAGACAAAGATGCGGTTCAGCTCCTTGTCGGTCAGCAGGCGCAGGAAGCGCACCTCGATCGTGTTGTTGGCAAAGACCTTCAAGACCTTGCAGCCGACTTTCGTGATGCGCGCGTCCGGCAGGTCCAGATAGCATTCCGTGGGTAGCTTGTATTGCGTCAGCAAGGACAAAATCGCGGTGCTTTTGGAGATCTTGATGATGTCGCAGCGCCGCGAAGCCATGTGCATCACCCCGCGCTCCGTGTACTCGATACGGGCAGCATTCATGGTATCGACCAATTTGAACCGCGGTTCACGGTCGTACATGAAGGACTCCTCGTTCGAGAGGTATGTCCCCTGCCGCGCGCCAGAAAAACTTGTCATTTTTGAACTCCTTTGACCGTGGCAATCAACACGACCCCATCACCCATGTCAACAATTTTGTCTCGATGAATCCTTAATTATCGCTAACTGATGGGCATACCAGTGTGTTGACAGCTCCATTTTCTTCGTGCCACGTAGAATTCGACAAAGAGATTAACTGGCGTTTCTGTGCCCTGGAAGAAGTAATGACGGACCATTCCTCTCATCGTTATGAGGCGCTTGACGCTGTGCGCGGGATTGCAGCCGTTACCGTCCTTATTTCGCATCTGACTCCTTACGGCCTTATGTCGGACAAGGATCTGTGGGGAGACCTGAAGTGGCTTCCGATCCGCATCCTGTGGGGAGGTCACCAAGCGGTTATCCTATTTTTCGTTCTGAGCGGCTTCTCGCTGTATGTCATGTGGGAACGATCCCCGGGCCTGCGAAACCTTGGCGGCTATATCGCATCACGTATCGCCCGCCTCTACCCGACCTATATTGCTTCATTGCTCCTGGCGGGAGGCGTTCTCTGGCTGACCACTCCCGGCTTCGATATTTCGTTGCGCTCTGCGTTATCGCACCTCTTGATGGTCGGCGACTTTGACTTCAATGCAGTCAATCCGCCCATCTGGTCGATCATCCATGAAATGCGGATCTCTCTCGTGTTCCCGGTGATCTTCTATGCGGCTCTTCGTTGGCCGATCTCAACAATGGTGCTGACCGTCGGCTTCTCAACCGCCCTTGGCCTTTTTACGCTTTCGAATGAGCGAATGAATATGCTGAACGCCGCTGGCTTGTCCTCGTGGATGATGAGCGTGCACTACGCGACCATGTTTGCCGCCGGAGCTGCTCTCGCCCGCGTCCGTAGCCGTTTCTTAGCGTCGACTGCATCATCATGGCCAATGCCCAAGTCCGTTTTTCTGATCTTGGCGCTCGGCCTCTACATGTACCCGTTTGACAATCCATGGAACGCTGGCGAGCGCCTCCTTGGCGATCTGGTGATTATGGTTGGCTCGGGTGCTCTACTGATCCTCGCGCTTGCCACCCCTCACGCGCTTTCGGCAGCGCCGCTTCGCTTTCTCGGACGTATCTCGTTCAGCTTGTATCTCACACATCACGCCTGCATCACGGCCGCAAAGTGGCTGGCAGGTGGAGAACAAGCGAACAACTGGATCTTATGGGCAGTGAGCATCGCTCTGGCGTTTCCCGCCGCGTACTTGATGTATTTGCTTGTCGAGCGTCCGTCGCAACAACTTGGACGTTGGATTCGTAAGACATGTCAGCGCCAGCATCCTCCAATCATTGTGAAAGGAATTTGACATGGGAACCATGATCGAAGGCCCAGATCGGGCAGTCCTCGTCAGCGATCCATGCGACAACCTTCATTGCGATGATCCGGATTGCGATGATCCTTACTGTGAAGGTTGCGATTCTCAATATGACCGACATCAGCGTCAAAAGAGAGGCAGGGTCGCTGAGTTCTTTGGAGGCCTTTCTCAGGAACTTGCCGGGATTGCCTTCGGAGCTTTGCTCGTCGGTAGTCTTGTCGCGATCTTCCAGCCGGATTTGCTCGAATACCCCGACAAGCTCACCTCTATCGAAGGCAGGTGCTTTGTGACGATTTCCGGAGCAAAAGGGGTTGCGGAGTCGCGCACGCTGTTTGGCGGCATCAATCTCGTATTTCCGTCGGGCTTGAAGGAATCTTACGATCTGGCGCGACTTGACGAGATTTCTTGCGATTTCTTGACAAAAGATGCGCGCCGCCCGGCAACACAAGATTCAACACTACGTAGCAACACCCCTTAAGGAGGCCTCATGGAAATCATCCCTATGTCAGAGCGAGATCGGAAACGGTGCGGCCCGACCACATGCAGTTCCTACCGACGGACAGATAATCGATCCTTGGGAGCTTTTCTCACTATTCTCGGCGTGATTTTCGCAGGGATCACGATTGGGATGGCCGTAACACTTCTTCTCTTTGGTCCTCATCGGAATCCATTAGCAACCGTTATCGCTGACAAGTGTTTCCAGACCTCCGCTCTCGCCATTGGCAAGGTCGAAAAGGCTTCCACGTCATCGGTTACGATGATCTTCCCGTCCGGCCTGCGCGAACGATACTCGTATGATCAGCTCACCGAGGTTCCGTGTTCCGCACTTACGACTCCGAACACAGCTTCGCGGGTAGACGACAGTCGGGCTTCATCGGAGACATACGCTCAGGGGTATTACTGATGGGCGATTTAAAAGACATGGTGAAAGTCGGCGGCGACCTAATCGGGACGGGTTTTAGGTTGATGATCGGTTTTATCGTTTTTGCAGTTGCCGCCGTCTTGGTGATTGTCGGCCTTGTGGTCTATCTCGTATTCTTCTCGGGAACGGATACAAAGACCCCTGATGCCGCTCCGGTTGCTATTCAGTCGACGGCTCCGCAACCTGCGCCGATCGAGATCCAGTATCCGATTGTAACTGGCCTCTGTTTCAGCACGCCAATGGGCGACGTTGGCAAGGTCATGAGCCAAGACAAGGATATGCTGGACATGAGCTTCCGCGGCGGCGTTCGATCCACCTACCAGTTCAATCAGGTAACTCAGGCCAATTGCGCTGTGTTGCCTCCGGGCTGACCAGTCAGACGGCAGCCACAGGGAGACACTTCTTTTCCTCGACCCAAGAGGAGATGACGCGCTGGAAGAAGGGGAGTTCGAAGAAGTTATCGACCCCTTCCGGTGCCTCGGCATCGTAGAACCGCCCGTACATTTCGATCCAGACATGGGTCCCTGCGTTGAAGCCGGCATCGGCCGAGAGCTGATCGAGATCGTCCCACGTCAGACCCTGCGTTGGCACAACTGCTGGCCAATGCTCTATCAGTAGTTCCCGATCCAGCGGGTATCCGTCGTTGAAGTCATCGTCTTCGGCGATTTGCAAAAAGTTGTCGATCCCAAGCTGTAACAGGGGTTCACGAAACGACCGTCCGAAACGACCGAAAACGTCGTCAGCAAAGTCGGCGCAGTAGCCCGCATTGATCGCCTGGTAGCTGTTGTAGTGGCCGGAAGCGACAAGCTCATCGCGCAGTTCAAGTATCGTCTTCGTGAGCAGATCTGGTGTGATCAGCATTTGTTCGGTTCCAATCATGGTGATGGGTTCTCTTCATTCGCGCGGACGCGCTCGAGCAGAGGTTGGACAAAGGACCGCGTTAGTTCAAAGGAGATTGGCGCACCTTGGTTCTCCACATACCACTCGTGAATAACGGCTCTCGAACCGATGCCCCATGCAGCTTCTTCGTCGTCAGCCTCTCCATGATATCGATCCACGATGTCGTCGATATCGTGAACCCCATCTATGTCGATGAACTTCCCGTCCGGACGCATGACACCCCAGTGCAGCGATGAGCCGCCACCAAGTCGACCGTCGTAGACGTTATGGCTATCGGTAATGCCGACGATCTTCCATCCGGTCGCCTCATGAAGGACATAGGCGAGGGCGGCACATGCTCCCGTACTGAAAGCGTGCTCGGCAGCGCCGTCGATTACACCCGGGGTCAGGCGATCCTCGCTCAGAAATGACATTGTCCGCTCCCTTCCTGCCGCTTTCGTGGTCTCGACCATATGGGGAACGGCAGCAACGGACAACGCCGCACCCTTGATGGATGCATGGCAAAAGGAGATTGTCTAAGACATCTATCGACCGATCCCAAACAGAAGGCAATTCTCATGAGCCAGACCAAGCGCACGCTAACGGAAATCTCGATTTTCTCGGTAACATCCGCTGACACCCAACGTCTTCGGGAAATGAAGGGGCACGTCGCCGTCAGCAACCCGCTGCGCGTGCACCGTAGTGCCAAGGGTTTCATCATCAGCCTCGGAATGTTCTACAATGGAGAGAACGATGCGCCTGAACGATTGAAGGCGCTTGGTTTCTCTGACGACTTGATCGGCACGCTGTCGAAGGCGGCAGAGACGGGAGCGGCTTATCTCGACGTGAACAACAGCGCACCGCGTGATCTCACTACGAAGAGCTACTTCGACCTGTCAACGGGACACCTGCGGGTCAAGGATGGCGAACTCCTTGAAGATATGGGCCGCCGAGAACTCTCTTCCTTACCGCTCATCATCCATAGCACTAACCACGGCTGGATCATTGATCTTGGCGCGCCGCGCAATGACCAGGCAATCAAGGATCTTGGTTTCTCGGACGAGTTTGTCGCGCTCTTGGCGCACGCTCAGTCCGCCGGATCGACCATGGTCGAGTTTGACACAGATGCTGATTTTGAGCCGGGTTTCCCGATCTTCGATCAGGTGACAGATGAAGACATCACCGCTGATTATGAGGACCACCTCACTATCTGATTCTCTTTCCCCAAGGATTGAATGTCGGCGACCGACGAAGGTCTGCAAGGACTCGCTAATTTTGCCAACGTTGACGGAAGGGCGGTAAAGCCTGCGATTGCAATGGCTTGAAGGATTCATTTTTTCTACCTCAAAATCGTTGACAGCCCTTCACATCTGAAGATTTCGAGCCTACATTCTAGTTTCAAGTTCACTACAGGACGAATTGCGTCCTCATGCGAAAGGATTGCGCAGCGCATGGGTAAATCGGCTGAAACTAACGAAGCAACCGACAGCGCGTCTGGAACCGACCGTCCGCTGCTCGATATGTCGGATCTCGCGGTCCGTCGCCTAATCACCGCCGCGAAGAAGCGCGGCCATATTAGCCTTGAGGCTCTCAACTCTGTTATCTCCACGGATGACATGTCGGCTGAAGCGGTCGAAGACATGCTGGCCATGATCTCTGACATGGGCATCTCTATCGTCGAAGACGAAGAAGCAGATGACTATGATGCCGACGGCGATGTCGACATCGAGGACGACGAGCCGGAAGCTCCGATCGTCGTGGCCGACAAGAAAGCAGTCGCCAGCGCCAAGAAGAAGGATGCAGGCGAGAGGACGGATGATCCTGTCCGCATGTACCTCCGCGAAATGGGTAACGTTCCTCTGCTTTCCCGCGAGGGCGAAATCTCTATCGCCAAGCGCATTGAGTCCGGCAAGGAAACGATGATTGCTGGTCTGTGTGAAAGCCCGCTGACGTTCCAAGCCATCATCATCTGGCGTGACGAACTCCTCCAGGGGTCGACGCTGCTTCGTGACATTATCGATCTCGAGACGACGTATTCCGGCCCGGAAGCCAAGTCGGCACCGGAGTTCAAGAGCGCCGAACAGGTCGAGTTCGAGCGCAAGGCGGCTGAAGGCCGGGAAGCCGCTCGTCAGGCCAAGCTGGCAGAGGAAGGCGGCAACGAAGAAGGGGACGGCGCTGAGCCTACTCTGTCCGACGACAGCGAAGATGACGAAAGTGCGCTGTCCATCGTCGCAATGGAGACCGAACTCCTTCCGCAGGTGACCCTCATCCTCAATGAGATCGCCGATACCTACGCTTCAGTTCGTGCACTTCAGGAGAAGAAGAACCGCTCGGCCGACGAAGATGCTCGCCTTGCGTCTTACCGAGACGAACTCATCACTTCGGTCAAGAAGCTGTCGCTCCATCCGAAGCGCGTTGAAAGCCTTCTTGAACAGCTCTTCGACATCTCGAAGAAGCTCCTCGGCTTCGAGGGCAAGCTCCTCCGCCTCGCTGAATCGCACGGCGTTCGTCGAGATGACTTCGTGGCCAACTACACCGGGCACGAGCTCGACCGTAACTGGCTCGAGAAGATCGCGCAGCTCCCCGGCAGGTGGAAGCTGTTCGCCGAGAAGGAAGCGTCCACGATCACGTCGATCCGCAACGACATTCTTGAACTGGTCGCCGACACGGGCATCTCTCCGGGCGAGTTCAAGCGCATCGTGGCGCAAGTCCAGAAGGGCGAACGCGAGGCCCGGATCGCCAAGAAGGAAATGGTCGAGGCCAACCTCCGACTGGTTATCTCGATCGCAAAGAAGTACACGAACCGCGGCTTGCAATTCCTTGATCTCATTCAGGAGGGCAACATTGGCCTGATGAAGGCGGTCGACAAGTTCGAGTACCGCCGCGGCTACAAGTTCTCGACCTATGCGACGTGGTGGATCCGTCAGGCAATCACCCGTTCGATTGCTGACCAGGCACGCACGATCCGCATTCCCGTTCACATGATCGAGACCGTGAACAAGATCATCCGGACTTCACGCCAGATGCTCCACTCTCTCGGACGCGAGCCGACACCGGAAGAACTGTCAGAAGCTCTCAGCATGCCACTCGACAAGGTCCAGAAGACCCTGAAGATCGCACGTGAGCCGATCTCTCTCGAAACGCCAGTAGGCGACGACGAGGGCGACTCCAGTGTTGGTGACTTCATCGAAGACAAGGGAGCAATCCTCCCTATCGATGCTGCCGTTGCATCGAACCTGCGCCAGATGACCACGAAGATGCTGGCAACGCTCACGCCTCGCGAGGAACGCGTTCTTCGCATGCGCTTCGGCATCGGCATGAACACCGATCACACGTTGGAAGAGGTTGGCGTACAGTTCTCCGTTACGAGGGAGCGTATTCGCCAGATTGAAGCAAAGGCGCTGCGCAAGCTCAAGCATCCAACCCGCAGCAGAGCACTGCGTACCTTCCTCGAGGCATCATAGAAAGCGCTTGCCATCATTCGCCGACGAGCGGATGATGATCAGGCGATCCACCGCTTCAAAGCGGGAAATAAAAACGGGTGTTCCTCCACCCTAAGTGCGGAATTGAAAAAAGGGAGTCAGATTCGTCTGGCTCCCTTTCGCTTTCAAGCTTGTACGTTTTGGCTTTGAACATGCACCTGCTGCCCGCATCCTTGGATCATAGGCAAGGAGCAGACAATGGATCGCAACAGCATCAAACGTATAGATATGGGGTACGGCCGCGAGATGGTGAGTTTTCGTGTTGCCCCGCCTTATGCGGCCGAACTGGCAGACACGAAACTTGGGAAGGCTGTCATCGGTCGTGACATTGTGACTGATTACGATCGCCTTGCTGCTCTTATCGATGCGATCGACAATGCCACTGCCCAGGAGATGGAAATGGCGCGGCCGATCCTTCTCTTCCACATCGAGGAACTCAAGGACTTCCTTCAGAGCACCTCTTGGCGCGTGCGCGACACACTCGACCTCGGAAAAGGCCCGGCCGCTTTGATTTCCGGCATTCTCAACGGGGTATCCAAGGATATTCGCTCCGCTCTACAGGCCGTCGACCGCGATCCTCGCAAGAAGGCGCACCAGTACGCTGTACGCGGCTCTATGCAATATCTCGCCGAACTCCTGGCACTCACCAACGCCGCCGCTGAGGTCTTTGGCGCGGATTGGGACGATCTCACGACGAAAGCATCGGTGCATTATGTTCGGCACGTAAAGACCATGCTCAAGATGGCAAAGGAAATGGAGCCGCGCTACGCAGGCATAACGGAGCGATTTGGCGTTCCGGACGAGATGCTTCGAGGAGCCGACGACCACGTCCGAACCGTAGATATGAGCATTCCCGAAATCTCGGTCGATGCACTCGACAGGATCACAGCCACCCTTGGTAGCCGGGACGTGCTCTGGAGCGTTTACAACAGCCCTGAGCGGCTGAAATCAGCTCTGGAGAATGGATATCGCGTGCTAAGCGAACGTGACACCGACGAACTAAAAGGCATGCTTGGGAAGCTCTTTCGTGATGTCAATCGCACGTTCAATTCCGGCGGTGTCGTTGCTGAGTTGATGATGGCGACTACAGCCATAAGGTACATCGCCAGCATTCAGGTCAAGGATGCGGACACGCACACGGAACGTCGGGTCAGGCTGACGAAGCAGGCGCTTTACGAATCCAAAGCGGATCATCAGGAGCGCATCGAGAAGATGGTGACCGATGTCCCGAAGGAAAGGTTCTTCTCCCGCGCCAACGCTGCGGCGCTGATGTCTCAGGTCAATGTCATCGCAGATCTTCTTGGAAAGGTTCATGAGAACCTTCATCCGGATCTTGAACAGGCATGGAGTATCAACTTCCATCGCCTTTCCGACGGTATCCTGTGTGGTGATCTCCCCGACGGCAGGAATGCAATCGTACTGGTTCGCGATACGATAGTAGCTGCGCAGGACGCGGTATATCTTGCCAATGTTCCGAAGTCCGAGCTCGATGAGTTCTTCGACATTCACAAGGCCAAAGAGTTCACGGGTACGAACTTTTTCTCCGTTGATGAAGCGTTGAACTCCGTGACATCCGACTTCGTGCAGGAGATGTTTTTCAACGGCATCAAGTTCGGACCACATAATGGCTTCGAAATCTTGGCCAAGGAGCGTTCGGAGATCAGGAAAAAGTTGTCGGATGGGGCTTCGATCGAGGAATTCTCCGAGTACGACGGCACTATCGTTCTCTCGATGTGATCAGAACAGAGGAAGGATAGACAATGGCTACACAGTTCAGTCTTCCAGAAGACATTCGATCGTACGATGAGGATCACTTCATCCTCGGTACCGAAGATCCCGATGAGATGGAACTCGATATTGATGACATTTTTGCCAAGGATTTCGGTGATGTGATCCGGGATGGTCGTCGCTATAATGGAGCCGATTTCTTCTCCCCGGCTGGCTTCAGCAAGCATCGTCCCTCTGACATCGTGCCTGAGATGACCTTCGTTGACTTTGATGGAGGAACACTTTTGCTGGATGCATCTGGCGAGCCTGTCGGCGGCTACATCGAGTCGGATCTTGTTCTCGATTGGGAATGGCGAGGCCAGGGGCTGGGAACAGAACTGGTGACCGAGCACTTCCTCAGTCACGGCAGCTTTCCAACCTGGTGGCTCGACAGCGCGGCATATTCCGAAGCCGGATACAGCACCCATTTGTCAGCCCATTGTTTCCCCAACAGACATCGCGAGACGTACGGAAAGAAGCTCGCGAGACACCTCCTGCTCGACAACGCCGATCGGTTTTCTGAAGTGGTGACGGAAGTGGGCAACGAACAGGTAATCGAAGAGCTTGGGCCACTGCTTCTTGAAGGGAAGTGGGAAGATGTCTCGGTCAGGATCGAAAACTGGCTTCAGGCTCGTACCTCAGCGCCTGTGGCCTCGGCCTGACGGAGAATCCAAGAACCGCGGGGCCGGACTTCCGGCCCCGCGGTTGAACGCAGCTTAAATGTCCTGTTCGACACCTTCGTAGTAGTCACCACTGCCAGCAGATCCGGCAGACGACGAGGCCTTGCCTGCCAAACCCGAGCCAACCTGGCCAGCCGGAGCCGCGCCCGGGACCGATTGCTGCACATATCCGCCACCGGACCGGGCACCTTCGTAGTAGTCACCTTCCGCGTGAGCGGCACCGAATGAAACGGCGGAGATAAGTGCGGCAGCGGCCGCCGATACGATGGTCTTGTTCATAGAATTCATCCTTGTTTTTGAACGCCGACGTTTTAACGCCGTGAACTCAGTATGGGCCTGTCACCCAGGTTGCATAAGTGCGAATCCTTGAACACTCGTTCCTCAAATCATTGACGAGTAAAATTTTACCTATTAGCGATTGAAGATCGAATCCAATGGTTAAAAGGATTCAGGTGGCGCAACCATCTGATAATCTCGAAGGCGCGCATGACCTGGCGACAGGTTCGCTTCGCCATATAGTTGTTCCGATTGGAATTGCTTCGCACGTGAGGCTTGCTTTTATGTCACACCATTTTTGGTGCGTCGAATTTATCGAGTGACAAAAATCTCGTACTCGCGGATATGGTTGTGTCTTTCCGACGAGACAGAGACCATCGTTGGAGATAGCAGGGAGCGAGCGATGAGTGACAACGATCAAACTGTCTACACTGGAAAGATGGGTGCATATGATGCCAACCCAGATAGCCGAACCGATTGGGATGTGACTGTAGACCGATCGACTGAAGGTGATCGTCTCACACTCACAATGGTTGATGCCAGTGGACTGAAACGCGAAATCGTCGTCGAGATCAATGGAGAACACCCGCAGATCATCGCCTATGGGGAGATGTCGGATGAACCTCTGATGATCGCCCGGGTCGGCCACGCGGAGGCGGTCGTCTACCGCAATGAGCCAGATCCAAACGGAGTGGATTATATTCGCCTCGATGAAAATGGCATTAAGCAGGTTGATAAGATAGAACTTACAGCGGCGGCGGATATCCTTTCGCCATCGGCAGGCTGATCATCACCTTGGGCGGACGGTTGTTCGACCGCCCAAGAACGATTGTAAGGGTCATTGATCCGACTGTGTTTTCCCCTTCTTCAGCACCCTTCGTTTCGCGATGGCTTCGGGCGCCAGCCTTATAGGCATGATTGACGGTAAAGCCGGGGCTCGTTACGTAACATCCATCAAGGGGGTGTTCATCAATGAATCAGGGCCTGCCATCTGCTCTCGCCGCAATTGCCAACGATGCTCGTGAGAAGCTCAAGACGATGCCATTCATCGTCCCCATGCTGGAAGGAACGCATTCAGAGCCGAACAGGGCCTACTCGATCGGTCTGGTGAACTTTGCCCATCCGGAAATCGTCATCGTAGGCCTGCCGGATCATGAAGTCGCCAGACAGCTCATCACCAATGCAGGAACCCTCGTCATCAATGGTGTCTACGACTTCAGAGAGCCGTGCCTGGCAAGCGATATCGCCGAGGGTTACGACGTGGCCTTCCGGCCTGTCGCGAAAGGGTCAATGGGCGGTGGCTTTGGCCTCGGGCGCGCCGTGCTGAACCACGAATTCCCAGTCGTCCAGTTATTCCTGCCAGACGTAGATGGCTACTACCCGTGGCAGCGGAAAGTAGATCGCAAGTTCGGGAAGATGCAAACCTTTTTCAAACACGAAGGGCCACTCCCGATGACCCGGCTCGAGCGCAAGGCAATGAGTTCCTAAGAAGTCTCAGGCCTGCCAGACAGTGACCGCTGCGTTGCGGATAGCGCCCATCGCGATGCACACGTCGGCCCATTCAGGTGCAGATCTGTTATCTGCCGCCCATTTTTGAAGCTCGTCGGCGCGTTTGGAAAGGGTCGCGGACAAGTCGTCAGCAAGTGACAGACCCTTGATGGCCACAAGTGTCTCGGTCACAAACGGATGCTCGGCAATCATAGGTGGATCGAGATCGGTCATGCCATCTCGCTTGGCGTTAGCGAAAGAGTATTGGAATGCCTCGATCACAATTTTCTTTCCAACGTCGCTCATGCTGTCGTCCTTCTGCAGGTCATAGTGAGAGGTGATATGCCCAAGTCGGCTGTCTGGAAAGTCAGACCTCTTCCTTTGGCTGGTAAAACTGGGCGGTGTAGACCGCCACGCTTTCAGCGATCTCCCGCAGCTTCGGCTTCGCCGTCATCTTGAACTCCTCGATCGCCTCCGCGGCCTCCTGTGCGCGGGTTAGCCAAGGATGCGGCATACCTGCGTCAACCCACCGCCTGTGGATCATGGTCGACAAACGGGACTCCTCTCGAGCGGTGTCTCGCTTGAGAGTCAGCTCTGCACGTTTAGACTCGAGCCATTCCGGAAACTCCGGCATGTCGTTAGGTGGGTTTGGCATACCTGCGCGAACCCATTCACCACGCCACTCGCCAGCCAGCTCCCGTTTCTTGAAATGAGCCAGGAACAGGCCCTTGGCGGCCCGAACGATCTCATCCCGGCGAACCCACTCTGGGTTTTGCCGGAGAGCGAGACGGCGAGCTTGGATCTCTGGTCGATTACCGTGCGAGCGGTACATGGCGTTGCATCAGGCAATCAGGTTGGCAGGCAGATCGACCTCGCGGGCAAACACCCATCGAAATCCCTTATCTTTGTAGAACGACTTGTAGAGGTGCGAGGTGCTGAAACTTTCAGCTACTCGACGCGCTGTCTCGGAAATGTATGCTGCGCTGCCATAGATACCGGATCCAGCGCGGCCCGCATAAAGCTCGTGATAGGCGAGCTGAAGCTCTGCGGGGGAATACGCATCGTTTCCAGTGACGGCAATCTTTCGGATGATGCAGCGAGCTTCACGGGCTGACATGACGTTTGAAGCTGGAGCGAGAAGAAGGGCGTATTCGGATCCATCTTCAATCTTTGCGATCATTTCGGGAAGTCGGTCATCGAGCATTTCCATGCGGTTTCTCCTTGCTTCTCAATAGGACTAGAGGAACTAACTTGTTTGTCAACAATTATTGCGCTGCTCGCGGGTCTTGCGGGGAGGGCGTGCAGACAGCATGCTTGCATCAAACCAGAAAGGACTCGTGATGGATCTGATGCAGGCAGTAAAAGAACTCAATGGTCGGCAGTATCGCAACGAATGTTCGAGTGACCTTCATCGGCGAATGCATAAAGCCGGGATTGTCGCCGTATTCGGCGGGAGCGATGATCTGATCTATTTCGCCGGAGCCGCAAACGATGAACTCGGGGCCCGCAATGGCAGCGAATTCTTCTTCACAACGGAAGGCCTTCTTGGAAACGACTGCGACAGGGACTGCCCGCACTATGAGCGAGCTAAGCGCGCCGCCGTGCCTGTTCGGGCCATCTGGAATGACAACGGATTCTCGTGGCGGTACGATACCGCAATCCCGCATCTGAAATTCGTAATCATGGAAGATGATGACACCTACTGTCAGGGCATCGTGTTCTATCTGAAAGATGTACCTTCGAAATCGAAAGCTCCTGACATCACGGCACCGGATAGTCTGATCGAAGAGGCAAGGGGCTTCATCTCGAAGCACGGCCTGAATGATTTTGATCCGGTCCTGGCGAAGATCGTTGCCTTGGTGATGGCGGAAGAGCGCGAGCGCTTCAAGTCGATTGTTGAAACGGAAGAGGAGTTTTCCGGCGAACCCCCTCAGCACGTTATCGACGCAATGATCGCGGCCGGCCCTGTTTTGAATGCCCGGGCAGCGGTGAAGACGACGAAGGAATCGATCTTGAGGAGAATCTAGGGGCGCTGTTGAGTGGTGGACAGATTAGGGAGGGAGAGCAGAGGCGAGGGCGGGACATAGCCCCGCGCGCCCCTGCTAAATCACGAAAGCGTCGGCGCGACTGGCGGCTCGAACTCGCAAATCCACCCTTCAACGCGGTCGATACAGGTATCCATAGAATCCTGGAAGTCGCCGGAGGCGATGAAGTCGTCATCGTGCCTGTAGGGATTAGCGAGCGCTTTCACGTCGGCCGCCTCTGCATTGATATCGATGATCCGTCCGTCGAGCACATTGAAGACGTGGTCGTAGTTTCCGCCGATATCGGCACCGAAGATCACCGCTCCTAACAGCGCCGTGAACTTGCAGCTATTTGAGAGATCGTTCGGCAGATCAGTCTCGGCACCGCCCATCTCGAGATGACGCTCACGCCACTTCTCGAGGCAGAAAGACCTGACGGCCTTCATGTTCTCTTCCGTCGGATCAATCGGATAGCCATCGAAGTAATCGTTAAAGAAGTCCTCTTCGCTAAGATACATGGTTCACCTCAGGATGGAATTTTCGGCGACGGATCACGGGCCAACGAAACAAGTTCCAGATGGTTTGCATTGCTCGCCAGTTCGACATCGCCATCAATGAGGTGCCATTCTCCTTCCCAATGACTGAGCACCCGCCCCGTATCGACATGCCTGAGATACAGCATACCAACGCGCTTCATTTCCCATTCGTCGGAAGAGAGCTTGAGCGATGCCATAAGGCGCTCCTCCAGCCCGTTGGTCACGCGTTTGAACCACATGTCGCCGGCACCGAATGCTTCCTGGGCAGTAGCGAAGTAGCGCGTCTCGTCGGCAGCGGAATAGGTCAAGGAGTATTGCCTGTCACCAGAGGATTCGATCTTCTTGATCTCGAAGTGTTGGTGTCCCTCTTCCGTGGCGATGTCCACCCAGTCGTCATGGGGCACCAACGCGATCCAAGCGTTATGTCCGCTCTGTCCCCAACGGCTGGACGGCTTGAACGCGCGATGTCTCTCCAGCAAAAGCCTTTGCTCGTCGAGCCATGTCTTGGCGTTGATGCTCTCGATCCCATCCTCTGTGATGAAATCTGCGCCGCCGCCAAGCTGACCGAACTGGGGGATGGCATCATTCGTGTTTTCACACCATGCGATCTCGAAGTGCGCCAACCGCTCCGGATACATCTGGCACAGCTCCTGCAGGACATCCGCGATATCGAAGACCTCGATACCGAGCTTCTCACCCAGTTCGTCCAGAAACAGGCATTCGTTCTCGGCGATGGCTTTCTCGATCAAAGGATAGGCGGCATCGGCAAACCTGCTGTAGCTTTCTTTAGCCAATCCGAGAAGTTCATCCAGGTTCCCGACAGCATTCTCGACACCCTTATTGCTATGAAGTTCATATCCGTGCTTGGTTCTGAGAACGTTGACCATCCGGCGGATCAGAGCGCCCTCGAAGGTGTTTTCAATGATGTCGTGCGGCACGTCCGGACGAACGATGAGCCTGATGTTGGATCCGCTGAGATGCATAGGGGTCTCCTTACTTGATTGCGGGCGTGGCAGCGCGGATCTCATCGATCTTGGCAAGCACTTCGTTGAAGTCATCGGTATCGATCAGAGACGGCAGATCGGTGACGTAATTGTTCTCGTCAAGCGGCTGCAGGGAGTAGCGTGGAACGCCCTCGTATTCGCGCTTGGCTTCATCGGCGAAGTCAACCAATAGCCGCACATGCAGATCCTCGTTGATAAGACAAGGGCATGGCTCATTGTGCCAGCTCATATCCCTGAAGCCGTCGATCTCCGGAAGCTCATCGTCGTAGTCAGGAAAGGCTTCTTTGTAGTTTCCGATGGCCATGGCGGTTCTCCTACAGGCGGAACAACTTCACTTTGTAGTCGAGTACGCTCCTAAGGCGGGCAAGGCACAATCGCGCATCTCGTTAGACCCGGCCAATAACATTCCGAACAATTCCCACTAGCCGAAGATTTTTCGCTTCTGTCTCCAAATTGATCGGAGGTGTCTGCCGAGCCTCGTTCCGGCTCCTGAAGTGCAGTTCGACAGTACCTTTGCGTAGATCTGCTTGGCGGAGCGATCTCTCCCAACCGATACCGACTACAGCTCTTTCCACGACAACAAGCATGCCGTGCTCAAGATTGGAGCCCCACGTTTCTGTGACCTCAGGGATCGTACAGACGATATAGTCGCCATTCCGAACTGGCTGGGGACGAAGAGCATCCATCCCGTCGCCAACTACCGCAAAGATCTGAACCCGGGAAAATTCTCGGGCGAAAAGTCAGGAGAGCCAACGACAGCGCGTCGCATAGCATCCTCATCTCGATAGACACCAGCCTCTACAATACCTACCTGACCAACGCCGGAAGCAGCTTCCTTTGCAAGGGAGGAGGGCCTTTCTCCAAAGTATCGACAAGCTAGTTCGAACTCGCTGGCCTTCATCTGCCGCACACCCGTCGTGATCTTGCTGATGACGCTCTCTGTAAGCCCCATTGCAGCGGCAAGCCCTTTGCGGGAATAGCTCGGAAGATCGCATTTTTCTTCGATCCACTTCGCGAAGGTGTGATCCAGTTGCTTGATTTTATCCATACCACTACCCCAACTAACTGCGTATCGTTACCAAAATCGAAACCCTGCAGCTAGCCGAATTTCGCGATAAAGACGATTGTCCGGAGAACGCCCTTCATCCGGGAATGAGGTCCTCTTGGGGCTGGGTGGCCCTCGTAGAATAAAGGGGACATCAATAGGCGACGGATGGAATCTGCCAGTGACAACGCAGCAAAGGGAAGCCGCTTGAGCGCCTCTATCTCATCTTCCGGAACCGGAACAGTTGCGGGACGACCCGCCGCTGTCGCCGATTTCCAACAGCTTCTTCCTCAATTGCTACAAGAAAACCGCCCGGTTCAGTCAATCCATAGAATATCATAGGTCGCGGCGAACTGCGCGCCGACGGCTTGGAAGCTGAATTTCTCGTGCAATTCCGCACCCGTATATCGAGCTTCATGGATGACACTGTCGGCACCGCTGGCGAAGCCGCGGAGCATGCACCGAAACTCGTCGGTACGGTTGCGCAGGGCAGGGTGCTTTTCGGCATCAGCCCCTTCGTAGCGCTTCCCCATGATGACGGCCCTGAAGTCATCCTCCTCCCGTCCTGCCGCCTTGTTGTGGGCGGCAACCAAGTTTTTCAGGAACGGGTGGGCATACTGGGCAGGTTCAATGAGAACGGTCATGGTTTAAAGCTCCGTCACTACGTAGTCATTCTTGACCGCGGACTCGCGAAGAAGCTTCGCGATCTGCGCATCGTTCGGTGTACCAGCAAAATAGGCCACCGTCTCGTAGTCGTCGCCTTCGCCGTGGATGATCGCGTTCACGCGATGCGTAAATCCTTTGGCCTTGTATCGCTTGTCGCGACGCGCGCTTGCGGTCGCGTGACGCTTGTTCGTCTTTTCGATGTCCGCTTCAAACGCCGCTTTCGCCTTCTTCCAGCTTTCAAGGCGCGAATGGAGTGGATCCGTGCCGTTCTTGGCAAGCCAGTCCTCAACCATCGCTTTGGCGGACGTGGCCATCTCGTCCTTGGTCATGGCCGTCGCTTCGTAGCCCTTGTCGAGAAGGAATTCGCTTACGGCATTGCAGTTATCGCCCTCCAGCGACACGCGAACCTGCAGACCGTAATGCTTGTACATCCATGAGCAAGGAGAGACCTCGAAAGTCACAGTCTCGCCGTTGTGGGTGATGATGTTCTGCGCTTCCATCTACAACTCCTGTCGAACACATTGGGAGCTAACAATCTCCGTTGCGCCTGTTCTATCAGGCTCAATACCATTGTCAACAATTGTGTCGACGCATTGAAGGAATCCTTGATGTATCCTGTTGAGGTGGATCAGTGAAAAATAGGAAGCGCGCTTTTTGGCTAGGGCCGGACATCTACAGCCCTAGCCAATCTCTTAGTTCGCGAACTTCTGTCCGTCGACGGTCATGAGAGCGCGGATATAGCTGTCCCTTGCAGCGTCGAGATTGACTTTCTCACCGTCCACTTCGTCGCTGTGATAATCCTCGACGAGGATCTCGAGCGTCGTTGACGAACGATCACTTACCGCCGGATCGGCGCTAACACGCGCACAGAAGTCCGTGTCAGTTGTCGCGATCGTCCAGTAGTTCCACTGCTCATCGAAGCGCATATCCGGATAGATGTCGTAGAAGTTGCTGGTGCTCGAGATGTTCGGAGCCTCGTAAGGAACGATGCTCACGCCACCGACCCAATCGGAAATGTCCTTGTCTTCCGCGTTGATGACGTAGTTCCCACTACCGCCTCCAACGCGGAAGCACCTGTACGCATAGTCTGAACTCGAACCTGCCGGGGTGGGCAGCCATTCGAGCGTCATCTGAGGCGTGGTGTCCGGGGTGGCCCTCGGGTGCGACACCTCCGAGCTGATGCACGAATACGGGCTCACCAGGTCTTCAAGATCTTCCGGGCATGGGATGCTCACCGTCGTCTCTGGAGACTCAGGCTCTTCGCTTCCCGGGCCGCAATTTTCGTATGGGCACCATGGATCATCATCGCCGCCGTTGTAGCCGAAGCGGGCTACGACGGATGAGGAACTCCAGTAGTTGTTGTGATCGGCCAGACCGTCAGCAACGGATTCATCCGGCCAGTCTTCCGCGAAGATTTCGACCTCGAAAGCGATCTCTTCCTCCTCGTCATCCACCTCAAGTCGCAGACAGAACTCCTGCTCGTCAGTCACATGGATGAATCCGGGAATATTCGGAGCCGACATCGGGTAAGCCCCATCGGAGACCCCCTGTCGTCCCGGAATGTTCGGTGTTGCATGCGGGATGAGATCCATGCTCAGGATGCCCCTCAGCTTCGTGCTGCTAACATAGAAGCTGTAGTGACCCCAGCCGCCCGTCGCACGTACGCAACGGTAGGCAAACCGATCCACATCCGCATTCCGAAGAGGCTCGATCCTCTCCACCATGAACTCAGGCTCAGGTGCGCCGTCGAACGGAGGATAGTATTTGTAGATCTCGCACCAATCGCCTTCCTTGGACTCAATGCCGTCTTCCTCGTAAACGCACGAGTCATCGAACTGGGAATCTCCTGGTATGATCGGGCCTTCCGGATCGGATGAGTTGCCTGGATCTGGCTCGTCATCAGGATCAGAAGCGTCACCGGGACTTCCTGGGCTGTTAGGGTCGTTTGGATCAGAAGGGGTACCCGGACCATCGGGATCGGACGGGTTAGAAGGATCCGGCAGCGGCGCCGAGGGATCACCCGGGAGTTGAGGATACAACAAAATTGGCATGATGCCGGACTTGTATCTGAAAATGAACTCGGAACTTGCTGGGGTTGCAAGGATACAAATCGCAATAGCCGCCATGCTAACCAGTTTCTTCATGGAAATTCCCCCCGGTTGTTATGGAGAAAAATCTAACCTTCTTATTTAATCAGCGATATAGCCGATAGAATATATACAACAATAAAGTGCAATTAGACGCTGGCTTTGTAGTCCTTCCATGACCCGCTGTTCAACCTGCGTCCGTACCGCAACCGCTACAAAGCAGTGACTACGCGGATTATTTTAAACTAGGATTCGGTCAAGGATTGAATCCTTCTGAATACATGCTATACCGCTCCCGACAACAAGGGAGTCTTTCATGAGCATCAATGCCACCCTCATTCCCGGCGACGGAGTCGGACCTGAGATCGTATCCGCAACTTGCACCGTGCTTCGCGCCCTCGGCAGCCCTTTCCAATTCGATGTCCAGCACGCGGGCAAGGTTGCCTTCGAAAGCACTGGCTCTGCTTTGCCGGATGAGACGAAGAACAGCATCCGTGCAAACGGCCTCGCTCTGAAGGGACCGTTGGCCACGCCATCAGGCGGCGGTTATCGCTCGGCAACGGTGCAGATGCGTGAAGAATTCGAACTATTCGCAAACGTCCGCCCAGCGCAGTCCTTTGTTCCCGGCAAGCGTGAAAACGTCGACCTCATTTTGGTTCGCGAGAACCTGCAGGGTCTCTATGCGTCGGCCGAAAGCTATGTCCCAGTGGGAGATGACCCACACGGCGTGGCATTTGCGACTGCCTACAATTCCAAGGAAGAAATGCGCCGCGTCTTGAAGTACGGCTTTGATCTCGCCCAGAAGCGCGACGGAAAGCGCAAGGTGACGGTGGTTCACAAGTCGAACATCCTGAAGAAGCTGAGCGGCATCCTCGTTGAAGCGGCAAACGAAATCGCTCCGAGCTATGGTGATGTGAGCGTTGAATTCGAGATCGCTGACGCATTCGGCGCCAATCTCGTGAAGTCACCCGACTACTACGACGTGATCGTTACGACGAACCTGTTCGGCGATCTGTTTTCCGACATTTCGGCGGTTCTGGTGGGAAGCCTGGGCACTGCGGCTGGCGGAAACTATGGCCCGCAGGCAGCTATCTTCGAAGCCGTTCACGGCACAGCAGAAGACATTGCAGGCAAGGGTGTCGCTAACCCGACATCGATCCTGCTGTCGACGGTCATGATGCTGGATCATGTCGGCCTCGCTGAAGAGGCACGCCGTCTGGAGAACGCCGTCAAGGGCGCGATCCGCAATGGAGAGGCCACTCGCGACATCGGCGGGCAACTTGATACCGATTGCTTCGTGAAGGCCATCATCGGTCGCCTATAGGGGGAAGTTTTATGACTACAGGTTTTCGTCGCCGAGTTGCCTCGGGGATCGTTATGGCTGGCTGCATTCTTGCGGCCACGCCTGCCTTCTCCGTCAGCCAATCAGACATCTGGCGGCTAAGGAGCCGCGTCAACGAGCTTGAGGAGCAAATCCTCAAGGCGAATGCTGAAATCTATATTTTGAAACAGCTCACGTTGCGCTTCACTACGGAGTGTCGCGACGGCATTTGTTCATTCAAGGGCGCGACAGTTTTTCCGACCGAAGAAAGTTGTCGCCAGTCGACCAATGAGCAGAAGACGGCCTCTGCTGATCTTGTGACGACGCACCAGTGCGTTCCCGTCAATCAGTAACCGCTCCGCAATTCTAGCAACCCCTCTCACCCCTTTAGGTTCATGTCCATGATGAAATTTCGCTTAATCGCATTCGCCGCTGCGCTCATCTTCGCTCCTTGCGCCAATTCTGCGGTTCTTCCCGTTTATACTCCTCATAGGCCATCAGGCCCGGACCAAGAATGGTACAAAGTTCTCCGTGGCCAGCAGGAAGAGATCCAGACGCTCAAGAATGCACTCCGCAAGATCAGTGAACGCTCGATCCGTCTGACAACCAAGTGCGACGGCCAAATCTGCTTTCTCAAAGAAGCTGTCACCTTCGGTAACTACGAGGAATGCATGAACAGCTTGGCACCGGCAGCCGGAGAGAGCTCCACTTGCTCGCGCGCCAACGGCGCCCACTAGGTTCAGGTGACAAAATGACTGAAGGCACCGGGATCGATAAACTTTTAGCGGCGGCCGATCGACGAGATCGGGTCTGTCGACGCATCATCAAAGCGCTCGAGCATTGGCCTCGAGAACAGGCAATGGCGTGCATCATGTCGTGGATCCCGATCGATGACCTGGAGGAAGCCGCGGTGACGATCTGCAAGGATCTCGATACCCCTGATATCTGATTTAGCTTGCCAAACCACCATCCGTGAATAATATTCGCATAATATTCACGGAGAGAAACGATGGCGGCGCTACAACTAAAGAGATTTCGCATTGAGGCAGGCCTAACACAGGCCGAAGTCGCAAAGAATGTTCACGTTTCACAGCCGACCTATCAGCGTTGGGAAGCTGGCGCTCAGACATTACCGGATGATAAGCTGCAGCAGTTGGCGGACGTTTTTGAAGTACCTGTCGCGGTTCTGACAGGGAGACATGCTCCAATCAATTTGCGGACGTATGACAGCTCGGCACCGGATCTTTCCTATTTCGGTGAGGCCGTGTTCCATTTCGCAGGAGGTGGCGAACCGCTCCTCCTGCACATTTCAGATAGCGCGGCCGCTGAGCTTGAAGCAGATCTCAACAACAGGTCGCCATTTATCGTTGTCAGAAGTCTCTCAAACCAACTTGTTGCCCTCCGTCGAGGTGCGATCACAGACGTGTATCTTCAGGGGGAGGCCTGCGACGACTACGGCCCAGAACACGATTCCTATGAAGTTCCACCTGTCATGATGCCCGACCCTCGCGATTGGATGATCGTAGAGTGTCTTGAGCACGGTTTGGACCTTGATGCCTTCAATAGAGAAGATGTTCAGCGCGTCAAACAGAAGTTGGACGTGCCGTGGACGGATCCAGTGGATGACCAGATCACCAGAGGTGCGTTGAGTTTACGAACTGTGGATGCCGAGACTGTAGCGAAAAGCTGGCGCATGGCATTAAGCCTGGTCAATGATTGCACCTACCAGCTTTCATGTGGAAAGCTACGGAGCTTTAGCGTTGACGCTGGTGCTGCGATGTACCGTGCCTTCGATGACATCTTTTCGGGAATGCTTGACATAGAGGACGAGGGCGACATCACCTTTCACGACCCTGAGGCGCACAAGACAATTTATATCCGAGGAGCCGCCATCGACTATGTGACGATCCCTCATCATAAATGGCTGGATTCCTCAGACGAAGGCGAAGAGTGACACCAAGGGATAGTTTATGTCCTCAACCACGCCGACAGTCGACTGCCTGGACGGGCGTATTCCAGGCAGAAAAACTCCCAGGATGACCGCAGAGCGTAGGATGTCCGGGACTGGTTCTTGGCCATCCATTCGCTAACCCCGTCGATCCCCAAGACGGCAACATCCAGAACCATGTGTCCGTCGATAAAGCCTTGCTCAACATCGCTGACCACTGTTGCCGCTTCTGAAAACTTCGTCAGTATCTTGGATACCCCCACGAACTCGGGCTTTCCACCGCGCTCCAAGTTCCGCAGAAACGCAATGATCCTCGTCTGGACCACAATATCTTCAGTCAGTCCCACCTCTTCGGTGAGCTCGCGGTTGATCGATGCGATTGCAGCATCCGTCAGCGTTTCCGCCCCTTCGATATCCTCCTGATCAACCGATCCAGAGGCACTGGCAGAGATCTTCCCAGCCGAGACTGCAGATGCAGATCCGGTGACACAAAGGATCATCTTGCCGTCTTCATCGAAAGCGAGCGTTGAGACCCCTAGATGATTTGACATTCGGCTGCGCGATAGCCGCGGAATGGTTGCCAAAGGGAAAGCTTTATCGGTTCCGTCGATCTCCAATCCATCGCAAGGGCGGTAGGTTTTCAGACAGAGTTCATTGGTGACCAGGCCATTGAAATAAGTCGTCCGCTCTATGGAGACGGGACTACCTGGCACCGGATCGTTCGCTATCCGGATCTTCGGTGCATCGAATATCTTCTTACCCGAAGCCTGCATTTCCGACACCCGTCGTTCAACCATCCATGCCTCGTCGGGCCTGAATGTGCCGCCTGTGTCTACGTGTCGGAGTGCTTCTCCGGCAGCGAGCGCCGCGTTAAGTCCGGGATGATAGACAGCGGCTGGCTCGTCATCGTAGTTCCCGAAGAAGGCCATCTGCCACCCTGCGGCAGTCAACTTCGGATCCAGCATTAGCGCTGATAGAGGGGTTCTGCCTTGTCCGCTGAGTGTTCCCATCCTGCCGCTCCCTATTGCCAAGGGAAGCATCGCGACGGCGGATGCATGCGACAAAGGCAGCGAGCCCAGCCTGGTTTTGTGTCATGCGCGAGATCTCGCCAGGATTCCTTCAACCTAACCATGGAATCGACGATGATCGAAGAACTCGACAACAATACCGACAAGCTCGTCCGACACACACTCGTGCAACTGCTCAGGAAGGTGCCGTGGGGACCAAAGCGGGAAACTCTCGTCTCGGAAGCCGCACGCTTTCACAACGAGAAGCTTGCGACGAAGGCAAAGCTCGATGACCTGAGACAGAAGAACTTCTACAGCCTGACATCCGGCGATGATGCGGTTGATCCGGAGCAGATCAAGAAGCTCCGCGTGGCCTTTGACGAATTCGGATGGAGATCCGAACTTTATTCGCTCGCAGCCGCTGCGAGATACCCCAGCGACGAAGACAAGACGGTTGAGAGGTTTGCTCAAGCGATCATCGAAGACATCCGGGAATTCAAACGCGATGGCTTCAATGAGAGAACTGTGGCACTCAGGGACATCTCACGCATCGTATCGGACTACTTGGAAGCCGAGGGCCTTGAGCTTTCTGATGTCGTTCTTCCGCCAACAATCCACGAGCTCATCGACGCTGGTGCCGAACGGCCGACGCACATTGATGAAGAACGGTGGGATAGGGCGCTTGAGGCTTATTACCACCAGATGACGCTCGACAACACGCCAGCCGACTTCATCAACGGTGGTTACGATTATGACGAGCCCGAACTTCAGGCCTCTATGTGATAATCAGGGGGTGGCCACAGGGCCATCCCGCCGCTGGTTGCGCATCTGCTTGATCAACTCGGCACGAGCCGCCACTCCGGTCTCATAGCTTTTTTGTCGAGCGATAAATTCTGTGACACCACCAATGATTTCGTAGTTGGTTTCTTTCCCCAAGCGTTTTTCAAGCATGCGTTCGACATCGCTCACGAGATTCACCAGATGAAGTTCATCGGGCGCGGCGAACGCGATCATCGGCCGTCCGTTGACGGCAACGAAAGTGATCTCGCCATCATCAACCAACGCATGGTGGATAATCTGGAGAAGGCCTGCGAAGCCTTCCGCGGTATCGAGCGCCCGTCCATATCCCGGTTGCAGGATGCTGTAAGGATTTACCTCTGTGTCCATAAGCCAGTTGGCAATGAGACGCATGTCTTCGCTGTCGGAGTTCCTGTAGCGCTCGATCTGTTCAAGAGAGTGCTCGAAAGCCGCCCGCCACTGTTCAATGCTCGGCATCTGAATTTCCCTTTCAACGAGAACGAAGATCGGGGCAGTCCATCCGCCCCGATCAGCCACTTGTCAGCTTAGTCTTAGTTGAGCGCGCCCTCGCCCTCGGACGAAACATCAACCTTCTCGGCAGCATTCACCGCCTGAACATTGATCGGGCCTTCGAGCAGGTTGAACTCGGCATTGTCGAAGAAGGTGGCGAAGATCACGCCCGGCTCCTCGTTGTCGGTCATGAACTCGACGCGGTCGCCGACCTTCGTAACCACGATCTCACCGATTTTTTCCTCGGCGACCTCGATGATCTTGTTCGGGATCGAGTCGAGCGTGAGATAGAAGGTCGTACGGTCATTCTGCACGACGGCGGAAATGGTCTTCACCACGCCGCTGTAGCGCTTGTTCTCAGGGGCAACAGCCGACGAGAAGCCCGCGTCGCGACCAGCGCGCTGCATGGAGCGACCAAAGTCTGTGAGAGCCGCCTGAATGGAGCTTCCCTTGCCGAAGACGTTGCGGTTCGTCTGAAGCACGAGAGCAAAGCCCTTGCGCGATCCGTTACCGTCCACGATCACCGAGAAGTAGACTTCCTTGCCGTTGAGCGACAGCAGAACGTTATCCGCAGGGCGGTAACCATCAAAGTCTGCGTAGGCTCCAGCCATGACAGCCTGAGCGGCTTCCTCGGAAATGCCAGCGCGGTGATAGAAGGAGATTTCACCAGTGCGAGCGTTGGCCGTAAAGAAGCCAGAGGTAGCGCCTTCTGACTTGTTGTTCTGGAACTGCGTGCCCGAGTAGTAGACGATGTCGAGGTTCGCATCGATGGTCACGTTGATGCCCGGCGTGGTGACAATCACTTCGTTGCCAGTGAACATGCACGCCACGACACCCTTGGACCAGCAGCCCCAGTCATTGAAGCGTTCTGCGATCATGTCCTGATGATAGAGGCGGTCGACCCAATCCGGAACGTCGGCTTCGTTATCATAGGTTTCGACATCACCCGTCATGGCGTTGACGATGGACCAGCTCACTGGCATTTCACCGCCGATACCGACCTGCGGGAGGTACATCGGAACTACCCAATAAGGGTTCCATTCATCATCGACCTGAAAGATGGCCTTCGCCATGATCTGGCTCTTGAAGCCGCGGTTGAACAGATGACGATAGACGTTGTCATCGAACCAAGCCTGCTCGCCAATCTTGAGCGGCTTGTCCTGCACGAAACGCGTGTTCATCTCGTTCATTTGAGATACCGCGATGTAGCCGGGCGTAGTGCCGTTACCGTACCACTTCGTGAAGCCGGAGTGCTCGAGCGGCATGATCCAGTACATGGTGTCGCCGACCTTGTTACCCCAGACTTCACCAGTCTTCACACGAGAACCAAGGCCAGTCTCGGTAGCGGAGGCAAGGATTTCGGCCGCACGCTTTACAGCCAGTTCGTCAGTCACCACGCGAGCCTGCGACTGGTCGATCAGAGGCACAGAAGCGTCGCGCTCCTTGATCTCCGGGAGGATGAGGCTCCCATACTTTTGAGCGTGGAAAATAGGCGCGGAGGTGACGATACCCATAACCAACGCAACGACGAACGTCGCGCCGTAGGCTAAGATGGAGTAACCGCTAAGGTTGTTGCCCATACAACGGAAACCGACCGACAGTGCCGCAATCAGGAAGAACTGGACCCAGGTGCCGACCATGAACGGGCTAAACCCGGTCATGCACATCCAAGCCAACAGGGCAGAGATGATACCGATTGTGATCGCCGAGAAACCCATGAGGCCTCCTTGGCGCTTGGGATCCTCCAGAACGAAGGTGAATACGGTGACAAGAATTCCGACGAGGAACCATACGCCAACGGTAACTGAAAACATTCGGCATGCCCTTCCATAAAGGATTCATTCCTCGCGTTCATATAGATTGAATCCTTTTGATGCAAGCATTTGTTGCCAAATTTGGAGGATTCATGCATCGAAAAATGGATGCCGTCCGATAGCGGAACTCTCTCACGATGACTTGGATATTGTTGCTTGCCCTGCTGTCGCCAACCATGGCAGACAACAGCAAACAGGAGCACGACCTTGTCAAAGACTGTCGACATGAAAGCCCTCGTGGCGAATTTCACTGATACCGCCACGACCCAGTGGGAAGTCTACATGGGAGCCAAAGACGGCATTGGGATCGAAGAAACCTTTATCGAGATCGGGGACTTCGGCCCCTGGGAAGACGATGTGGCCGACATGATCCGTGAAGGGTACACCTCCGGCCAACGCTGGAGCCTGACGACCGATATCGACCTTGAAGAGGACGCAGTCGCTGAAGAGATCGCACGCTTGGTCAGCGAAGGCTACACCTCCGGTATCGAACCATCTTGGTCGATCGAGATCAACACGGTTCATCCCCGCGAAGCCTACGTGTGCATCGATGACGATGAAGTCATTTTGAGGGTCTCCCGTGGGGATGACAGTCCGGCTTTCCGGATCGACACGACCATCGAAGACCTCGAGGCAGATCCAGAGACGGCAGGCATCGTCAAGAATGCTGATCCGGCACCGGGCGCTTGATGCCCTGCAGCCCCTTCCAGGGTGTTTGGCTTGCGTCCGAGGCACTTACCCTTAAAGTCATCTGAAACTCGTGGGACGGTAGGGGATCTTTCAAGAACATGCACATGACAGATCAGACCGAGACCATCGCCGTCCAACTCGTTCGCCAGATGAATGACTATGTCAGGTCGCAAAACCTTCCTGTCATCCTATCCCTGTGTGTAGAGTCTTCCTATGAGGTCTCGGTCGAGCGTCTTGCGGTCTACCCTGACCATCTACGACAAGGTTATGGAAGCCAGGTGATGAGCGAGTTGACGCGCCGGGCAAACGAACTGGACGTTGATCTCGTGCTTCTGGCTCGACCAGAGGAGCGAGACGAGCCCGAAGAAGAGATACCTCTCCCGGCTCTGACGGATTTCTATAAGAGGTTCGGCTTCAATGGTGACTACGTTTCAGGGTCTGAATCGACCCTGATGTACAAGCAGGCATCCAGCGCACCGAGCGTCGGCCTCCCTAAGTCATAACCGCTACTGCATAGCCCGCCTCGGAGTGGCAGCCAGAGTGTTGCGTGTCCTCAGAGCCTGAAGGATGCGAAGATTTCCTCGTCATCCGAAACAGATTTTTGCGGTGGTCAGTAGTGATATCTGTTTTTTGATCCGAGATACTGTTTCGCCAGCTCTCTGGCTTCCTCGATAGATAGCTTCGGTTCAGGGCGCCGCTCCCCCAGTGCCGCGAGAGCGTTCGTAATGCTCCTCATGATGCCGGGAGTAAGCTCCGATGGCTTTCCCTTCATGCCGAAATGCTTGACCAGGATCTCCGCCCTTCCGCTGAACGGTGTGCGGCAGGGATTGAACGCGGCGATGATCGCGACGAGTTCTCTCGGATCAAGACCAAACTGTGCATGCCATCCTTCCAGCTTCTCGCGAAGGATTTTCAACGGACGCTCTGCGCGTTCGCGCTCCTTCGCGACGGCCGCCTCGGCATCGGCCTTTGCGCGCTCGGACACCTGCTTTGAGTTCAGTAGCTCGAAACTGCCATCTTCGGATTCAACGAACGCGCATCTGGAGATGATGTTGCAATGACGCGCGACCTCATCTTCAGCGCTTTGCACAATCTTCACGACTGCCGTGAGTACGCCCCTTAGCAGAACCAGATACAAGTCTTCTTCAGGGTCATCTGATCGATCATCCCGAAGATCCCAAAACTCTTCGAAGTTTCGAATGAATAGCAGTAGATTGACAGGATCATACGGTCCGTACTGCTCGTATTCATGCGGAAGATGCTCGAAATCCATCCGGTTCTTCGGGATATAGGCTACCCTCAGATTGCCTTTACTCGTTATCCAAACTTCGAAATGAACCTTAGGGGGACGGCAACAGGCCTCTTCCGCCTTATCGCGCCAACCATATTGGTGATGTGCTGGCGGAGGTCCTCAAGCCGGACTACAGCCGTACCGATGAAGCCCATCAGATCCTTATGATACCCAGTGCTTGCTAGGTAACGTCCGGAAATGGCCGCAACATCCACCATTGTCTGTGTTGGCAGAACGCTCCATTGGAGCGTTCCTCGCCCTCTGATCTCCTCAATAGACCTGCGATACCACATGTGGGATGTCCCGAGACGGCACTATCTCGAAATATTCCACAAACTAGATCGCATTTCAAACACGCGCTTCCATCGAAGCGCGGACACCAACGACAGATCCGAAGTTGGTGCCACTACATCAAAAAGCTGGGACGGTTCTTGTCTTCATAGATCTCGGTGGCGACAAAGCCCTTCTTGCCGGCACCATACCGTACCAGCATGTTCTGGCCTGACCTTAGGCCGATGATGCCATAGCGGCGCAGCGTTTCGATGTGGACGAACAGATCAGTGCCGTCTTCATCCACAAGGAAGCCAAACCCCTTCCTGGTACTGAACCATTTGACCTCGGCTCTCTTTAGCTCGCTGGAAGCGACCACATGGGCATTCGGCACGTCGGAAAGATACCGTTCAACTGGCTGGGCATGAGAATTATCGATCGAGATCACCCTAGTGATCCGCGCTGCCTTACCAGATCCCGTTGCGAACGCACGGATACGCGTGCCGCCCATCACCGTCCGGCATTCGAACTTATGCAGTACCGAAGCGTGCAAGAGAATGCCGTACTCCCCGTCGCTCGAATCCGGAATAACCAACCCGTAGAACCTGCCAGGCGAAAACCAGCGCACCTCGCCCTCGACCTCATATTCCTGGACTTTCGGAACTATCCCAGCGGCGAGTGCCGCACTCTGGTTCGAAACAACAGATGCTTCCATGCGAATCTTACTCCTATTCCAACACTTGCCTCTTTTTAACTACAAGGATTCGTATGTCAACAATTTTACCCATCCGAGGCTCGAATCCTTGTTGATCGGTTTGAGGAATAAGGATAACTAAAGTGCATTCCTTTGCGGAATTGGTGCGAGTGCGGGGCTCGAATTCCCCTCACACCAATGCGAAGAAGGAATGCCACATGAAGAAGATCAAAACGGTCTTTCTCATCGACAGAGATGTCAATCGTGCAACGGAGGTAGTTCAGGAAGGCTGGGTACTGGAAGGCGATGGTCTCGCGACCATCAAGTTCGACGGCACCAGCACAATGGTTCAGAATGGCGAGCTGTACAAGCGGTACGATGCCAAGGGCGGAAAGACTCCTCCTGACGGCTTCATTCCCGCTGAAGCAGCACCCGACACCCATACGGGACACTGGCCCGGGTGGGTCAAGGTCTCGGACAACGATCCTGCAGATCGCTGGCACCGGGAAGCCTTCACCGAAGGCGATTTCGAAGACGGAACCTACGAGTTGATCGGCCCCAAGGTTCAGCGGAACAAGTACGGCCTCGACAGGCATCGGCTTGTGAAGCACGGCAGCATGACGGTTGCCGTTGGAAGAACCCGGGAAGAGCTGATCAGATGGCTCGAGGAAAACGAGCACGAAGGTCTCGTCTTCCATCATCCTGATGGACGCATGGCTAAGCTGCGCCGGAAGGATTTTGGTCTCAAGTGGTGACAAAAGGCGAGGCGGCTCCGGTCGTCTCGCCTTTCATTTATCGGTTGCCGGGTGATTTATCCGGATCCGCATCATAGGCATCATGCCACGTGTTCCCCACTGGCCACGTCGGGTTGATACCAGCATGGTCGAGCAACGCCTGGAGATCCGGACGCGGCGCATCTGGCAGCACCACCATCGCACGAGATCCGTATCCCATCCTCTGAATGTCCGCGACTTCCCCGACGACATTGCGCAAGGCTCGGCGCGATGTGGTGCCCGAGCTGACGATCAATGTATCGCTCTCTCTGTCGTACAAAGGCACGATGACAGACTGGAATTCCCCGTCGGGAGCGTGATCGAAAGACTGCACGAGTATGCCCTGCGACTTCAGGTGAGATGCGTAGGAATGCAGAAGTTCCTGAGCGGTTTCTTCAACAGAGTATAGTCCCCGGCCGCCAATTGGCATGACAGGTCGAAAGACATCCCGCTCGGTTGCCTGCGGCCCGATTTGAACAAGCATCGAACGAGGTATCCGTGCGATCACGCTTTTGGGAAGCAGACGAAAGACGTAGCTGTCGCGCAAGATGGCTTCGTCTTTCGTGTCGGGAGCATCGACGCGGTAGAACGGGTTTTCCGCATCAATCTCGAACTCACCGACGTACCGGAAGATGTCATCTGCCTCCTTGAAGAACACGCACAAGGCGCGCGCCTCCTCGACATGGTGGAGGATGGAATGATTGCCGCTCTTGAGCTTCTGATCACCGGAGAGACCTTCGCCAGCGATGTGGAGCGCCCCATCGTCACCTAGGCCACAGACAACCCCCTTGGCCTCTTCTGCATAGTCAGCGAAGACGAATACGTATGGAGCGAGTTTCGATGGAGAGATCCTGCCTTGGGTTCGCCCGCCATATTTGGAGTGGATGTCACTCCGTTTCACGCGCGAACCCACTGAAATATCCATTCCGCTCTCCTCGAAATTTGACCTACAATACGGATATCCGATTTTCGTGCAGGATGAAAGTTTGCCGTGAGGGAATTGTCTTAGCTACGACGAAAGACGGTCGGCTTAAGGTTTGCCCCAGGTTGATGGGGAAGCTTTCTCAAGAACCTCGCAGGATTCGATCACAATATTATCGAAATCGAGAAGAATGCAGTGGCAGACAGCTCCTCGCTCATTAATATCGATGACGTTGTAACCTGCGGCCATCAGGTCGGCAGCAAAATCCTCGTAATATGCTGCAGCCTCATCATCATCCATCCTCGAGGCTTTGACGTGCATGTCGTAGATATCGGATAGATCCATTGGATAGGCGCTTGCTTCAGGCACCGAGAGGGTCATCAGCACGTCGCCGAACATCTCGCACCCCTCTCTCACGGTCGCGACCCAAACTCCAAGATGGCCATTGCTGGCACCTTTAGTTCCCTGCCGGGCAGGATCGAATTTTTCGAAGACACAGTCGGTGGCGTGATAGAAGGTGCGGGACATCGGTAACTCCATTTCATGGAGATCTTCGCCTGCCGCGATGCAAGCCCCAAATGAAAGCGGCGGAACCTAAGCCCCGCCGCCGTGCTATTCAGCTCAATCGATCCTTGTGGGAACGTGGGCATTTGTAGTGTTGGACCGTCCGATATAACTCGAGCTACCCCAGCATTTCACGACATCGTCGTCCATAAGAGCACAGGCAAAGTTGTAGCTCGAGGCGAGCTGTACCACTCCCGACGACAGTCCAGCCACGTCGGTCGGCTTGGTTACAGCTTTACCGGAGCTTACCACTCCCATCAAACCGTATGCGTCCCATCCCCAGCACTTCACACCACCTGTCGTAAGCAAAGCACACGACGCTTCGTAGCCGCTACCATGTCCGACTTGGACATCTACGACACCGCTGGACAGGCCAGTAGGTGTGACGGGAGTACTGATGTTGTCCGTAGTGGATCCGTTTCCTACGGCACCATACGAGCCTCTACCCCAGCACTTTGCGGCGCCGCTGGTCATGGTGGCGCAGGTATGGCTATAGCCAGCTTCGATAGACTGCACACCAGAAGACAAGCCGACGACATCCACTGCGGTCAGATGGGATGAGGTGGTGTTTCCGCCGCCAAGGCGGCCATAGCTACCTTCACCCCAGCATTTTGCAGCGCCATCGTTTGTGACAACACACGTGTGGACGCTTCCGAGGGAAATCTGCTTGATGCCCGAAACAAGGGTCACATCCACCGGAGTTAAGGCGTTTGTTTTTGTTCCGTTGCCTAGCTGGCCCGCGTAGTTCCTGCCCCAGCATTTTGCGGTGCCATCAGCCATCAGTGCGCAATTATGACCGTTGCTTTGTCCCTTGGACGCAGCGATCGAGACGACCCCCGTATCCAAGTCGACGACATTAACTGGTACCGACGAGTTCGCTGTAGAGTTATTGCCAAGCTGACCTTGGTCGTTAAGTCCCCAGCACTTCACGCCACCACTTTCCATGAGGGCACACGTCGAATTATTGCCAGCGGCAACAGCCTTAACTCCAGAACTCAATCCGTACACAGATGTAGGCGACCTCGATGAAGTGGTCGAGTTGTTTCCAAGCTGGCCAGTACTGTTGTTGCCCCAGCACTTCACGCCGCCGCTTAGGGTCACTCCACAGGCATGCGAGTAGCCCACGGCAACCTGCTTGTAGAAGTCGCCTTCACGCGCAGCAACCTCTAGGATCAACGACTTCGAAGCAGATCTGCCGCCATTCGTCCCGGTTACAACCAGAGCGTAGCGTCCGGGAGCATTTGGTGTTCCAGAGAGCGTGTAGCCACTGAGTGTGATGCCGGGCGGGAGCGTGGAAGCAGTCGTCGCTGGATCACGATCAGGATCGACCTTCCATGACCACGTAATGTTCGTAATCCCCAACCCGTTCAGAGTACTGGTGTCGACCAGATTTCGGAGGCTATACGAGTATGACGAAAACTCGGTGGCTACTGGCAGCGTGTTGGAGTTGAACTCGAACAAAGAGTCCGGTTCTGTCTTGAACTCGAAGGGGCGCGTGATGTCGCTCACGCCTCTGCCGATTTCAACCCAAGTGTTGCCATCGACGGATCCGTAGTAGACGACTGTTGCATACTGATGGCCCTTCACGAGGATCGAGCCCTTCGCCATGCTCGTCGGCAGCCTGAAGTCCTGGTACATGCCAGACCTGAACTCATCCATCGTGTGCTTGCCCACGAGCTGACCGTAGACAGCCCCAGACAGGTTCCCGTCACTTTTCGTAACGAGATGCATGATGTCGTACCCACTCTCGCTCTTGATAGACAAGCTATTCAAGTGGTCAGCGCGACCTTCAGCGGCAACCCTGATGTACTTGTAGCCTTGGCCTTCAGGAGCCGATTGCTCAACCCTGATTGTGAATGGCGTTGAGATCGTCTGATGCTGATCGGTGTAGACAACTGACGTTGAGTAGGTTCCCGCGGTCGTCGGCGACCCAGTGACAGCACCCGTTACAGGATCCATCGTGAGACCAGCAGGGAGCAGTCCACCCGCTGTCAGAACAGCACCCTCACGACCGTCCTTGACTGTCGTTACATAGGTGGCCGGATAAGGAACACCCGTGAAGGCAACCTGGCTCGTGGGGGTCGTTGTCACCACTACCGGAGTAGCCTTGAAGTTAATGCTGTAATAGACCCTCCGGATCACCTTCCCATTATGCACGTCGTCAACTCGAATGTTGACGCTTCCATTCTTCGTGACGTGTCCCGTGACCAGACCAGTCGCCGGGTCAACGGACAGTGTTCCAACACTCGAGCCGCTGTAGAACATGAATGCTGGCGTTCCAACTGGGCGGCCGTTGACTGGAACTGGCGCGGGTATGGACAAAGGTTCGAACGTCTTGGTCGTGATGCTGACGCTCGGATAGCTGTAGTTCGACTTCAGAATGATCGTGAATGGTTCACTTTCACCATAGAGACCATCCGGAGAGGTTACACGAAGTTTGATGCCTTCGTAGACACCCACATCCTCCGCGGAGCCTGCTGGGTGATACAGAACAGGCGTTCCGGAGCTCGTTGTGGTAATGGTGAATCCCGGAGGCAGCGGCGCAGAGTCCGGCGCCAAAGTTACGACATCAGCCCCCTTGCCGTTGGTGATCTTCGGATAGAGGTTGAGATTGTTGGATACGTAGTACCCATCAGATGCAGGCTTCAACGAAACTTCTGGATTGATACCGTCGGTCACAACCGCGATCTCAACATCAGCACTCGCGACCTGGTAGAAACCATCCTTCTCGCGAGCAGTGATCCTGATCGGGAATGTCCCCATTTCACGAGGCGTTCCGGTAAACCTCAGGGTCTTCGTCGAGAAGTTCACTCCCCTAGGAAGAGTGCCTTCATACTCCCACTCAAGCGGTCCAGTAGCGAAATCCGCACTGACGTAGATGTACGGCATTATGCGCTTGTTTACAGGAAGATCGAGGCGAGCTGGCACGTTGATGCGTAGATCGGGAACAACCTTGATGCTGAGCGGCTTCGAGGTAACGCGCTGGGAAGCGTCCGTGATGTGAATGTTCGGAGTGATATCCAGCAGCTCGGTCGCCGTACCTGAAATCACGCCCGTAGTAGGATCGATCGAAAGACCGTAGTCCGCCAATGTCGCATCAGCCCAATACTGCACGTCTCCCACATGGTTCGAATAGGTGGGAACCCTCGTTGTAATCGGATTTCCAAGCTTCGTGACGTAGTCTGTCACATAGAGGTTGATCGGTTTGCCGTCAGTGTCGACAACGAACGAGAACGACTTGGTTACGTTCGCTCCGACGCTATCTGTAACGGAAACGGTCACAGGGAAGGTGCCAATAACAGTCGCGCGTCCCGTGAATTTGCCCGTCTTATCATCGAAGACGATGCCAGCAGGAAGGTCGCCGGCGAAATCGAATGTCTTCGCACCGAATGCATTCAGAACAGGCAGCGTCAAGCCATAGGCTTTGTTGGCCGTGACCGCATAGGCGGCCTGCGTGTTCATGGTCAGGGGCAACCTATCGGTCACAGTCAGGTTAAACTGCGCGTTGGCCGTCGAACCCGTCGAGTCGGTCACCTTCAGCGCGATCGGGAAGACACCCTTCACAAGAGCGTTTCCTGAGATCATGCCCGTACCCGGGTTCATTGTAAGACCGGATGGCAGGGATCCCGAGACGATTTCGTAAGCCGTCGTTCCGATTACGTTGGTCGCAATCGGCTGTGTGCTGACTGGCGCATACTGGTTGAACTCAACCACGGTCGGCTCAGCAAGAGCCAGAGGACCAACGGCAACGAATTTGACGGAAGTTATGGCTTCGCGACCGATAGAGTCCGTTACGCGAACGTATCCCGCATCGTACTTGCCCGGTTCTGCAAAGCTGCCCGAGATCGCACCGCTCGAAGCATCGAGAGCGAGACCAAATGGAAGTCCGGCGGCAAAAGTGTCAAACGTCAGCGGCGCAACCACGTTGGTTGGCGTAAGAGACTTCGAGAAGGCCTCTCCAGCGCGAACCGTGAAGACGTTGGTGGCATTCATACTCGGATTGCCCGGAATTCCAACAACAACCACAAACGGGCCGTAGGAGCCTGCATAAGTTGCTCCGCCGTCTGTGTCGGTGGCAGTGACCGTCAGGCCGTTTGACCAGCCAGCCACCTCGGGCTTCCCGTAGAAGGCCCCGGTGGTCTCGTCGAACAAGATCCCTGCAGGAAGTTCGCCTTGAAGTTTGAAGGACACGGCACCAATCGCATCCTGTACCACCGGGTTTAGGGGCATCATTGTCAGACCAACAACACCCACCGGGTTCGCAGGTGAATAGCTCACCGAAACTGACACACGCTCGCCTACAACGATCGACGCGTTCAGCGTGACTACAGAACCCGCCTCATCAGTCAGGGTGAGCGCGAAGCTTCCCGTCTCATTCTCTGTCAGCGGCTTTCCGATGATCTTGCCATCCGCATAGGTCAGGCCTGCAGGCAGCGTGCCAGTGAAGGAATAGCTCACTTCTCCAATAGCATTCGAAATATCCGCGGAAATAACGGTATCGCCGCCACGCGGGAGATCGAAGCCAACATCGTTAGTCTCTTCGTCTCCTCGCTTGCCACGACCATCCAGGACAGCCGACATCGGTTCGATGATGTTCAGGGTGAATGTGCCAGACAGGGTGCGACGTGCGTCATCAACAAGCGTCATCGGGAAGGTGTAGGCACCGATCTCATTGATCGTACCGACAAGTTTGCCATCGATGACAGAGACACCATCCGGAAGCGACATCAGTTCATACGCAATAGAACCATAAGCGTTCGCCGGGCGAGGAAGATCGAATGAGAACGGAGTTCCTTCGACCCATGTCGCGCTGACATCCGAGTTCTGATCATTGAGTGGTACGAGGTTCTTCGGCTCTGTCAAAGTGATAGAGAAAACAGGGCTAAGTACTCTATATCCTTCACCATCTGTAGCTTCGATCTTGAAGCCGTCATAAACACCCGCGAGCTCCTGTGTGTTGCCGCGGATGATGCCGTCTTCACCAAACATGAGGCCTGCCGGAAGCTCACCCTCTACGAGGGCATAGGTCACACCATCGAATGCGTTGGTTGCGGTCGCCGAAGGAACGAGATTGTCTACGAACCGCTCGACCTCGATATCCCCTACGGTGATTTCAACATCCGGACGATCCAAAACCTCTAATTCGAAGGAATTGGACGAAGCAGACGATCCGCTTTCGTCCGTCACCGTGACTTCGATATCGGTGGAGCTTTCGACCGCTGCAGGTGTACCAACGATGTCGCCGCTGTCAGGCGATATGCTGAGGCCTTCCGGTAGCGTACCCCCTGAGAGTTCGAACGCGCCCTGACCGATCACGCCAACAACAGCCGACGGCGAGACCGTAGCAGGCGTGCGCCTGTAGACCGTCACCTTTTCGTCGTAAGCGAGCGAGAGGTTTTCATGCACGTTGATCGACTGGATCGCAATTTTTTCTCTGCCGTCGCCGTTGATGAAGTTGAACGGGACCGAATAGTCGCCAGCTTCATCTGAGCCGCCGCTAACAACGGCGTTTTCGAGATCAACGAGTAGATCATCGCTAACTTCCGCACCCTCTGCGATCTGGAAAGCGTATGGCTCTTCCACGCCAGTTCCAAAGACTGGGCCCGTCGTGGTGAAGGACTGACCCACGCGCACATCGACGGGATTGAAGCTGACTTCAACTTCCTGCGGGAAGATCGTGAAATTGAACGACGGAGTCTGTCCAGCGCCACCATCAGAGGTCGTCACCGCAATCACGATGCCCTCGCTCGTTCCGACAGTCGTTGGAGTACCAGAAATCTCTCCGGTTTCCGGATCGAGAGACAGGCCAGCCGGAAGTGCGCCGGAAGCCACCGTCCAGTTCATGTCGCCAGATAGGTCTTTTCCGGTCAGCGTGAGGGAGTAAGGGTTGCCTACCGTTCCGGACTGATCCTTCATGTTGGCGAGATCAACATCGGGGGACGACGTTGTGAGCTTGAACACATTCGAGGTGCCGACCGTGCCATCGACATCCATAGCCTCGATCTGGAATCTCATAGAGGTATTGAAGGTACGGATAGAACCTGAAAGCCTGCCTGTCCTCTCATTGAATCCAAGCGAGGAAGGCTTGCCATCGAGCGCCTTCAGGCGCCATTTGAGTTCACCAATCTTATGCTCTACCGACGGCGTTACGCTGAAGCTCTTTGACGGATGACGAACCTGGTCTTCAATGTGCGCGACCATCGGGGTGTCTTGAACGATGAGGTCGCCATAGGTGAATGCGACTTCTTTGCCCATATAGTCGTAGCCGACAAAACCAACACCCGTGTTCAACTCCTTGGATGGAGTGCCAGCCAGATATCGGCCTTCTGTGCGGAAATCTTCCGGAAGATCCGTGATGGACTCCCAGCTATAGATCGGCACTGAGGTCGGGATTTCACGGAACATGTACTTGTTCGTGTGTCCATAAAACGTGAAATCGGTCGCGAGTCCTACTGGATCATGGAATCGAGAGGTAATGGAGGCACGCGCAATCACTGTGCCGCCCGCGTCATATCCAAGAAGAACGGCGACCTTAGGCTTGGTGTCTCCGGTTGGTGTACCAGAAACGGTGCCTGCCGATGGATCCAGGACAAGGCCTTTTTGCAACAGGCCGCTAGCCAGTCGCCATTCAACGACATCGCGGGTCTTCACAGGGATGACCTTCGAGAAAGGGTGGCCTATCAGTCCGGTGAAGAAAATCGTGATGTCGTTGCCGACACCGATCAAGTAGTCAGGAATAGGCGCTTCCGGGTTTTCAATTGGGTTCCACTTGATCGTTTTCGCAGGATTGTAGCGGAAGAAGTAGGTCTCGGCCGATACCGGAGCTGCAGAGGTCACAACCACCGTCGCGGCCACCGTTCCGGACAATATTTTCCTGAACCATAGGCGTATTGCTCTGGAGTCTCGGCACTTCTTCATCGTCAGTTCCCCCCGGTTACACCAAACCACTGAAGATCATGCCTACGAGGGGATTCAAAAACAACTCTAGCGGTTAAAAACCCTTGAAAACACTCGGTTTCCACGTTTTATTACAATTTTGTCGGACGGTTCGATTGCATTCCGCCGGCGCTTAACGAATCCTTCCGACTGATTGACTTGCCAGACTCGATGATCGAGGCTGGATTATCTGCTCAAATCAGAGGTTTCAGAATGCTCTCCCAGATCGTCAACGCGGTGAACCAAGCGATCCAAAAGGACTTGCCGAACGTAAACGATGATCGATGGGGCATCGTGAATGGACGGGCTGCGGTTCTTGAAAATGTGCAGCGCCGTCCCTTGGAGCATGAGATCGAGATCTTCTCATTCCCCCAGACGTGGTCATCTACAGCCCTTGGCTTTTCCGGCATCGGCGGTCAGGCGATGACGACGGCCCAGACCGTGGTCATCTCTATGGAAGGAAACGCTTGGGTCTATATCGGCGGCCAGTTGGCTTACCGCGTCGACAACTGGCATCGCAATGAGGCTTTCACGCGCGACATGAAAAACCATCACATGGCCTCCCAGTTCGAATCCTTCAAACGCTATAAGAACGTCGAACTCTAGGCTTCTTGGAAATTCGGTAGCAACTGCCACCACACCGTTCGGCCTTGTCCGTGAGCCTCGCTGCCTAGCCAATTGCTCAACACGATGCCAAAATCCCTGAAACCGCATGCTGGAGAATGACATGGCAACAACTACCGACAACCTGATCCCAATAGCAATCGCCGCAGAACTCGGATGTCGGCCGGATCAGGTGAGGGCCGTGATCGGCCTTCTTGAAGAAGGCGCAACGATCCCTTTCATCGCGCGCTACCGCAAGGAAGTGACTGGCGGTCTCGATGACGTTCAGCTCCGTAAGCTTGATGAACGGCTCGCCTACATGCGCGACTTTATCAAGCGTCGCGATACCATTGAAAAGTCAATCTCCGACCAGGGCAAGTTGTCTGCCGAGATCTCGAACCGCCTTGCCAAGGCATCCACGAAGGCCGAGCTTGAAGACATCTACGCGCCATTCAGGCAGAAGACCCGCACGCGAGCTCAGATCGCTATCGAGAACGGTCTTCTGCCTCTCGCTGACGCGATCGTTGCTGATCAGAAGAAAGACCCGGAAGAATTCGCCGCCCAGTTCCTGAACGAAAAGGTCGCCGACGTGAAGGAGGCTCTAAATGGCGCTCGCGACATTCTCGCGGAACGCTTCGCCTCAAATCCCGACACGACTGGTAAGATCCGCCCGCGCGTGAAGGCATCGGCCAAGATCCAGGCCCGCGTCGTTCAGGGCAAGGAAGAAGAGGGCGCGAAGTTCAAGGACTACTTCGACCACAAGGAAGAATGGGCAAAGGCGCCGGGCCACCGCGTGCTGGCCATGCTGCGCGGCGCGGAAGCTGGCGTGCTTGCCTTTGACGTGGTGATCGATGACGACACTGCCACCCATGCAAAGACCGTCATTGCCGGGGACAACAAGGTCTCGACCAGTAACCAGTTCCTGTCGAAGTGCGTCGACTGGTCCTGGAAGGTGAAGTTCGCAAACCGCCTTATAACAGAAATGATGTCGGAAATGCGCGAAAAGGCCGAAGCCGAGGCCATCGACGTGTTTGTGAAGAATGCAAAGGCCCTGCTTCTCGCGGCACCGGCAGGCAACAAGACTACGATGGGTCTCGATCCGGGTATCCGCACAGGCGTAAAGGTCGCAGTGGTTGATGCCACGGGCAAGCTGCTCGACACTGATACCATCTATCCGTTCGCTCCGCGCAATGACATCCGCGGATCGATGGCCGCTCTTGCGTCGCTTATCCGCAAGCACAACGTCGAACTGATTTCCATCGGCAACGGCACCGCATCGCGCGAAACAGATGCTCTGGTGACTGAGCTTCTGAAGTCGCTACCGGGCAAAAAGCCCGCCAAGGTGATCGTGAGTGAGGCCGGAGCCTCGGTCTATTCAGCTTCCGAAAGCGCCAGCAAGGAAATGCCGGACATTGACGTTTCGCTCCGCGGTGCAGTCTCGATCGCTCGTCGCCTGCAGGACCCGCTGTCCGAACTTGTGAAGATCGACCCGAAGGCGATTGGTGTGGGCCAGTACCAGCACGATGTCGACCAAGCAAAGCTTGCGCGTGCGCTTGCTGGCGCTGTCGAGGACTCGGTGAACTCTGTCGGTGTCGATCTCAATACGGCATCGACAGCTCTGCTGTCATACGTGGCCGGGGTAGGGCCAGCGCTCGCTGACTCCATCGTTGAGTATCGGAACCAGAATGGTGCGTTCAAGACCCGCGCAGAACTTAAGAAGGTGCCACGCCTTGGAGAGAAGGCATTCGGCCAGTGCGCAGGCTTCCTGCGCGTACCAGGAAGCAAGGAGCCGCTCGATGCGTCCTCCGTTCATCCCGAAGCCTATGACATTGCCCGACAGATCGTAAAAGCCTGTGGACGCGATGTGCGAGATATCATGGGCGACGAAAAGAGCTTGCGCGGAATCGACCCGGCGAAGTTCGTCACCGAGACCTTCGGCTTGCCGACAATCAAGGACATCCTGGACGAGCTGCGGAAGCCGGGCAGGGATCCACGTCCGGAATTCAAGACAGCAACGCTTATGGATGGAGTGAACGAGATCACAGATCTGCGCCCGGGCATGCGCCTGGAGGGCACCGTTACCAATGTCACCGCATTCGGTGCTTTCGTTGATATCGGCGTGCATCAGGATGGTCTCGTGCACGTCTCACAGCTCGCAGACAAGTTCGTGGATGACCCATCGAAGGTCGTCAAAGCTGGGCAGATCGTGAAAGTCGTCGTGACCGCGGTGGATCCGAAGACCAAGCGTATCTCGCTGTCGATGAAGTCCAATCCCGAGATCGGCGAGCGTGCTCCGCGCGGCCAGCAGTCTTCAGGACGAGACCGCAACATCTCTGCCTCTCCGCCGCCGTCCAAGTCTGGCAGCATGGGAGCGCTGGGCGATGCCCTCGCGAAGGCGATGCGCCAGCGGTAGGTCATGATCAACTAAGGAAATCCGCGGCTTCCTGCACGGATAGCCACGGATTTCCTTCATGTAGCGGTCACTGCCGCCGTAGTCATAAATCCACGCCTCCGTATGAGAGGCGACCATAAAACCGCTCCATCAAAAGACGTTAATTAATGCACGTCCCATGCAGAGCATCAACGGGTGCGAGCCTGTGCCCGCACCCGGGCATTGCTATTCTTTGACGATAACCGACACGCCCGCAGGCACAGCATCGGTTTCAATGGAGACCGTATAGTCAGAGAACTTGCGGGCTGGGGGGAGAGCTTCCGCATCCTTGCTGCCGATTTCGATCTCATTGCCGTCAGCGACACGCTTGATCTTGATGAGATCGAACAGCTTATGTGCCGCGGCATTGCCAAGCACATTCTCGTGCTTGAAGATCACAAGCTTCCGCGCAGTCATCTCACCACGCGCCGCGGATCGGTCGTGCTCGAACATATTTTGCAGCGCTTCGAACAAAAGCTCTAGGTCGGCTTCCGAGAAGCCCGAACGCTCGGCAAATTTTGCTGAAATGTAGCCGTTCACAACATACAAGCCGTATGGGACAACGTATTTGCGACCCATAGTCTGATTGCTCTTACGCTCCTCGGACGGGCCATCCTCACCAGCGAGCTTGCCCTTCTTCTCGGCCTCGTTTGTAGCTGCCATACGAGTGATGGAAACTTCCATCGGCATGATTGGCTCAACCGAGCGAGCGAATCCGATCTGAACAGGACCCTTGACCTGGCCGCAATTGATACCAGTGGACATGACCGCACCGAACGTACGGACATCAAAGAAGTTCTGGCTCATGAATTGCACGAGCTGCTTAGCCTCCTGATCGTCCTTCGGGTTGATTTTCGCGGCCTTCTCGACATCCTTGGCATCAGGACGGAGCGCCTTATACGCCTGACGATGCTTTTCATTGAGAACGGCACCCTCTTCGACGTAAATGTGGAATCCTTCTTCGCCTTCTCGCGCAAGTTCCACGTAGTTGCGAATCTTTCGCTTAATGCTGACATCCGTCATGAGACCATGGTAAGTCTCCGGGTCGATACGAGGCATATTGCCAGCGTCTGGATCGCCATTCGGGTTTCCGTTGGTCACGTCGAAGACGAGGGCAAAGTCATAGCGGTTCGCGATAGCGGCCATAATTTTATTCTCCTGCAGGGACGGCTTTGTTTTCCGTCGAATTGAAAAAGTCGTTGCGCTGGTGGTAGTAACCAAGGGCGAACAGCGCCTGCTCCTCGGTGGAAAGGGAGGCCGGATATGGGTCTTCACCCGGGGACATCATATCCATGATCGAAGCGATTTCCTTTTCGAGAACAATTCGATATCCGCGCTTCGTCTTTCCAAGTTTCGTTAAATGCTTGGCGCTACCAGATTCAAGTGCGCCGAATACCCGGCGCGGCTGAGCCGATGCCGCACTGTAGAACTTGTCCTTAACGGTCGCGTTGACATTGCTGCCCAGCGCCGCCGACTGAACCCGCTCGTAAGTTGCGAACAATCGCCCGAGTAAATAGCCTTTGCCTGTATGATTTCTGTCTAATGCCACGGGAGTGTCGTCCTTTCCGAAATTTCTGATGAGCACAGCTCTTAAGATGCTCGCTCGAAGCGCGTTAATGTCCCGATCAGCTCGAATCCTGAGCAAAACAGTCGACATCAGAGACAGCGGGTATCGGTCTCCAGTAAGGATGGATCTCATCCATTCGCCAGACAGGGCAGGGATGATGTTCTCCGCCTTTCGAAGGACTGCCGTCTCACAAAGATATCTCCACAGTGGCGGTAATCCATCCTTGGGAGGCGGAGAGATATGCATCTCTGACACGAACTTTTGGTAGTTGGCGGCCAGCGATCCAAACGTGTCACAGTAATGAAAGCGAATAGAAATGCGCGCTGCGTTTGGAGAAAGACCGAGAACGTGAAACCTTACTCCTTCGTCAAGATTGGGGTCGATCTCCTTCAGGATTGCACCCCTGCGAATCTGCTCCAGCCGATCCTTCAATCGCTCGTTAGACACCGCTTCGACGGACTTATCAGCATCGCCTGCATCGAACATCATGGCGAATAGCGCTTCCATCTCAGAGGCCATTTCGCGCTTCGACGCATCAGCCCAGAAGACTGACGTTGTGTCGCCGATGTTGATACGGTGACCGCTTAGATACTGAAGCATATGGTTCAATGCCGCCCCATAAGCGAACGCTGCTCTCTCGGAAACTTGAGCGTTCCATCCTTGGGACTTCCCGTATGAGTCGTAAGCATTCCTGTTGAACGAAACGAGGGATGCGCCAGTGGACTTAGCGCCACTCACGTTCTTGATCGAAGGATGTAGACGAGCAACTGGCGCGACTTCGCCCGTCACCAGGCATGGTGCAAGTTCCGCGTCATCGTCTCGTGAAATTCGCGACCAGATCAGTTTCGCTTCTGCGCGTTCGTGGATTAGGGACTTGTCAGATTCCAGCAAGAAGGCAACGTTAGAACCCTTTACGTCGGTTGGCCAATTCAGATCATTGAACCGAGCAGGTTCCCAGGATGAAAGGAACGCCCTTAGAGCAATCAGACCTTCATCATCGGTCTCTGCCAACACACCCATGTGGAAGTCCACGAACGCTTTGTGCTGTGCCGCTTCAGCTTTTCGAATCTTCTCAACTGCTCGAGCGGTCACTTCTTCCGGCTCATCTTTCTTCGGAACATAATCCGCGGACAACCCGAGGACGTAGGAAGTCTTGTCCCATAGGAAATTTGGCAGAACCCCGCTGGTGCGCTTAACCGCCTGCGGAACCATCATCGATCGCGACCGAGCCGTTTTTCCTTCGCCTTCGCGCAAGTCGATGAGTTCCGAAACCATCCCATCATTCTTCAGTGAAATCAGGAATGAGACACCTTCCGGCGAGTACCCAAAGGAGGGGACTCCGTCCATCCGGTCATACAAATCCACTAGCGACTTGAGGATACTCATCGAATAACCTCAGGCGAACTAGGGGCTGGAACCTTGACAATGCCATCGACCATCTGTGCCCGGAAGAACATCGGCCGGGCGCCATTCTTGTCATGGTCAATATCATACAGCATGAAGCCGAGATCTCGGCTTACATTGATCGCCGACGGCATCTGCTTATCGTGACCGATCAGTTCGAAATTGGCAGTAAACTCTCGGGTTCCGAGGCAAGGCTGGTGAAAGCACTGGCCCTTAGCCGCGCGCCGATTGAAGATATCGAGATGTTTTCCGATATAGTCGCCGGGACCGGCGCGATCCGTCAATTCGAAGTGTGCTTCAATCACATAGGCCGGACGAACCAAAACCATAGCCGCTCTCTGCTGGCGCTGGCGATCGTCTTCCACGATCTGACCAAGCCCGCCCAAATCTCCTTTCTGCATTGCTGATCGGAGTTTTGTATACGGAGCTTTTTCGCTGACCTCATTTCTACGGATGTTCTGAAACCTGATAGGTTCAAGGACGTGAACCGCGTCGATGAACCACCTAATAGCTGGCTTCCAATGAATTGCTTCAAGAATTCCGCGGGCCGCTGATGGAGTCATGACATCATAGGAAACTCGCTCGACCTTCATCTCTGGTCGGGTAAAGCACCCATAGTCTCCGCTTACCTTTAATCTAATTCCGTACGACGACATTAAAAACCTCTAATGATTGGCACCCCTCTATCAAGGCTTCAGATGGCTCGTCAATAGGATTCGCATCGCATTCAAAGGATTCATTCATTTTCCCCCTAGGATTCGCACTGTCGCTGCGCTAGGAGTCGACCATTCACTTCCTGGTTCAGTCTGAGGTCGCCGGAGCGCATATGTTCTACGCCCACTCTTCACAACGCGAAGACAAATCCATTCCGTGGCAAACTCTTCGAGACCATCTTCAGCTCGTTGGCGCGAAGGCCGCCAGCCGCGGCAGCAAAGTCGGAGCAGGGAAAGCGGCAGAGCTGGCTGGGAGACTCCATGATCTTGGCAAATACAGCGAAGGCTTTCTGTCTCGGCTAAACGGTAGCGCGGAAGTTGTTGATCACTCAACAGCAGGTGCTTGGCACGTCATGGAGGCACTTTCGCCATCACCCGACCGATTAGTCGCCGAACTTTGTGCTTATGCTATTGCAGGGCATCATGCGGGCTTGCCGGACATGTTGGGCAGCGACGCAAGCCTTGACAGCCGTCTGAGCAAGTTCGTCGACAACATCGATCCTGTCTGGCGCGATGAAATCTCCGTGGATCGTACTGATCTGCTCCCTAAGGACTTCAAGTTTGTCGGCCACGACGGAAAGGCTTCGATGCCATTCCGCTTCGCGATGCTGGGAAGGTACATCTTCTCATGTCTCGTGGATGCTGACTACCGGGACACCGAGGCCTACTATGATGGTATCAATAGCATCAGTCGGGATCGGGAATTCAAGCCGCTGCAAGAGCTTGTCGGGCCGATGACCGCGTCGCTTGATCGACATATGGCTCAGCTCAGAAGCAGGTCAGCGGCCGAGAGCGATGTTGCGCGTACTCGTCAGGAGATCTTCGACACCATCGTATCCAAGGCGAACATGTCGCCTGGCTTTTTCACAATGAACGTCCCCACCGGGGGCGGGAAAACGCTATCCTCAACAGCATTTGCATTGGCGCACGCGGCCGCTCACGGGATGGACAGGATCATTTACGGCATCCCATTTACCAGCGTCATCGACCAGACAGCGGACATCCTACGTAAGATCCTTGGTTCAGACAACGTTCTTGAACACCACTCAGCCGTCGGCAATGAAGATGCGATCACAGCAGGTCAGCGGAAGCTCAGAATGGCGACTGAGGACTGGTCTGCTCCAGTCGTTGTTACCACCAACGTGCAGTTCTTCGAGAGCCTTATGACAGCCAAGCCCTCAAAGGCACGCAAGATCCACAACATCGCGCGCAGCGTTATCATCCTGGACGAAGCGCAAACGATCCAACGCCATCTGCTGATCCCGTGCGTTGCGATCCTGGATGAACTCGTGCGCAATTACGGTTGCACAGTTATTCTCTGCACTGCAACGCAGCCGGCCTTTAACGATGCCGTACTGAGAGCCGGACATAAACTGGCTCTTCACGTCTCCGGCAGAGAGCTAGCGCCGGATCCTGCAACAATGGGCGAACGTCTGCGCCGCGTCAGCTTCCGTATTGCAGGAAACCTTTCGGACGAAGAGCTGCTCGCTGAGCTGGGTGATGAAAAACAAGCGCTCGTCGTGGTTAATAGCCGCAAGCATGCGCTGAAGCTTTATGAACTCGCCGTATCCGGGGAAGGAGATGGCTTCTACCATCTCTCCACTCGCCAGACGGCTTGGGATCGAAAGCGTATTCTGGAAGAGATCCGCCAACGCCTTCGAGATGGCAACCCCTGTCGGGTTATCTCGACGAGTCTTATCGAGGCAGGGGTCGATATCGACTTTCCAAAGGTTTGGCGATGCGAGGCCGGACTTGATCAGATTGCTCAGGCGGCAGGACGCTGCAACCGCGAGGGGGCGCGCCCGGCCTCCGAAAGCGTCGTAACAATCTTCTCGAACCCGGAGTACCCGGCACCGAATGAAATGCGCGGTCTCATCCGGGACATGAAAGCAGCATTGCGAAAACACGGTGATATCCTCTCACCGTCGGCGATCCAAGAATATTTCCTTGAGACCTACTGGCGCGTCGGCGACGAAGGCTTGGACGCACTTGGGATCATGGATCTTTTCAAGATGGCTCCACAAGGCACCGTCTTCAGCTACAGATCGGCCGCTGAGAAGTTCAAGTTGGTGGATTCGAATAACCGATCAGTCATCATCCCTGCCGCGTTGGAGGCATCAGATATCATCCGTGATTTGAGCAATCCGGAAGTCCGATCCGTGAAGATCGCCCGTCAGCTTCAGACTCATATCGTCCAAATCCCGGCAAACGCATTCGATCGTCTGGTCATGGAAGGAAAGGTGTCGGCAGAAGCTCCGGCTCTTCGAGACCAAGAATTCATGATCCTTCGAGATCTATCTCTGTATTCCGCAGATCACGGACTCATCTGGGAATAATAGAAAGGAACCTACCGTCTTATCCTAAACGGGGGCGTGGATTGAAGGCGGCCTCGGGAAGAGAGAATAGCCACGCGGCCCCGCTTGGTCGCCTTAAATGAATTCACTGCCAAACCACACTTCAAATGTTGACAAGACAATATCGCCGACATACACACCCGTGAGGCACCGTTCAGGCATGGACGTTGCCTCACAAGTCACCTTTAAACGAGGTGTGGATTGAAACAACCCGATGGCGTTTATTCGGCCTGCCCATCGTAGCGCGGATCCTAATTCGCTTCTTTACCGGAGGCGAGTTAGGATCAGTTCCGTTGTCCAAACGGGATCTGCCTATCAACCCACCCATTTTCTCCTGGTCGTGCACGGCACGGGAATCCCGAAGGCATCGGGCGAACCAAGGTAAATCAGAGGCGGTGCGAACCTGAAGCGTGCCGCGAAACACCGATACGTTCGCACCGCAGTTAATCGTCTGAAAATACACATCTCAAATTGCCGTCGGTTTGCCGCCATGGTTTTTCACCAACGGATTACTCAGCAGTTCGCATTTTTGGGTGGAATTGGAGTGCGTTTACAGGTAGTTTTTATCGATACAGTCGCCTCCCGCGCGGAGGCGTGGATTGAAACGAAGGCGGATACGTCAATCACCCGAAAGACCCCGTCGCCTCCCGCGCGGAGGCGTGGATTGAAACAGATCGATTGCGATGACACGCTCACGAAGCAGAGTCGCCTCCCGCGCGGTGGCGTGGATTGAAACGCAAACGCCGCCTTGATGAGCGCCAGACACTTGGTCGCCTCCCGCGCGGAGGCGTGGATTGAAACGACAATAAGGCTCTCGCGATCCATGCTTTCAACGGGTCGCCTCCCGCGCGGAGGCGTGGATTGAAACCGATCCGAGATCGAAGGAGCTAATAAGTGACCGAACGTCGCCTCCCACGCGGAGGCGTGGATTGAAACCTTGCAAAGCCTGAATTCCGGGGGCGGAAGCAGGGTCGCCTCCCATGCGGGGGCGTGGATTGAAACACCTGACGCAGCTCGTAGGTAGCACCCGGCGCCAGTCACCTCCCGCGTGGAGGCGACTGGCGAACACCTCCTTGCCACCGGGAGCGATGTTCTTGCCGACGCTATAGTCAATCATCTGGCGTAACCCAGTTGGCGGAACGCATCGTCCATCACCTTCCTCATGGCGGAAGAGAACATCACCCTGATGGCTTCGACATCTTGTCGGCTGAGGTGATCCATGTTCTCAAAGAAGGACACGTGCACCAGTTCCTTACAAAGATCATCACCATCCATATGAAGATTTTCGACCAGCGCGACAACGCGATGACGGAAGTCGTCTGAAGCCTGTGCCTCGACCATCTCATACAGAAGGTGACCGAGATACATGTGACGGTTTAGCCCTTCCGTGCCATCCAAGATGTCTGGAGGGGCGTAGTACTCACCCAGATGCGCTTTGAACGCCGTTCGGGCGTTTGCGTAGCTGAGCATACGCTCGATTACTCGGCCTTCCGACTCTCTGCTCGGACAGCGGGGGCCGTCGGGCGACCAGCAATGGTTCTCAGATGACCCTCGATCAGCGCGAGCAGTGCAATCATTCCACACAGCGTCCCAGCAATGAGAACACCGATGAGTAGGCCCACGATTGCGCCCAGGAGCGCCCAGCCGCCGCCCACATTTATTCCCATGGCAAAGCCGAAGATTACCGCTGCAATAATGATAACGATCGCGGCAACCTTGTTGAGCACGACAACAGCATCTGCGAGCATTCGGTTCATGTAGTGTCCTCCCATTCAAACCTTCAGAAGGCTCCCACAATTATCGGCCGGCACCAAACTTGAAGAGAGAACTCGAGCTCAACGGACGGATTTAACAACCTGCAAGACCAAAAAACACGTGACACTCACTGAGATGATCGAAACCGTACTCAGAGCATAGCGGAAGGCGGAGCCTCTCGTCTTACCGTCCCCGACGATAACCAAAGAAAAAGGCCGCCCCGAAATTATCGGTAGCGGCCTTTTCATCACCTCAGGCTAGATCAGAAGTAGGGGGAATAGCACTGCTGACGAGGCCCGTGGTTTGGCTGGAAGGTGTTGTCATAGCTCCGGTAAGAGCGGTACTTCGCCGAGCACCAGTCTACGTGGCGCGGATTGATGCCTGCCTGAGCCGGAGCATTGCGCGGCTGGTTGGCGATGATGCCACCGATGATCGCGGCCGTGCCAAGTGCAGCCAGCGGATACCAGAAGCCATCGGAATGACGGCGATAGCCAGGGCGAGCTTGACGGGAGCCGCGATGACCATTGTAGAAGCCACGACGATCATGACCGCGGTACTGGACCTGCTCGACCATCGAGCTTTGCGATGCCACAGGCTTCGCGCCTACGAGAGGCATAGCATTAGCCGGGGTAAGCCCCGAGAACGCGGTGACAGCGGCAATGGCGAGGACGGCGATTTTCTTCATAAGCAAGGTCTCCTTTTCAGATCCAATCCTGCGTGATCTAGCCTGAATGCATCATGAATAACACATTAAATTGTTGTAATGTCGAGGCTTTCTAAACTAAAGGACTCGAACTGTTTAAAAAGACGTTGCGGACTTCAGCATTCGACTTATGTCGAATGAGTTCGACCTTTGGATGATGGCATTGGGCCTATTATCGAGCAGCCGTTGCTCATCCACCGCAAGCTCGATGACGACATGATCGTTGATCAGGGAAGCAACATAGAGCCGCCCACGGTCGCGCCAAACTCGATACCCATTCCTGCTGAAGCAGTTTGGCTTGGCGACGATTGGCGAGACTACTCCTCGCTCATCGCAAACGGTGTCGTACCTGGCCCACAGCAGCGGCCTGATCAACTCTCTCGTCTCCGCAAGGGTTCGATCCTCGGAGGGAGCCTTCGTTGAAGCAAAGCCTAAACAGGTAAAGGCCACCATTACTATCACAGACATTCCGATCCCAGTGTAAGCGTCAAAATCGGCCGCGGCTTTCTTGCAGAAAGCGATAAGTCAGAAAGCGCTCACAAGTACGATGCTAAAGCAGACAATGGTAACGGGCGATACATCCATGATGCGGTTCCACTCACAGCCCCTAATCGAGCCGCAATCCCATTAAGCATGCGTCAATGAGGATTCATTTCAAAACGGATTCTTTGCAACAAATGTTGACATTGGGCATGAATCCTTGTTACGAGAGGTGACAGCAAAAGGAGTTCTTGCATGTTCATCGACGCACCGGAAATTTCGGCAATTTCGGCACCGGATCTCGCTTCCTACGACCGTATTCTGCTTGCTTTTTCTGGCGGCAAAGACTCCTTGGCAGCTCTTCTGAAGACGTTGCGTGATCTGTCGGCGCTCGGCGTGTCTATGTCAAAGGTTGAAATCCATCACCACGACGTTGACGGAGACGGCGCGGTATTCATGGACTGGGTCGTTACACGCGCCTATTGTGAAGCCGTTGCAGCTCACTTCGGCCTGCCGATCTACTTCTCTCACAAAGTTGGCGGTTTCAAGCGCGAGATGTACCGCGAAAACACTCCGACGGCTCCGATCCGTTTCGAAGTTCCGCTTGCCGACGGTGGCAAGGAATGGTGCGAGGTCGGTGGAGACGGGCCTTTGAACACCCGCCTCAAGTTCCCTCAGGTATCGGCTGATCTTTCTGTTCGCTGGTGCTCCGGCTATCTGAAGATCGATGTCATGGCCCGCCTCATCACCAATCAGGATCGTTTCAACAACAGCCGTACGCTTGTCATCACGGGTGAGCGCGCACAGGAATCCACGGCGCGCGCAAAGTATCAGACGTTCGAACCGCACCGTACTGACAAGCGTAGCGGTCGCCTTGCACGCCATGTCGACCATTGGCGCCCGATCCATGACTGGTCGGAAGAACAGGTGTGGGAAATCATTCGCGAAAATGGCATCGTCCCACACGTCGCTTACCAGCTCGGCTGGGGTCGTTTGTCGTGCATTACGTGCATTTTCGGTAGCGCGGACCAGTGGGCAACGATCAAGGCAGTCTTTCCGGATCGCTTTGAAGCAATCGCAAACCCGGAGGAATCCTTCGGGGTTACGATCCGCCGTGGCGAAACTGTTCGTCAGCTAGCGGACAAGGGCACTCCGTATGCCGCCGCTCTCGAACGCCCCGATCTCGTCGCTCTTGCCAACAGCGATGTCTGGACCCAGCCGATCTGGGTACCGACCGAGGAATGGCAGGAGCCAGCAGGCGCTTACGGCGAGAACGCTGGCCCTCTGTGACCAGAATTCTGGACATAAGGCCCCTTCGCGTAGAAAAGAATGAACTTCCGATGGAGATGAACATGCCCGCAGCCATCCACCCCAAGCGCATCGGTTACCTGCGGGCGTTGCCTGCGAGCGATCAAAAGCCAGTCACTTCTGCTGGTGCCAACAAAGCGATGTGGAAGAAGCTGGTCGTTGACGGCCTGGCTCTCTGTGTGGATGGAAACAGCTTCGTTCGCACCGAACAGGGCGACAAGGTGCTTGCAGATTTCGATGCCAACATCAGCGAGCAGTGTCGCCGTGTTCTGAATACGGTCAAGGCAGGGGAATCCCGTGCCGCGGCCATGAAGGGCATGAACGCCATGATTTACGCCGGACTGGTCGTCGTCCTGGAAGGAGCGCCATATTACGCCCTGAGCGTCGACGGTTTGGCCGCGGCAGATCCCATCAATGAGGAAGGCTACTTCTCCAAGAGCGGCAATCGTGTGCGCGTTCTGGGCGTGTGTGCTGACAAGGGATACGAGGGCAACCTCGAGGTCGAGCGTCTCGATGGCGACAACGAGGGCAAGCGTATGCTGATCCCACGTAACGCGTTCGTCCGTGAGGACGTGTGGGCGGCGATGGTCGCCTGATAGTACCTTGCGGCAACGGCCCAAATCATCTTCGGGAACAATCCCGGAGCTCTTTGATGTCGCATACCGACCTTCCCATCCTCACAATTCCCGAAGTCGCCCATGTTGGCGATCTCGATCCGTCCAAGAAGCGGTCAGGATCTTATGAGGGCGATTGCCTGTCGGTCTCTCTGGTTCCCACCGCGTGGGCATCCATCGCGGGTCTCGGAGACAACGGCTATATCCTTCGCGGGCGAGGGCGGTTCGTAGATGCTTTGTCTCTTTCTCCCTCGCAGCGTCAGGCCGTGGCCGACTGGAGCGTTTCAGAAGGCCTTCTCGAGGCCTGTGAGGTCATTCGCATCCACATGCTGGACACCGAGATCGATAAGTGGACCTACAGCGACTACGCCAACATAGAAGAGGCCGAGGAAGAGGCCGAATGGATGGAAGAAGGCGACTTTCACTATGAGGCAATAACCACATTCGTTGGCACCGAGCGACTGGCAAAGATCTCCGGACATTCTGGTTGTAGGATGGGAAGCTCTCTCAGCTTCGACATGGCGCTGATCGAGTATGCTCGACGGGATCCGTTGATCGACGGCATCTGGTGGAATGAACGGCTGCATCCTGCCGCACTATCGGCACCGCGCGGCGGCATCTTCCCCGAAAGATTTCACCAGTTATTCGTGCGGTCGGCCGACTGGGCGGAACTGGAGCGTTTTGAAGCCTCCCATAAGCTCCGAGAAGACGACCTCGATCTTTGCTTGGTGCCGTAACTAGAGACTACCCGGCACCGCGGTCAGTTCTGCCTCGAAGTCCCGAACGACCTCGCCCGAAGGCCAATCGATGATCTTGAGCAGCGTTACCGCTCGCGGATTGGATATCACGATCTCGCACTCGTCCTCATGGAAGGTGCCGACGGCAATCGAGAGCTCCCAATCGACATCGCTCTCGTGAACTTCTCCAACGATAAGCACGCCTGGGAACCGTCCAGTATCAAGCCCTGATCCCTTCAAAGCGCCTTCCTGCCGCCACGCCCAGCTATCACCCAGATCGTCTCCCTGACGCACGTCTTCGGCCCACGCCCTGTCACAGTCCATACCGCGCCAGACCTTGATCATGTCGCTGTCGTTGAACATGCTGATGTACTGGGCCTTCGTCTGGTAAAGGCCGGAGATCAGGTCCCGGCGGCTAGAAAACTGCTCCTCGATCGGCAAGTCAAAATGCCGTTGTGCTTCATCGAGATCGATTTCGCGAACTTTGGTCGCTCTCAGCGTTTGCAGTGTCTTGGCCATCGTTGATCCTATGGATGCGTTTTCGAGAAGTATCGGCAATCCAACCGCCACCTACCAGCTCGATTTAAGCTATCAGACCTGTTGTCGATTGCCCGGCCCGCGCGTGAACTCAATCCAACACGGAGGATCCCGCATGACCAGGCTCAGCTATTACATCGAAAAAGCATCTGACAAATCGAGACTGGCGCTTGCCGCGACTGGCGTTCTGGCGACGCTTCTGGCTACCACCCCTTATCCTGCAGAGGCCGGAAATTTCCTCGACAAGGTCGCCGGACATATGGCGGGAAGGCCAGGCAGAGCTTACCCGGTCGACGACGTTCGCACGGCCGCGGCTTTTAACGTCCGCAGCACCGACAACCTGACTGCTCTGGTAGATCTGTCGCGGGCGCTCCGCCGGAATGCCAGCGAGATCTTCGGAAACCGCTTCTCCGGCTACGAGAAGGCGGACAAGATCAAGACAGCCTATCTCTATGAATATTCGAGAGCATCATTTCCTGAGTTGCGCCAGTACGACAGGCTTCTCCTGTCAGTCGCGCCAGGAGTTCATGATCGCCGGGTGGCATTGATTGTGGATGACTCCAACAAGAAGAAGAATCTGCTGCGAGACGGCACAACGATCGTAGACGAGCTTGCTCAGGCTCTGGTGCGCGAAGACTACCGCTCGGCCGAGCGCCTGATCAACCAGTTAGAACACATGATGGAGCGCCGCGCGGTTCCGCTACTGGAAAAACAACGCGAGCACATAGCACGCGCAGAGAACAACGGCATCGGCTTCTCGTTTGGGCGCTAAGGTGCCGCAATCGCAGAAGCCTCCGGCTCAGAGGTATCTTTACCAACCTCCCAGCACCCCGCGCCGCCAGTGACCAGGTCGTTGGCGGCCCATCCATACACCCCCCTTGCAGGACGGCCCTTTTTGACCTCGACAAGCTCTCCCGCGACTTCGAAGATGTCGTAGAGCATCGCTGACTGCCATTGACGCGGGCGTACATCAAATCGCTCCGTAGGGCCGACAATCTTGTCGATGCACAACATGGTCTTGTCAGTCCACGTGGTGAGCAGCCGACGACCGCAAAAGCCGATGCCCGGTTCCCACGGCTCGCACGGTGTCCATGCCTCCTCGGCCTCCGAGATCAGAAAGTTCACGTCGCGGCCGTAGAAGTTCTTCACGGGCGCGCCGATGGGACGGGCAATGATCTCACCCATGACATCCTGAAGATCGAAGAGCTTAATTACAGCATCCTGCTTGGGATTGGCAACGAAACGGCTCCATTGGTTCGTGATGAGACCGAAGCCGATCGTGAGGTTCTCCGACCATGCATGGTACTGTTTTCGGCCGATCAGCTTCATTTTTAGATCCCTTCTGCCAAGCCATCCGGCCGTTATAGGACTATTCGCAATGGTAACTGATGCGGATGCGATCATCGACGGCCATCGCCGCGATGTAGTCGCGATAGGCAATCTTCTCAGCCAACTTCAAGCACTCTTCCCGCCCCATCGGCACAAGCATATGACTAAGCGACTGCACTTCGCGCCCATTACAGCGGCGCTTGGCACCTACGCGATGACAGTATCGGTTGTTGATCCAAGTCGTAATCGTCATGAGCGAATGATCCGGGATGCTAATGGTCTGATCAAAAGGCTCGACTGCCTTGTCTTCCACTTTTGGATCACCAGGTCGGCTCCAGACATCACTGTCACCATAGCGTAGCGAACCGTCATCGCAGGACCATACCTTCTTTGGGCCGTCGACCGCGTTTCGCAGGAATGTGCAGTTTAATCCGGGATCACGATAGACCTGCTTATCCGACGGTTCGGCCAAGCCATGTTTTACAGGATCAAAATCAACCGCGAAAGTTGCTGATGAAAATGTGAGAACGATAGCGGCACAAGTGACAGCTCTAAGCAAAGAAGGACTCCTGAATAAGGAGTCCTTCTTATAAGTCGGCGCTCACACTGTCAACTTTTGCTGCGAAGGATTCGATGATTAGACTGTGATTTCCGATACCAGCTTCTTCAGGCGAGCGGTGACGACACGCTTACCGATCTGGCTCTCAGGAATGGCTCCGAGTAGTTTGTCGATCTCCTGAAAGCGCGTGATGTTGGCGGCGGCCGCATCCAGTTCTGTCATTTCATCATGCAGGATCAGCGCGATACGGAGGATCTCATCGTACGGCGGCTCCTTCGGCGCAAGACGGGCCTGTTCGACGAACGCCTTAACGGCGGCGATCGAGTCCTGCTCTCCTTCCGCCGACCCAGCTTTCAGAACAGACAGAAGCTCTTCGGCTATCTCGGCCTCAAGCCCCGTCTCCGAGAAATGCCAGCGCAGGATGATTTCGGTTGCGGGATTCATTAGCTTCCTCCGGATTAAGCGTTTCCTTGATGATCCTCCTTGGCGGGATACCTTGCAACCCCGCAAGAGAGATCTTGTTGAAAGGGCGCGGCCTCTATCGTTCGAAACCCTGATCTCCACGAAGACGACGCAAATGAATGTCGGCCAGTGTCGGAAGACTGCCCCGGTCGTACTGACATTTCAGAATATAGATGAGCGCGTCCTTCAGCTTGTCTTCCGTCAGCGCTTCCTGGCCAAGAAGCTTTTCATACTCGGATGCCACCTGGCGCTCGCGGTTAAGCCTTGCGCGTTCTTCATCAGCGGCATAGCAGTCGTCGTAGTGTCCCAAAGGAGCCTCCTTCATATTGAAATTCGATCAAAGGAGGCTCGATCGATAGTCTCAGGCTGTCAATGTCGAATCCTATGAGGTCATCTCGTTACGAGAACTAGAACGCCAGAAGTAGCTGTCAGTCTCGATCTTTCCATCGTCCAGCGCGTACGTACTGTCTGCCATGGACTGCCACAAGAACATGTTCATTGCGATCCAACCGTCACGTCCGCCCGGGAATGATACGGAACGGCTTTCGTAATCGTGTACGAAATCAGGAGACGCAGCTCGGGCACCAATAGCTGCGATCTCATCAGCATAGCTGGCCTCAGCATCTCGCAGGAGATGGACTTCAACACCCGTTACGGCACCGTCTTTCATGTTTAGACGGGCGACATACGATCTCTCATCAGAGCAGGTGGCCGCATTGTCGCTGAAGAGACCAATCGTGCCGTCGTCAAAGTCGACAAGACAGCATCTGTAGTCAGCGTCATTGTAGGCGATCAGGCCCTTACCCCATTCAGCACCGCGCTCGCGCAGTCCAGCGATGAGAGGCGCGTACTGCGTTTGCATCCACTTTGCAGCCGATGCATTGGCGATCCGAACCACCATGTCTTCGCGACGTTTGCAAAGCCTGCCTGGCAGACCACCATCTGCAGCCAAAAGAAGCATCAGCTCTTCAAGTCGTTGCAGATGCGCGAAAGTTGCGGTCTTCTCCAAGGACACATTAAAAAGAGTATCCGGCATAGAGGGACGAACTGCAGAGCAGAACTCGACTAAATCATCGAAAGCGCCGAGCCTCACGAAGCCTTCGACCGAGCCACGCACCGGAGGCGGACAATTGGAGAAGCCGTGACGATTCCCTGTACCCGGCTCACCAGTCGTGATCTCGCCGTTGCAGATCTCGATCAGATTTCCGTCGTCGGAAACACGAGACAAGCTGATCTCAGGAACATCGCGATATTTCGCTTTGGCCCATTTGACTTCCCATCTCGCCCCATCCGCCTTCCGCGTCAATGTGCAGATGCGATCCGGTTCTGCACCGCGCCCCTTGTTTTTGAAGACCGTCAGTTTGGTTTCACCGGAACTCCAGGCAACATCAAAGGTCTCGTCGCCATTGAACGGTTTGGAGCCGTCCAGCCAAGTGCCTACGCGATTGAGAGCATAGGAGGCCAGCGGCGCTGAAGATTCCCAGATCGCATCTGTGAGCTGCTGCATGCTTCTGGGTGTCATATCGCCGAATGGAATGTCCGGGAGCCATGACCCGATGATGAGATGCTTTTCCTGCTGGGAGATCTGTGGTTCGGACATGCTGCGCTCCTGGATTCGTTTCCCCAGTCCTAGCCAAAGGGCCACCTTTTAACAAGCGAATCCCTTCTTCTGATGCGATTGCAGCGCGGCTTTTCCCGCATTATTCTCGTAAATGGTCATTCTGACCATGGAGTAACGGATGCGCCGTAAGGATTCATTGCCGCCGTAGCCCTTTTCCGCCAGGAAAGGAGGGCTTCAAATGGCCAATATCGAATATCCCCACAACTTCCCGGTTCTCTGGGATGGTGTCACGTTCGACCGCACTTCGGTCGGCTCCACTGTTCGCTCGTCAATGGATGCCGCACTTTGGGTGTCGATGCGTCCGAGCGTGTTTCTCGCTTTAGCGACACCACTTCCATGTCCGAGATCATCTCTGGACTGGATGCGCGCTCGTTTAAACGATGATGAGGCGATCGCTCCGGCCGAACTCGTCTTCGACGCTGGGCTTCGAGTTCCACTCGCCTTGTCGCATGAGGGTCGTCACCGGATGACGGCGCTGAAGGAGCGCCTGCAGGACAGACCAGTTCCGGTACGCATTTGCCTGCGAGGCATGTCGGAGTTCGACATCGAAAACTCGATGATCGAGCGACTTCGCTCTGGGGCGAGATCGCAGCGCGGGCGCTCCTTTGTTGAAGGCCCACTGTTCGAAGATGCCGAAATTGATCTTGGTGGCCTGCACTTGAGCGGCGTTCCACCACCTGAGCATTGTCGAATGCCGCCGAACATCATGAAATGAAAGCAGAATTATCCAGGGGTGGTGATCACATGACAAGATTGGGTGCATTTCTCGAAGGCATCAAAACGGACGCTCGCGCGGCCGCGGTTGTTGCCGCAGCCGGAGTGTTCGCCGTTCTATCGGCAACGCAGGCGCAGGCCGCCGACTTCTTTCCGCAGGAAAACAAGATCGTGGTCGATGACATCGGTGTCGCTTGGGATCTAAACGAGCGCGTATCGGACCAGCTCACCAGTATGAAGCCGCTGAGCAACGCCCTCCAGTACTCCCTGAGCTTTGGCTCGCCCAATGTCTCAAGCATCCAGAAGGCGAAGAACCTTGCTATCGCATTTGAGTACTCGCTACAGCAGGCAGCCCACCCTGAATATGCCGGCACCGATCCGTATCTCGTCTCCCCACCTAACAGCCCTTACGCCTCCCAGGAACTGCGCGACATGGTGGAGATCGTGAACGCGAAGAAGATGGAACTCATGGAGTTCTCATCCACCCTGAACGAGATCGAACGAGCTCTTGTTACCGAAGATGGCGGATCACTCGAATACTGGAGCGACAAGCTTTCCAAGATGGCCGAGGATGTCGAAGAGAAGCTCCATAGCGACATCTCGGTCGGCTACGAGGAACTTGCCCCGTCTTCCCCATCCGCCGACAAGATTTGAGGATACCGATTATGCACAAGCAGATCCCAACGACCCATCTCCAGAGGTTCCTTGCCCGCCGCTCCTTGCTCATTGTAGGGGCCTCGATCGGAGCAGTGTTATCGGCTTTCGCTTCTCAGCTTGCTCCCGGCACCGCCGCTTATGCCAACGAAAGCCAGCCAAAGTTCATCATTAGCGAGAAGCTCGAACAGATTATAGCTCAGCGCGCGAGTAAAAATGTCGACAACGTCGAAGTCATCAAGGCGGACTATAACCTCGACAGCGTCCTTCCCAAGTTCGAATGGGATTTCGCGAACTCGGAACGGGAAGCGATTGAAGAAGTGATCACCGACAAGCGCGCACGACTGGAAAATGCGATGCGAGAACTTGAGATCCTCGAGGAAATGGTTGCCGAAGCCGAACGCCTCCCTGATGCGGAACGGGATGAACTCATCAGCTCCGCGGTCACGATGTACAACGAAGCTCTCGGCGGCACCGAATTCACGTTTGCCGACGGCTTCGAAAACAAGCAGCACGCTTCCATCGCACCCTCAGTGCGCTAGGTCAACACCCGCTCCTCCGGCTCGTGGCACGACCGCCGGAGAAGTCATAACCGCTCAGCAACATTAGTGAGGAGGAACCAAATGCTTCTACAGAACCCTCTAAGCCACCTTTCCGACTTCTTGGAACGGCATTCCTCATTACTCAAGGGGGCGGCTGTCGGCGGGGTGATTGCCACCAGCATTTCACAATTTGCACCGAACTCGACGGCATTCGCAACCGAGGCACGACCTGAGCTCATTGGCCACGTCGTTGAGCATATGATTGTACATGGTTCGATAAGCAACGAAGCACTCGGCATAGATGAAGCTGCCGTCGATGACGTGCAGCTCGAGCGCATGGTGGCCGCACGCCGCATCAGAGCCGATCTCCTCGGGGAGACCGACCCAATGATCGACAAAATCTCCAAACCCAACTTCAAAGGCATGTTTGGGGATGCCTTGTTTGATCGGAAAGAGATGTTGGAATTAATCAGTAATAAGCGTGCGCTGCTGGAGAACGCAGCCCGGGAACTGAATATCCTTGAGGAGAAGATCTTTCACATCTCAGACGTGGAAGATAAGGATACCATCCTCTCAACGGTGATGATGTTTAACGACAATCTAGCTGGCACCGAATTCGAGATATCCCCCGAACTCTTGGGATCACTGCACAATGAACGGCTCGCTACGCACCTATCATCGAAGCCGTGAAGTGTAACCATGAGTGATTGCTTGAACGAATCCTTGATCGACTTCCTCCTTGAGGACTGGGGCATCTCCGAGGCCGAAATTTATGACCGTCTGGATCTGCCCGGGCGGAGTCCGATCTGTGACTTCGGAGCAGGGGTGCAAGGCATTGTCTACATGACCGAGGACGGTAGCTTCGTCAAAGTGACGGACGATGCCGTTGAGGTGGCCTTCGCGGCACAACTGAGGCAAACCAATCTCCCTCAGTTCCCAGCTATTCACGATGTTTTCTCGGTCCAAATCGGCGCGAAGCAGCTTTACGCGATCTACAGGGAGAGCGTGGACGACTTCCTCGACTTCGATGAGAACCCGGTGATCGAGAAGCTCTTCATCGAAGCGATGCTGGAAGTCAGAGAAAACAGCGAATGCCACCAGGCACGCGACAGGTTCAAAACCATCGTGCCGCACTATTCTGCTGAGATAGAAGGCCTACTGGCCTCACTCGAGAAGCTCGAGAACGAAACGGGCATCAGGATATCGGATCTTCATTCCGGCAATATCGGACGTACCGATGACGGCCGGGTGGTAGTGCGTGACTTCGGCCATAACAACATGCCCCAAGATGAGGTCGTGGAGGTGTTACAAAACCTTGGCGAGCTCCCAGAGCCAAAGGCCTACGTCGCCGCTTGAGCGTTACCTTTCAGCGATGGCACCATATCATTCTAAGATCGGCGCATGATCTCGAGATCTGAAGCACTCATCCAGACGAAATGAACGCCTATTCGGATTATCGTGTGGAATCCCAGGATTGACCATGGTTGCCTGATGCGTTAAATTGTCAACAATTATCCATTGGAGCTGTTGTCAATTTGCTGCTGACATATCGCTACAAACTCATGCCGAGGAAGTCGCAGTATGCGACGTTGGCAGATCTGTGCGAACAGCAACGTCAGCTTTACAACGCAGCGCTTCAGGAACGCATCGAAGCCTGGCAAAAGTCGAAGACTTCAATCACCAAGCTCGATCAGTTCAAGTCGCTGACAAAGATCCGGTCGTTCGATGAAACGTATGCCGGAATTCCTGTTGCATTGTCCCGGTGGTCAATCGCCCGGGTCGATGATGCATTCAAAGGCTTCTTCAGCCGCGTGAAGCGCGGCGACAAGGCAGGCTTCCCGCGCTTCAGATCCTTCCATCGTTGGAGAAGCTTCGGCTTCGTCGAGTTCAGTGGAATTCGGTTGAAGGGAGATCGTCTGCTCTTTGCACCGTTCAGGAACGGGCTGAAGCTCAAGATGCATCGTCAGATCCCTGAGGGATCTGACATCAAGTCCTGCACGTTCACCAGGAACGGTCGGCACTGGCATGTCACCATGGCGGTGGATGTTCCGTTTGAGGCGGAGCATCAGCATCCAGGCTCAGTCGTCGGCATTGATGTTGGCGTGGAGCATCTACTGACAACCAGTGACGGTCTGCATGTGGAGAACGTCCGTCCGCGCCGCAAGCGCGAGAACGAGCTTCGCCGCGCCCAGCGGGCGCTGGCGCGTTGCCGCAAAGGCTCAAACAGAAGACGGAAGGTGCGCGAGTGCCTGGCGCTGATCCAGCGCCGCATCGCAAACTACCGATCTAACCATCTCCATCAGGTCTCATCGATGATCGCCAAGCGTTATGCTTTCATCGCCGTTGAGAAGCTGAAGGTGAAGAACATGACCCGATCGGCGCG